>ERZ724508.557-NODE-557-length-26076-cov-5.628185_pt1 | contig 26076 bp, 28 predicted proteins | sample MGYA00376041_ERZ724508 | MGnify/ENA primary metagenome ERZ724508 (study PRJEB28724, sample SAMN07190887) | wastewater metagenome | isolation source: effluent of sewage treatment plant in Hong Hong | place: USA: Christiansburg, Virginia | collected 2016-03-01 ...
ATTGATGATTAAAGCTTTGTTTACTAAATCTTCGATAACTGTTCCAGGGAAAACACCATGAACAGAATCTGTGCGCAATAAATCGGCACGTTTAATAATATCATCATCACTGCTACCACGAGTTACAATAGCACGTAAACGCAATTGCTCACCTTTACCAGCTTGAGAAATTAACTCACGAGCTGCTAAACGACCAATACGTCCGAAACCATATAATATAACGTCTTTAGGAGTAATGGTTGTTTTTGCACCAATTAAATCTTTTAATTTATTTGCAATAAACTCATCCACAGATTTGAAGTTTGCAATTTCTTGTTGGTACTCAAATGCTAATTTTCCAATATCAATTCTAGACGGACAAACATCAGCATTGTTAATAGCAGTTGCAATTGCTAATGTGTCATTTACAGAGATTGTTTTTTTGACAATATTTTTAGCATATAAATGTAAGTTCATCATTTCACTTACACTTCTATCTACTAATTGATTTCTGAATAAAATTAATTCAATAGATTTTTCGAACCATAATTTTCCGATAGTTCCAATTAATTCAATCGCTGCTTTCTCTTGAACAATCCAATCGTTTAGTTGCGTTTGGTAAGCTGCATTTGCTGTTTCTTTGGTTTGCATAGTTTATTTTTGTTTTGTTATTTGTTTTTTTATGTTGGAATTTTTTTTCTAATACCTTTTATTTCAATACCAACAACCTATTTATTAATCTTCATCATGCCCATAATCTTCTGGGATTTCGTTATCATCATCATTATCCATATCATCATCATCTCCTCCAAATTCATCTTCCTCTTCACCAAGATCTTCTCCTTCTTCACCTTCCAAATGATTTAAGTCGCCTTCGTCAATTCCTACAGTATCATTTTTTATTGCTTTGTAAATTTCGCTTTCATCTGCAATTTCTGGATCATTTAACATCGTTGCCATTTGTTGATCAGCAGTTAATTCACCTTTTGCCATTTGTGCTTGCTTATATTGTTTTGGCGGATTACCAATAGATTTTACGCAAGCAGGGTAAGTACCTTTTGGATTGTCGGGTAAAATTTTCATTAACTCAATACAAAATGCCCATTTTACAGCGGGGTCAAATACATACATAAAACGCTGACGCGGACTATCAATATATTTAGCAATTTTTGTTTTTGACATTAGATTTTTAGGAGAAACTCCTTTACGAACTTCATCGGCATCTAATGGTAAATCTTCTTCTCGTAATGTAATTTCTTGATCTTTTCTCCAGTAATCATCGCTAACAAAAAAAGCTGCCGCATGTTTTTTATCAAACTTGTAAGCATCTTGTATAGCGTTATGAAAGTCCTCGAAGGTTTGTCCAGATAGGATTTCTATTTCTCGATAAATGTCTTCGTTATCTTCTATAAATAATTTAAATTTATATACTGCCATTTTATTTTTATTTAAAGTTTAGTGAGTTTTTGAATACGCACTATTTTTTAATTTGTTTTTGTTACGATGGCGTTATTACCATCAAAATTAAAATTCCAACCTTGTTCAAATATTTTTGGTAAGTAGCGTTTATACAATTTTAAACGCGCATTGCCTTTAATTTTATTTATTTTAGTATCCTCTGGATTGGAGTGTTGCTCCTCATCATCTCTATCAATAGCATGAAATTCGTAGATGTTTACTTTAGTGTGTTGTTCCATAAAATCTTTAATGATTTTTACAATGGTATTCATCACTCTATAAACTTCACCTCTGTTAGTGGTTACATATTCTTCGCCTTCAAACTCTTCATTAATAACTCCAAATACAATAGTAGAGTGGAGGATATTATCTTGTCTTCTTCCAAAACGAACTTCGTAACGCAAACCGGATGATGTATTAAAATAATACACACCAGCACTTTTAATGGGTGGAAATTCAATTGGAAATATGGAAGAGCTTTCTGGCATATAGGGTTATGCTAAAACGTTGCTTGATTGTTTTTTAAATCGCTCAGCTAAAACTAAATCTTTTGTGCCACTTGAATAATCATAAAAGCCTTTTCCGCTTTTCACACCTAAATGTCCAGCAGTTACCATATTTACTAATAACGGACAAGGTGCATATTTTGGATTGCCATATCCATCTTGCAATACTTTTAAAATATTTAAGCAAACGTCTAACCCAATAAAGTCAGCTAACTGCAATGGACCCATTGGATGAGCCATTCCTAATTTCATTACTGTATCAATTTCTTCAACGCCAGCGGTCCCTTCATGTAAAGTAATGATGGCTTCGTTGATCATTGGCATTAAAATTTTGTTTGCAACAAAGCCTGGGTAATCATTAACTTCCGTAGGAATCTTATTTAATTTTTTAGAAGTCTCCATAATTAAGCTACATACTTCGTTGCTAGTTGAATAGCCACGAATTACTTCAATTAACTTCATCACTGGAACTGGATTCATAAAATGCATTCCAATTACTTTGTCTGGACGCTTAGTAACAGCTGCTATTTGTGTAATTGAAATAGAAGAAGTATTACTAGCCAAGATCGTGTTTGGAGGGCAAATCTCATCTAATTGTTTAAAGATAGAAAGTTTAACATTTACGTTTTCGCTAGCGGCTTCAACAACTAAATCGGCGTTTTTTGCCCCCTCTTCTAATTTTGTAAAAGTTTTGATGTTAGCTAAAGTCGCTGCTTTTTCGGCTTCGGTAACAGTTCCTTTTGCCACTTGTCTATCTATGTTTTTTGCAATAGTTGCCAAAGCTTTTTGTAATGCAGGTTCGCTAATATCTACAAGGCTAACAGAATAACCAAATTGAGCAAATACATGAGCAATACCATTTCCCATAGTACCACTTCCTATAACTGTAATATTTTTCATATTGTTTAGTTTTGAATAGATGCGAAAGTAAGATTTCTCCTTAATTTCCGAGCCGTAAATCTAAAAACGGTAAGTCATAAATACAAATAGAGTTTTAAACCTTTTATTAATGTGTATTTGATAACTTATTTTTTTATTTTAATTAATTTAAACCTATATATTTGTCAAAATTATCTTGATTTTAGAACAATTAACTTATAAATAAACACTATGAATTTTCCATCAGAATTAAAGTACACTAAAGACCACGAATGGGTTCGTGTAGAAGGTAATGTTGCAACAATTGGTATTACTGATTTTGCTCAAAAAGAATTAGGCGATATCGTTTATGTAGATGTGACTACAATTGGCGAAACAGTTGCTAGAGAAGAGATTTTTGGTACAGTGGAAGCTGTTAAAACAGTATCTGACTTATTTATGCCAATTTCTGGTAAAGTATTAGAAATGAATAAAGATATCGATTCAGCGCCAGAGTCTGTTAATACAGATCCTTATGGAAAAGGTTGGATGATTAAAGTAAGCATTGATAATGAAGCTGAATTAACTGATTTGTTATCTGCTGATGCTTATAAAGCATTAATTGGAGCTTAATATATAACCAAATTTTTCTTTAAAACCTTCTGTTTATCAGGAGGTTTTTTGTTTATAATAATCTGTGTAAATCTTCGTTATTCTTGTCTGCCGACAGTTATCTGCAGTAAAACCTTATGTTAAAAATACTTCTAAAATATAGTTTCCTGGCAGCCATATCATGGACCATTATTATTTTTGTATTATGCTGCACGCCGGGTAAATATGTGCCAACGGCCCATTGGTTAGAATTATTGAGTTTTGATAAGTTTGTTCATGCCAGTATCTTTTTTACTTTAACTTTTTTATGGCTATTAGTTGGGTTTAAAAAAAATAAGTTGTCTTTAAGTTTTATGATTTTTATCATCATTGCATGTATAGGGTATGGTGGTTTGTTGGAAATGATGCAAGCAACAGTTTTTAGTCAAAGAAGTGGTGATTGGCTTGATTTTATTGCTAATAGTTTTGGATGCTTGATGGGCTTGTGGTTTTTTAGAAAAAACAAATACAGATTAAACTCTGCTAATTAAATTTAGCATTCCTATTTCTGTAAAATCAAACTTTCAAAACTTTTTAACTTTCAAAACTTTTAAGCCTTTATAATAGTAAATTCGTACTCTCAAAAAAACAATAAAATTATGTCAACTACAACCGAACATATCAAATGCCTTATCATTGGCTCTGGTCCCGCAGGATATACTGCAGCTATATACGCGTCTCGTGCTGATTTAAAGCCTGTATTATATACAGGTTTAACACCTGGCGGACAATTAACAGAAACCACTGAAGTAGATAATTTTCCAGGCTACCCAAAAGGAGTTACTGGACCAGAATTAATGGAAGATTTAAAAGCTCAAGCAGAGCGTTTTGGAACTCAAGTTCGTTTTGGATTAGCTACTAAAGCTGATTTAAATGCTTCTCCAAAACGTATTTGGATTGATGAAACTACTGAGATAACAGCTGATACCGTAATTATTTCAACAGGTGCATCTGCTAAATGGTTAGGTTTAGAAAATGAAACCCGTTTGCGAATGAATGCTGGTGGAGTTTCGGCTTGTGCTGTTTGTGACGGTTTCTTTTATAAAGGCCAAGAAGTAGCAATCGTTGGAGCAGGGGATACTGCTGCAGAAGAAGCTACCTACTTATCCAAATTATGTAAAAAAGTGTACATGATTGTGCGTAAAGGTGAAATGCGTGCTAGTAAAGCGATGCAACATCGTGTAACTAACACCGAAAACATTGAAATGGTTTACAATAGCGAAACTCATGATATTTTAGGGAAAGAAATGGTAGAAGGGGTTGTTGTTAAAAATAATGTAACAGGTGAATTACGTACCTTAGATGTTACTGGTTTTTTCGTGGCTATTGGTCACAAACCAAATACTGATATTTTTAAAGGTCAAATTAATATGGATGAGTTAGGATATATAGATGTAATAGCTGGCTCAACCAAAACTAATATTGAAGGGGTTTTTGCGGTGGGTGATTGCGCAGATAAAACATACCGACAAGCAGTTACAGCGGCAGGAAGCGGTTGCATGGGTGCTTTAGATGCAGAACGTTATTTAGCGGCTTCAGGAAAACATTAATAATTTAACGTTTATTTTACGAGATTTTTTACTATTTTGCACCAAAATTGCATTTAGACCAATTATGAATTTTTATAGATTAACATATTTTATTTTAGTATTAGTAGCATCAAATGTCGCTTTTTCCCAATCTTTTACCAGTCAAGTTGCTCAATTAAAACGTTATACCCCTGCAGAAATTATTGACCCTGATTATGGTATCATTAGATACAATAAATTAGTGCCAATGATGGGAGGCGATTCTTTGAGATATACTAAAGATGGTTATAACGCTCAAAACTGGCAAGAGGATTTTTATGTAAGTGGTAAATTGTTACATAAAGGATTTTATGCTGATGGTTTTATCAAAGTATTTAAAAACTATTACGAAAATGGGCAAGTAGAACGTTCTTTTTCTAGTACTGATTTGAAGCATAGTAAACTTGAAATTTTTTATGATGATGGAAAATTAAAATCATCAATTAATTACTACGAAGGAAACCCTCAAAATCAATATGATTTTTTTAGAAATGGAACACCAGAGTATATTGAGGAAAATGATAAAAATATTGAATTTTTATATAAACGTAATTCTTTTTATGAGAACGGGTTACCTGCTTCTATGTTTGAATTAGTAGATAAAAAATCAAAGAAATACATCAAGAAAGAGTTTTACGAAAATGGCAGATTAAAAGAAGAAGGATCTATGATTTTCAGAAAAGATTTAGGGGATTATCAAAAAGATGGACCTTGGACTTATTATGATGAAAAAGGTAATACTACTAAAACGGAAACCTATCAAATGGGAGAGAAGCAATAGTTTAGTCTTAAAAACAAAAAAAGCGATTCAAATGTGAGTCGCTTTTTTTTGTGGGGTTTAATGTTTGTTTTTTTTACAATCTGGGAATATCACAATATCACATAAGTCGGGTAAGTCTTCTATATGACCTTCTTTATCTTCCGCTTTTATATTCATCAAACAAATTTTTGTGGCAAATTTCTTTTTCTTGGTTAAGAAGTCAATTGTTTTTTTGGGAAATGTGTTTCCTTGAACAGATGCTTGTCGAGCTACATTATCTTCTTTATAAAATATAGTAAATGATTTAATGGCTTGTTCGTGAGGATTGCCATATCTATCGAAAGCAATTACTTTATATTCTGTATCGTCAAAAGCCGCTTTAGCAAATAGTTTTTCTCTTTTTACTTTAATTGTTTGCACTTCTTCCTTTTCTTGAGAAAATGAAATGCTTGATAAAGATAAAAAAGCCAGTAGTAATGATGTTTTCAATTATTGAGCGCTTAATTTTTGTTTGATTAATTCTTTCGCATCATTGATGGTAATCTCATTGGCTTTCTTGAATTTATTTAACATCTCTAAAGCTGTTTTCAAAGTAGACTCATCAATTTCTGCTTCCATTTCTTGTATAACGGTAAAGGCTTCAAAAGATACAAGAAAGTTTTCGTGACCAATTAATTCAATAAATACGAGGTAATCTTTACTGAAATCAAGTCCAGTTTCCCAGCAGGCAGCAATTAATAAAGCTTTTTGATCTAAGTTCTTAGTTTTAGCAATTGCATTTAAAATAAATGATTGCGCATTATTTTCTTTTAAAGCAATTAATGCTTCGTCTTTTTCTTCACGAGTAGATTTACTGCTGACTAAAGCAGTAACATAATCGGCATTACTAGTGTCTTTTTTACTCATGCCTTCGCTACCAATAATAATGGTGGCGTATTCTTTTTCATCAAATAATTTAGCAGGGTCTATTTCTGGAACAATGTCGCCTTTTAACTCCTCAGGTAATAAATCGTCTAGTTCGTTTTCTTCGTTATTTTTCATATCGCAAATTTACGGTTTTGATAGCTTACAAACTCATCATATCTTTTAATTTAACTGCTTGACGGCGAGAAATTTCGATTTCTTGTCCACCTTTTAATTTTACCATTAATCCTCCGTTAAACCATGTTTCAATACTTTCTACCCAACTTAGGTTAACAATGTGTTTACGGCTTGCTCTAAAAAATGTTTTTTCATCCAAACGTTCTTCTAAGCTATTTAAGCTTCTTAAAATTAAAGGACGGAAATTATCAAAATATACACGCACATAGTTTCCTTCGCTTTCAAATAAACGAATATTGCTTAAACGCACAAACCATGTTTTTTCGCCATCTTTAATAAACACCTGATCGTTTTCGGTTAAGGGAGTGGTGTTTTCTTTTTTCTCCGAAGTTTCTTTGAGAGTTAATTTTTTGATGGTTTCAGCTAAGCGCTCTGGTGATACTGGTTTTAGTAAATAATCATAAGCATTTACTTCAAAAGCTTTAATGGCGTATTCATCGTATGCGGTTACAAAAACCACATCGGGTAGGGCAGATACTTCTTCAATTAACTCTAAGCCGGTTTTACCAGGCATTTGAATGTCTAGGAAAATAACATCAGGATTTAACTCTGCAATTTTTTCTTTAGCAGACTGCGCATTGTTACACTCTGCAATCACTTCAATTTCTTTATGAACTGCTAATAAATTTTTTAATTCCTGACGCGCTAAGCGTTCGTCATCAATAATAATTGCTTTCATATGTCGTTTTTTTTATTGTTTTTTAGTTGTAATATGGTTTATTCAAGTTGTCTTCATTCATATTTCAATTTTGGAAACATGAATAATTCATTTTTTAGGTTTAAGTTTTTATAGTTATTTCACTGATGACATTTTTATCATCTAAATTTTTAAGATTAAAGCTTGCTTTTTTTCCAAACAATAATTCTAAACGATTTGTTGTATTAGCTACACCAAAGCCCGAATCTGTTTTAGTAACATCGCCTAACTGGCCTGTATTGATGATTTCTATTTTAAAACCTGAGTCTGTTTTTAAACTCACAATAGAAATATTTCCACCTTCTGGATATTTACCAATACCATGTTTAATGCCATTTTCCACTAATGTTTGAATCATCATTGGAGGCACGTTTAAAGTTAAGGTTTGAGGATCAATATCAAAATTAAAATGTAATCGTTCTTCAAATCGGATATGCTCTAATTCTAAATAATCCTTGACAAGTGCAATTTCTTCTTCTAACGAGATGTATCTATTTTTATGCATCATTAATGTGTTACGCAAAATATTTGATAATTGAGTAATGGCAATTTTCGCTTTTTTAGGATCTTCGTCAACTAATGCTCTAATGCTGTTCATGCTGTTAAACATGAAGTGAGGGTTTAATTGTGATTTTAATTTATTAAGTTCTACTTCTTTTGAGTTAGCTTCTAATCGAAGATTTTGAATTTCTGTTTTTTTATAGTTATCAAAAAAGTGAAATCCGAAATAGATAACAGACCAAATAACAAATATCAATACCAAACTTAATATTTTTGAAGTGGCTGCTAGTAAGTCGATAGACTCAGAGTTACTGCTGAAGATATTGACGATACTAATATTGATAATAAAAAATAGGATCGACATCACTAAGGATGCAATTAGTATTAATGGGATTTGAATTAATAAACTAAAACGTAATACATTAAACTTTAATATTAGGTAACGATAAGCGTGTGTAATAGTAATACCCAGTGGCAACCAGATTAAAAATAATAAGATGTCTTTTAAATTGGTATTGTAACTTAGTTTAAAAAAAATCAAATTAATAGCAGCATATAAACTCCAGCCAATAAATTGACAATTCCAATATATGTTGTGTTTTTTACTCATTTTTTTAGATTAAAAAGTATTACGATCAAAGTATCAAGTGATGATAATCTTAGAACTTAATACTTTCTAGTTAATTCCCAACCATGTTTTTCTAGCTATTAATTGTTGTTCGGTTGCTGATTCATTAATATCAATAACATCAGTATCGGTTACTTTAACGGGTTTTACTTTTGCTTTCAATTTTTTAATAGTTTCGCTTCCTTTTTTATCTTTTCTTAAAACTTCAATTTCTAATTTGTCGCCTGTTTTAGCATTTTGCATATAACCTCCTAACACATCTTTTATATTATCTAAAGTTAGTTTTCTGTTATTAAAAGTTATGATTTCATCCCCTTCTTTAAATTTTAATTTCTTTCCAAAAGCATCTAATTTATCAGTATTTACAACTACTAAATGATTGGTTTGAGGATTATATCCCACTGAAATGCCTCCTAAAGTAATTTGTTCGCTTTCAACTTTTTCAGCATAATTTAAACCAACCATGGCAAACATATCTTTATAAGGTAATGGTTTATTGCCAGCTACGTGATTATCTAAAAAGTAACGTATTTCTTTATACGTTAATTTTTCAATATCATTAAATAAATCTTCATCATTAAATGATTTTGTTTTGCCATATTGTTTCGCTAAATCTTTCATTAACTCTTGTGTTCCGTATTTTCCATTGCTGTAATAACGCAATTGAATATCTAAACACATACCAATTAATGCACCTTTTTCATACACGTTGTTGTACTGTTTTTTGTATTTATCAAGCGCATATTTACTCATAACGGTAAACGGAAGAGTATCAATATAATTCTCACGATTGTTTTGCATTTTCTCCACCATTACTTCAAAAAAGGCATCGTATTCAATTAAGCCTGTTTTTACTTGCATGTGATGCGCTGCGTATTCTGTTAAGCCTTCATATAACCAAAGATGTTTACTCATTTTTGGATTATTAAAGTCAAATTCACCTATTTCTTTTGAGTGAATACTTAAAGGCGTAACGATATGAAAAAATTCATGAGCGGCAACATTTCTTACTTCTTGAGCAATAACGGAGGTATCAGCTTCGGGTAAAAAGTAAAAAGAAGAGTAGGAATGTTCTAATGCTCCAGATGCACCACTTAACGACGCTTTATCTGTAAAGTAAAATAAGAAAGCATATTTATCAATTGGTAATTCTCCACCTAAATATTCTGCTTGAGCAAACAACAATTCTTTTAAATTACGTGCAATAAAATCAGACGTTAAAACTTTATTCGGAGAATAAACAGAAATTAATATTTGCGATTTTCCAATGTATACAGTAGCAGTATCGGGCATGGTATACATGATTGGTGAATCAATTAAGGCATGGTAATTAAAAATAGATAATACATCTTTTGTATCGCCACTTTTTAAATCGGTCATACTTGTGGAAGCGTAAAACCCTTTTGGTTTAGTAACTTCTAAAATAAAGTTGGTTTCAATTTTATTTTTAAAATAACCAAAGAAGCAGTGGGTGTTTAACGAAAAGTTTTTTCCCTCTTCAATATTACTTCCTCCTGGTTCAAATACTACTTTTTCTTTAATGTCAGTATCCCAACTATCTTCTACATCATAACTGATTTCTTTAATGGCATTAGCAGGAGATAATTTATAAGAATTTTTATCTAAGACTTCAACTTTAATAGTTTGCCCGTCTTTCCCTTCTACTTTAAAATTAGAAACAAATCTTCCGAAGTCATACACATCATAAGTACCTGGTACCATGGCAGGAAACATAAATACAGTTTCGTTATCGGCCATATCTGGTGGTGTCAACCTTATCGTTAATTTATCGTTTTTAACAGCAGTTAAATCAACATAATAATGGTAATCTCCATCGGCAAAGGCTTTATTGATAGAGAACAGAGTTGTAAGTATTAAAAATGCTTTTTTCATATAATGTTGATTATCGAATTAATAATTTCCAATTGGAGAGTTTGTATTTTTTGAATAAAATGAAAAAACAAATAGAGGCCATCACTATCCACGTAATAAATTCTCCTCCCGGATTTTCGGTTGATGTATAAAAAATGGCATCGGTTTGTAACACTGAATTTTTTGAGCAAACTAATAAACTCGACATTAAGTTATTTGCACAGTGTATTCCCATAGCTAGTTCAGCTCCTTCATCCAATAAGGTTAAAACTCCTAAAAAGGCACCAAAAAATATGTAGTAAGGCATCATAATTAATAAACCATGTGCCTTAGCTTCAGGGTTGGAGGCATGCATTAATCCAAATAAAACAGATGTAATGATTAGTGGTGCAATACCATTTTTAAAAGCTAAGCCAAAACCCTGCATTAAATACCCTCTAAAAATTAGCTCTTCCGTAGCTGTTTGAATGGGAATAAAAATAATAGCCACAACTAATAAAATAGCAAAATTGCCAGCATCAAAGCGTAGTTCTATTTCTTCGGGGGAAGTAAGATAAGATACTAGTGTAAGAAGTAAAATTAAAACAGCCCAAATACCAAATGAAAAAAAGTAACGTTTCCATCTGATTTTTTCAAATCCTGTAATGATAGATGATAGGGGCTTTTTTTGAACGAACTTTAAAGCCAGCCATAAGAATAATAGTGTAAACACAAACATTCCCATCATTAAGGCTAAGAGCAATGATTTGTTAATGCCTATTTTTTCGGGGTTAAATAAAATGTTGGGATTCTCTGAAATATCAGTCATGCTAAAGCCATGATTCATTGCCATAGTTACTAATGGAACCATCATAATTAATTGAAAAAATAAATAGCCAAAAAATGCAGCTACTATTCCCAATAAATAATGCCAAAATTCATTTTTACCAGTTACTAAACCTTTAATTAAAAAAAGGTTGTTAAACGGGAAAGGATTTTCGGGTTTATTAATGCTATTTTCTTGAAGTTCCATACTATACAAATTTATCATTTTTATGGTTTTATAGGTATTTAATACACCAATGGTTTATTAGTCAATTTATCGGTTTATTTTAAACTCAATTGATTTAGGTAATATGAGGAATATCAGAGAATAAGAACTATTTCAGTTATTATAATCTTTTATATTTGCAGCATGATTTTATTACGATTTAGCATTATTGCCTTATTCTTTGCATTTATATTCTCTTCATGTGGAAGTGAATTGCCTAATAACGAAAAAGTTTTAAAAGAACCTTCTACAATTGAAGACTTAGGAGAATTGTTATTTCACGATTCTATTTTATCAAGAGGTGATCAGGTGAGTTGCGCCTCTTGCCATAAACCAGAATTTGCTTTTGCAGATAATACACCAGTTAGTTTTGGTGTGGATAGTTTAAAAGGTGATAGAAATACGCCAAGTGCAATGAACCAGTCGGCTCGTAACTTTCAGTTTTGGGATGGAAGAATGGAGACTTTAGAAGAGCAAGCGGCAGGACCAATTGAAAACCCTGTGGAAATGGATATGCCTTTATCATTTGCTGTTGAAAAATTAAATAAACACTCTCAGTATAGAAAATTCTTTATTAAAATTTTCGGACATCCAGCGGATAAAAAATCGGTGACAGATGCCATTGCGGCTTTTGAAAGAACTTTAGAAACAAGTGATACTCCTTTTGATAATTACACTAGTGGAAAAGATACTACGCAATTTTCGGCTTCAGCAAAGCGTGGACAACAAATTTTTAATGTAAAAGGCAAATGTTTTGATTGCCATTTTGGACCAGATTTTACTAACGATTTTTTTAGAAATATTGGTTTATTCAATGGTAAAGATTTAAATGATAGCGGCCGTTTTGAAGTAACTCGCAATCCAGAAGATATTGGCAGATTCAAAACCCCTGGTTTAAGAAATATTGCCATGACAGCACCGTACATGCACAATGGTATGCACAAAACGTTAAGAGAAGTGATAGATTATTATAATGAACCAGATAAGTTTATTAGTAACTCAGTAAACAGAGATACGTTATTAGCCAAGCCTTTGGGTTTAACTGAGCAAGAAAAGAAAGATTTAGAAGCTTTTTTAAATTCGCTGACAGATGCTCGTTTTATAAAGAAGTAGACTTTTGCTAATTATTTTTTTGGCGTGTTTGGCGGGAGCCAAACCGGGCTGCCGCTTCAATCTTTTTTGCGAAGCAAAAAAGGATTTCCGTTTGCATCCCTCACGCATAGATTCAATCTATCAATTTGGAATTTATGATGGCATTTAATTCACGCGTTAAGGATTGAAGTGGAAATCCTTTTTATGAGGCACGAATAAAAAGATTGTAACGAAAAGCCTGACCCGACGTTAGGAGGGTAACGCCCTGAAAAATTTAAATACTAATTTTTATTTTAATTACTTTTTCAGTTTCATCAGTTAACTTACATCTATCATCCATGCGGTAGCCAACAACCCAAACAATATGCTCTTTACTTTCCAAAATCCAAGTAGCTTCCTTTTCAAATAAAGATAGTTTTTGATCTTTAAAAAAATCGCTCAGCTTCTTAAAACCATTTAATCCCAAGGGTTTAAACTTGTCGCCTTGTTTCCACTTTCGGAGCGTTAATGGGAATAAATTATCTGAGAAGGCAATCGTAATTTCATTTTTAACTTTAGAAAATTCTCTATGAGAAGTTTCTTCAAAATTTAATTTAATTGGTAAATGAGCCGTGTCAGAAATGGATTTAATAACGAATACTTTTTCAGAAGGTTCTTTTTCTAAAGCCTGAACAATAATATATTTTCTATCCACTACCAATTGATGCGTGGCAGATGAAAATTGTTTGCCAACTTGTTTGTTAGTCATTAAAACTTCTACTAATTGCTGTATTTGGCTTGTTTTAAAGTTTTTGCGATACAGCCATTCAAACAATAAAGTTTCTTTTTGCGCTTCTTGCAACAATAAAATTATATCAATAAAGAGTTGACTATTTTCTTCTTTACAAATGCTTTTAAATTTTAATTGAGCAAATTCGGCAACAATATCTGCTGATTGTTTAAAGAATTGAATTGAAGTAGAAAAGGTTTCTTCTAAAGCTGGATTCAGTTTTTTTAATTCAGGAATAATTTGATGACGAATAAAATTACGTTTGTATTTTATTTCTTGGTTACTACTATCTTCTCTGAATACTAATTTGTTTTTTATTGCGTAATCTTTAATCTCATCTTTAGTAGCAAATAAGAGTGGTCTGACAATATCATTTTGTTTTTCTGGAATCCCCTGTAAACCTTTAATGCCTGTGCCTCTTATTAAATTAACAAACACCGTTTCCACATTATCATTAGCATGATGGGCTGTTAAAATAAAATCAAAACTATGCTCGACTTTTAATGATTTGAACCAATTGTATCGCAATTCGCGAGCGGCCATTTGAATAGATAATTTATGTTCTGCAGCATAGGCCTTTGTGTCAAAGTAAATCACATGAAATTTCGTATTAATAGACTTGGCAAAGTTCTCGCAAAATGCCGTATCATCTTTTGCTTCCTGACCTCTTAACTGAAAATTGCAATGCGCTAATTCAATGTTATAGCCTGCTTTATGCAATAAATCTGCTAGCACTAGTGAATCTACACCGCCACTAAAAGCTAGCAATAGTTTATCCGTTTTGTTTAAAAGCGTATTTTTATTGATATTTACTTCAAATCGTTTAAGCACATTTCAAATTTACATTTATTATGGCAAAAGTGAAACATAATCCAGATGCAGCAGCTTTAATTGACAAAGGTATTTCAGAATTAGAACCTTTTGCTCAAGTGATATGCAAGCGCTTAAGGAAGATTATTTTAAGCGCTGACCCTGAATTAATTGAAGACTGGAAATGGGGACCAAACTACTACTTAAACGGAATGGTTTGCGGTTACTGGGGTTTTAAAAAGCATGTGAGTTTTGTGTTTTTTCAAGGTTCTTTGCTTAAAGACAAGAAAAAGATTTTGCTAGAAAACCCAGGAAACGTGCATAATCGCCATATTAAGTTTACGGATGTTAAGCAAATTGACGATAAAGTAATTTTAGAATATTTATTTGAAGCTATCGATAATAATAGAAATGGATTGAAAATAATTGAAACTAAAGACAAAACCATAATAACTCCTGATGATGTTGTTAAGGCATTAAAAAAAGCAAAAGTCTTAGCGTATTTCGACTCCTTGGCTTTTTCGCACCGCAAGGAATATGTTCAGTGGATTGAGTCTGCTAAAAAAGAAGAAACTAGAACAAAACGCATTGAACAAGCAATTGAGAAATTGCTTGATAAACAAATGATACACGATAAGTACAAGAAGTAGATTTTTTATTTTGGGTTGTTGGGCGTGCCGGCGCAAAGAACAAGCGCCGGCGTGCTTTTCGTTTCAATCTTTTATTTCACTGCGTTTCATAAAAGGATTTCTACTTCAATCACTCACGCGGTTTTTTAAATTTGAAACTCTCTCTCCAAATTGGAACTATAACTGCGCGAGGGATGCAAGCGAAAATCCTTTTGCCTGTCTCTTGCAAAAGATTGAAGCGACAGCCCGGTTCCTGCTTTCTCCTTTGCAGGAACGCGCCCTAATTATTTATACAATAAGTGGGAAAACCGTTGAAAAGTATAGAAAAATTAGGGCTCTTTTACCAAAGAAAAGGATAAATTAGTGCTTTAAATTTTTAAATAATATATGAGTACTCAAAAAAATATAACAGTGGTGGGAGCTGGATTAGTTGGTTCTTTAGTATCTATTTATTTAGCCAAACGAGGCTATAAAGTTGATGTGTATGAGCGTCGTGGTGATATGCGTAAAGCAAATATGATTGCTGGTCGATCTATTAACTTAGCCTTAAGCGATAGAGGTTGGAGAGGTTTAGAAGGTGTGGGCATTGCAGACGAAATTAAAAAGATAGCGATTCCTATGTATGGTCGCGCCATTCATATGAAAGATGGTTCATCAACTTATCAAGCCTATGGTAAAGATAATCAAGCTATTTATTCAGTATCACGTGGCGGTATCAATATGCGTTTGATGGATTTAGCAGAACAACAACCAAATGTAACTTTACATTTTGAAGAGCGTTGCGATAAGTTAGATAGAAAAACAAATGAATTATCGTTTTTTAATACGTCAACAAATAAAACGACTGATGTAAAAAGTGATATCGTATTAGGTTCTGATGGCGCGTTTAGTGCTGTGCGTACCCAAATGCAATTTCAATCGGATCGTTTTGATTACCAACAATTTTATATTGATGCTGGTTATAAAGAATTAGTAATTCCTGCTGGACCAAACGGTGAACATTTAATTGAAAAAAATTGTCTTCATATTTGGCCTCGTGGAAGTTTTATGATGATTGCCTTGCCAAACATGGATGGTAGTTTTACTTGTACTTTATTCTTTCAAATGGAAGGTAAGGTGTCCTTTGATGCTATCAAAACTAAAGAGGAAGTGATGGCATTCTGCAAACAAGAGTTTCCTGATGCAGTGCCTTTAATGCCAACTTTAATAGAAGATTGGATGAATAATCCAACATCAAGTTTAGTAACAGTAAAATGTAAACCATGGGTGTGGGACGAAAAAATTGCTCTAATTGGTGATGCGGCTCATGCTATTGTTCCTTTCTACGGACAAGGAATGAATTGTGGTTTTGAAGACTGTGTGGTTTTAAATGAATTAATGGATAAGTATGGCGACTTAAATGGCGCTTGTTTAAAAGAATACGAAACCTTACGCAAGCCTGATGGTGATGCGATTGCTGATTTAGCGATAGCAAACTTTATAGAAATGCGTGACAAAACTGCTGATAAAACCTTTTTATTGCAAAAGAAGATTGAAGCTCACTTTAGTGCAAAACATCCTGAAAAATGGATTCCATTATACAGTATGGTAACGTATAGTCCACATATTAGATACAGCGAAGCTTTAGTGAATGGAAACAAACAACAAGCCATTATGGATAAAATTATGGCAATGCCTGATATTGAAGCGAAGTGGGATAGTGCAGAAGTGGAGAACGCGATTTTAAGCTCATTATAAGATGGACGAAAGACTAGTTGCCTTTGAACGCTTATTGAACATCATGGATGACTTAAGAGCAAAATGCCCTTGGGATCAAAAGCAAACCATGGAAACCTTACGTCATTTAACCATTGAGGAAACTTACGAATTAAGTGATGCCATTTTAAAAGGTGATAAAAACGAAATCAAAAAAGAGATTGGAGATATTTTATTGCATTTAGTCTTCTACTCTAAAATAGGAAGCGAAACCAATGATTTTAATATCACAGATGTGATTAATTCCTTATGTGATAAAATGATTTTTCGTCACCCGCATATTTATGGAGACGTGAAAGTTGCTAATGCAGAAGAAGTAACTACTAACTGGGAAAAACTAAAACAAAAAGAAGGAAATAAGGGCGCTTTGTCAGGAGTACCAAACAGTATGCCCTCCTTATTAAAAGCATTGCGCATACAAGATAAAGCCAGAGCCATTGGTTTTGATTGGGAAGATCCAAATCAAGTATGGGAAAAAGTACAAGAAGAATTAGCTGAGTTGCGAGTGGAAGTGGCTTCTATGAATTCCGCTAAAGATGAAGAATCGAAAAGTAAAATACATTATAAATTAGAGTCAGAATTAGGAGATGTGTTATTTGCATTGATTAATTACGCTCGCTTTTTAAATATCAATTCGGAAGATGCATTAGAAAAAACAAACAAAAAATTTATGTCTCGTTTTAATTACATGGAACAAAAAATTTTAGCGCAAGGCAAAGCATTAGCAGATTGCTCTTTAGCTGAAATGGATGTGTTTTGGAACGAAGCTAAGAAAATGGAATAATAACTAAATACGTTGTCATGCTGAGCGGAGTCGAAGCCACTCATAAACACTTCGACTTCGCTTAGGGTTACAATGCACTCTGACAAAAAAATGTCCTTACTAAACAACATAGCTAACTACTTACTTTCTTCGAAAGAAAGTGCTAAAGGAAATAAACAATTTATGCCTTGGAGTCAATTATCCAATGTATTAATTATTGCGTATGATAACCAATTGAGCAACGTGGTTGATTTTATTAATGCTTGCAAAAAAGATAATATCCAAGTTCATGTGGCAGTTATTTTTGATGGTAAGCCCGAACAAACACCAAAACCAAATTTTGAGCATACGATTTTAGATAAAAAACAATTTAATTTTTTTGGATTACCCACAGATCAAGCTATTCAAACATTGAGTCTAAAGCCAATTGATGCTTTGATTAATTTAGGAGATGCTGAACAAATAAAGACATTAGCCATTAGTAAATTAGTAACAGCTAAATGTAAAATCAGTCATTTTCAAAACTCTATTTTTGACATTAGCATTGATGGTGATCAAACAAATAATCCATCAAAATTTTTAGAACAAGTAATTGTATATTTACACATGATTAAAACAACTAAATAATGGCTCAAGCAACAAATTTTACAGGAACAGGTGTGGCAATTGTAACACCATTTACAACAAAAGGAGAAGTAGATTTTCCTGCATTAACAAAATTAGTAGAACATATCATCAAGGGTAGAGTAGAGTATATTGTAGTTTTAGGAACTACAGGCGAAACCGCTACTTTATCAAAAGATGAAAAAAAGCAAGTGATTGCTCATATCATAAAGGCAACTAAAAAACGTGTTCCATTAGTATTAGGTGTTGGTGGTAATAATACAGCTGAATTAGTGGAGCAATTAAAGAAAGATGATTTATCAGATTTTGATGCCATTCTTTCTGTTTCTCCCTATTACAACAAACCTTCTCAAGAAGGTATTTACCAGCATTATAAAGCTATTGCAAAGGCTAGTCCTTTGCCAATTATATTGTATAATGTACCAGGACGCACCGCTTCAAATATGACAGCTGAAACAACTTTACGTTTAGCAAATGAATTTAAAAATATCATTGCGATTAAAGAAGCTAGTGGAAATATTGAGCAATGCATGAAAATTATTAAATACCGTCCTGATAATTTCTTAATTATTAGTGGTGATGATAATTTAACCTTACCGTTAATTGCAAGTGGTGCAGATGGAGTAATATCTGTTGTGGCGAATGCGTATCCGAAAGATTTTAGTGATATGGTGCGTTTTGCCTTAGTACATGATTTAAAGAATGCGCAAAAATTACATTACAAATTAATGGAAATCACTGAGCAATTATTTGCTGATGGAAATCCAGGTGGTGTAAAAGTAGTATTAGCTCAAAAGAAAGTTACAGGTTCTTCTGTTCGATTACCATTAGTGGAACCTAACGATGCCGTAAAAGCTAAATTGAAAAAGATTGCTTATTAATTAACGTAAAACATTTCCTCCTTTGAAGGAGGTGTCCGCAGGACGGAGGATGTTTATTTTTAAACCAAAAACCTATGTTAGAATTATTAAAACAACCTTGGCCTTGGTACGTTGCTGGTGTCCTCATTGGATTAACGGTTCCGGCTTTACTATTAATTGGAAATAAATCCTTTGGGATTTCATCCTCTTTACGTCATATTTGTGCAGCTTGTATTCCAGCTAATATTAAATTTTTTCAATACGATTGGAAAAAAGAATCTTGGAATTTATTTTTTGTAGGAGGCGTTGCTATTGGTGGTATTATTGCCTCTTTTGTTTTAACCAATCCAAATCCTATTGTTATTGCCGAAAGTACAAAGGAAGCGTTATCTGCTAATAATGTAAAAGACTTCGAACATTTATTGCCAACCGATATTTTTAGTTGGACTAGTTTATTAACGCTTCGTGGTTTTATTTTTATGGTAGTGGGTGGTTTTTTAGTAGGCTTTGGAACGCGCTATGCCGGCGGTTGCACAAGCGGCCATGCTATCATGGGTTTGTCCAATTTACAGTTACCTTCTTTAATTGCAACCTGTTGTTTTATGATTGGTGGCTTTATTATGACGTGGTTAATCTTACCTTTTTTATTAAATCTTTAATCAGAAAATCATGACGACAGAAAATTTAAAAAATGTAGAAAATGATGAGTTTGAATTAAAGGCTACTTGCATCAATAATTCAGATATTAAAAAACCTTGGACTGCAAACTTAGTGTATGCGTTTATAGGAATGTTATTTGGAATTGTATTTGTTAAAGCAGAAATTGTTAGTTGGTTTCGTATTCAAGAAATGTTTCGATTTGAATCTTTTCACATGTACGGCGTTATTGGAACTGCAGTTATTGTTGGGATGATTTCGGTTTTCATTATTAAAAAATATAATATTAAAACCTTAGACGGAGAGCAAGTGATTTTGACTCCAAAAACTAATAACAAAGGCGTTATTATTGGTGGTTTGATTTTTGGTTTAGGTTGGGCTATTACTGGGGCTTGCCCAGGACCATTATTCGCACAAATTGGAAGTGGTTTTACGGTTATTATAGTTACCTTTTTAAGTGCCGTTGCTGGTACTTGGGTGTATGGCTACTTTCAAGATAAATTACCGCATTAATTTATTCAATCTTTGAGAAGAAATATAAATTATTGTTTAATTATTTTTTTGTAAGACACTAAATTTCCTTGCTGTATTTTTAGCTGATAAATGCCATCTGCAAAATGTTTTAAATCTAATTTTATTTCAAAATCGTTATTTTTTTGAGAATGTATTAATTTTCCAGAAACAGAATAAATTTCCAACAAATCAATTTTTGTTTTATTGTTCACGGAAACCATTATGTGATCTGTTGTGGGATTTGGAATTGTATTAATAATTAATGATTCACTATTTAAAAGTTTGATGTCGGTTGTTCCGCCTATAGAAGCTTTTGTTCGCGAATACCAAATGTCTAATGAACCATCTCTTGTGCTTCCCCAAACAGTATGTAATGTATCGTTTTTGATTACCATGCTCATAACGTCATTCCCATTTTCCGATAATATATTACCATAAGTTTCAAGTGTATTACTAATTTTAAAATTTGGATTAAAAGTGGATGATCCAGAAGGTCTAAATGCAGCGTATATTTCAGATGCTCTTGCATATCCTGGTCCTGATCCATTTCTTCTATCTCTCCAGGTAATTGCTAAATCACCATTGTTATCAAAATCGGTCCAAAGTAAATCTTGCATTTTTCCATTATTAATGGTATCATCATTAATACGAGTCAATGCCGACCAACTTGAGCCACCATTTAAAGTTTCAGTCATATAAATATCATAATCAACTCCACTCAAACTTCCAATACACACAAATACATAATGGTTACTATTTGTTGGATTAATAATCAAACGATAACTTAATTTAGCAGAATCATTTGCTGCGGCTGTGTTAAACGAGGAATTAAAAACGGTACTATAATTAAAAGTTCCTCCACCATTGGTTGATTTAGCAAGAATATATTTTGCAAATACACTTTGCGACGGCAGATAACTTGGATATATTGCAATGACTGTATTGCCTGTAACGGCAGGAACCGCCATCGGTGCAGCAATGACATTTCCTACTAAAAAATTTGTAGTATCTAAATAACGCCAATTGTTAAAGCTTGTTCCTCCATTTGATGAACTTATAAAATACGGACGATTTGGTGGTAAAATCCAAGGAGCAGGTTTTGTTGTAACATAAATATTATTGCCCGAATTACTAACAGATAACCAAGGTCTATCGATTGGTCTTTTTGTTCCATCAGTTAAAGCGTCGATTACTTTAACCGGAGTGCTCCACGTGGTTCCACCATTTAATGATTTTGTTAAATATACTCCACCTGAGTCTGGTGATTCTCTATAATCAATATAAGTTAAAAATAATTTTCCTGTCCCATCAAAAGCTATAGATACATCTGCCGATTTAAAATTTGGTGACATGTGAGGTAAGTTAACTGCAGTTGACCATGTTTGCCCACCGTCAATTGATTTTTTAGTTTTTATGGTTAAGGCTGTTCCACTTCCAAAAACATAGCCCATCCATGCTACAACTATGTTTTGATTATTTGTTGGGTTGATGGCGATATATGGCTCACCTTCAAATACAGTTAAATTTGATAAATTAATGTTTTGAGAATGCACAAAACCTATAGTAAAAAGTGATAAAAGTAAAAGTAGTTTTTTCATTTTAAGATATGTTTATTGAGCCTTATAAATTTATATATTTTTTTGTACTTAATAAAGACTCTAAATTACTTTAAAAGTTTAATTTAAACTTTGATTTCATTACCTTTGAACGTCAAAACTATATAAAACCTTTTTAACACTATTATTCTTTTATGGATTTATCAATATTAAAAACAATGTGCGCCATTCATTCGCCAAGCGGAAACGAAGTAGCCATGAAAGAATTTTTATTAGACTATATTAAAAAAGAATCTAAAAACTGGAAGCACAAACCAAAGGTCATCCACGGAAAAGGCTTTCAGGATAATATCATGTTGGTGTTTGGTAAACCACGCACCGCTATTTTTGCACACACTGATAGTATTGGTTTTACCGTGCGTTACGGAAAACAATTAGTGAAAATTGGTGGGCCACGTATTGAAAAAGGTTATGAATTGGTAGGAAGCGATAGCAAAGGTAAATGCGAAGCAACTTTGAACGTGGTAAAAGACACCATGGAATATAAAGCTAAGCGTAGCTTTGATACAGGTACTGAATTAGTTTTTAAAGCTAATTGGAGAGAAGATAAAGACTACGTGCAATGTTGTTATATGGATAACCGTTTAGGTTGTTATAATGCCTTAAAAGTTGCTGAGACTTTAAAAGATGGTGTGATTGTATTTAGTACATGGGAAGAGCACGGTGGCGGTAGTGTATCGTACTTACAAAAATATTTAGTCGATAATTATAAAATTTCTCAAGCTTTAATTTCTGATATCTCTTGGATTTCGGATGGCGTATTTCCTGCAAAAGGGCCAGTAATTAGTATGCGTGATAGTTTAATTCCACGTCGTAGTTATATCAACAGAATAATTGATATTGCTAAAAAACATAAAGTGGCTTATCAATTGGAAGTTGAAGGATCGGGTGGAAGTGATGCTAAAGAATTACAAATGGCAGAGAATGTTTGGGACTGGTGCTTTGTTGGAGCCGCCGAACAATTTGTGCATACACCTAACGAAAAGGTTCACAAAAAAGATATTGAAGGCATGATAGAATTATACAAAGCCCTGATGAAGGATTTGTAGAAATTTTACTAGCCAGCAAATTGCATGTAAAGTAAGGCAACAGAAGCCACTGTCATAATAATGAATGCCGCAAAACCAAGAATATTGGCCAATCTTCCATTCACGTTTTTACCCATTATTTTTTTGTTGTTGGAGATGTGCAATATGATTGCAATGAGAACTGGTGCTGTTAATCCATAAAGAATTGCGGTATATATCAACGATTGAATAGGCGTAATGCCAATATAATTTAAGGATAAACCTAGGAGCAAAGAGATGGCAATAATCACGTAGAATGCTTTGGCTTCATGAAACTTTTTATCTAGACCTTGTTCCCAACCAAAAGTTTCGGTAATGATATAGGATATAGAACCACTTAATACAGGAATAGCAATTAGTCCAGTTCCAATAACACCAATGGCAAAAAGTAAATAAGCTAAATTCCCAGCTAATGGTTTTAATGCCATGGCTGCTTGTTCTACAGTATCTATTTGATGAATACCTCCGTTAAATAAAACAGTGCCAGTAGTCAAAATAATAAAATACATCACAAAGCCAGAAACTGTCATCCCAAAATCCACGTCTTGATTGATCTCATGGATAATTTTTTTATTGACGATGAGATGCGCTCTTTTGGATTTCATTTCTTCCACTTCAACCGAAGCTTGCCAAAAGAAAAGATAGGGTGATATGGTGGTACCAAGTATACCAACAATGATGGCCATGAATTTCTTATCAAATTGTAGGGTAGGGATAAAGGTGGCCTTTAAGATGTCTGAATAATTTTGTTTGTATAAAAAAGGAACAATAAAATAAACTAACATTACGATGCACAAGTATTTTAAAACGGATGCTATTTTTTGATAAGGTAAATAGATGATTAAGCCTAAAAGAATAACAGTAAATAGAACACTAAAATAATTAGCATCAATACTCGGAAATAGCAAGTTTCCAACGGCTCCCATGCCTGCAATATCTGCTCCAATATTCATCACAATAGCAGGGAAACTAAACAATAGCATCACATATAAAATTGGTTTTGGATAATGTTTTTTAAGAGTTCCAGTTAAGCCTTGCGAGGTAACTAAGCCAATTCTGGCACACATTTGCTGAATGGCTGCCATTAATGGAAACGCGATAATAGCTGTCCATAATGTTGAAAGACCGTATGCCGCACCCGCTTGAGAATAGGTGGCTATGCCAGAAGGATCATCGTCGCTGGCACCAGTTACAAGACCTGGCCCTAGTTTTCTCCAACCACGCAAAAGTTTCGACGATAATGGGCTCTTTTTTTTCATCATCTAAATGTAACGTTATTTGGCCATTAAAAACCGTCTTCTATTTCTTTTGCAATATGTTTTCGTTCTACTTCACTTAGTAATTTTACTCTAAGTTCTTTAATTAGTTCATTAGAGTGAAGTATTTCAAAAAGTTGGTGAACCCAAGATTCAAAAGATTTATCAGGGAAAGAATATTGTCTTAAATCTCCACAAGCAATCGTATGACCAAATTTAGCGGCCCACAATTCAGATGTATAGTTTGGATAATCAAAAGAAGTTTTCCAATCTTGTTCTTCTTTTTGACTTTGCTCTTTGGATTGTGTGTTCATCAAACTGTGCATTATCGTTTGTTATGTGTTCGCCGTTTTCTTTCTAATTATTTTATACAGTTGTCGTGTCGACGATATAATAAATACGACACCTAATAGTCCAGTTAGCAGAAAATTAAAATGAGTGCCTCTAAATGTCCCATTGCGCAAAGAAAACAACATACTAGTACTTGTCGCATAAAACATTGGTAAAGATAAAGCAATTCCAATAATTAAAATTAGCAATTGCTTAAATAGCATTCTATTTGTCACCCACCAGTACTTTATGTCTTGTTTTTTTGCCACCACTTTTTTTGAATACAATTGTCGTTATACTTATGTCTATGAATGTATTGTGTCTATTATTTATTTTTGTCTCTTCCTGAAAATGGTTGACATGTTTTTATGATTTAAAATTAATACTATTTTGTGTAGCTTTTTCTTTTTTGCTTCTTTTTTCTTTTGTTAATATGTGTTTATTTGTTAATAACCTAGAGTAGAATTTAGGTTTATGTTTTTGTTGTATGTGTGCAAGAACAGGTGTAACATAATCGCAACTTATATGAGGACGTTTATTATTATAAATGTTAATGACGTTTTTAATTTCTCGTTGCGCTTGCGCTTCATTTACAAAACCATCAGCAATATCAAATTCTCCTTTTAAAATTCCATTTACTCTTTCGGCTACGGCGTTTTCATAAGGGTCATAACTTTGAGTCATACTTATTTTAATATGGTTATCTTCTAATAGTTTAGTGTAGTTGTCAGCGCAATACTGAAAGCCTCTATCCGAATGATGAATTAATGTTCTACTAGGATATACTCTATTAGCTATTGCCATTCGTAATGCAATTGCTGAACTTTCTACTTTCATGTTATCGGACAAGTTGTATCCCATAATTCTTTTAGAATATAAATCTGTTACTAATGATAAATATAAATAACCTTGTTCTGTTTTAATATAGGTGATGTCACTTACCCATACTTGTTCTGCTTTATTATATACATTGCCTTTAATTAAATTAGGATGCTTTCTAAAACGATGATTTGAATTAGTTGTTTTGACAAAGTTTTTCTTACGGCGTATGAGCATCGCATGATCCCTCATAACGCTATAAAAACGATCCCTGCCAAGTTTAATTTGCATTTTATCCAATGATGGTTTAATCATTTTATAAACCTTCAGTGTGCCTAAACGACTTTGTTCACGTCTTAAAGGTTTTACCAAATTAATTACCTGAGCTTGTTTTTGCTCTTCATCAAAACTTTTATGTATACGTTTATAGTAAGCCTGTCGGCTTATCCCGAACACCTCATAAAGAAGCCTTACTTTTTTTGGGCTTTCTTTTTTCTTTCTATCTCTTTGGCCAGTTGTTCGGGTAAATGCTTTTTTGCTAATGCTTTCCCCGTCATTAGTTCAAATTCAACAATAAGATCTTGCTGAAAATCTTTTACCCATTCCAGCTCTTGAATACGCTTTTGAAGCTTCTTAAGTTCTTTATCTTTTTCCATATAACCTTCTGCTTCTTCTAAGGTAGTGAATTTTTTTAACCAATAATCTATGGAGCTTCTGCAAAGATCATATTTAATTGCAGCGGCATGAATGCTGATTTGTCCATTAATAATTTGTTGGATTACTTTTTTCTTGAGAGCAAAGGAGGGTTTGTTTAACTCCATTTTCTCGGCAGGTTTCCATTTTCTGGATAACGGTTGTGTCTTCATGTTGGTTGATTTGTTGTCAACCTATTTCAGTATAAGACATC
>ERZ724508.558-NODE-558-length-26038-cov-5.466805_pt1 | contig 26038 bp, 16 predicted proteins | sample MGYA00376041_ERZ724508 | MGnify/ENA primary metagenome ERZ724508 (study PRJEB28724, sample SAMN07190887) | wastewater metagenome | isolation source: effluent of sewage treatment plant in Hong Hong | place: USA: Christiansburg, Virginia | collected 2016-03-01 ...
GCACTCTACCATACGTTTTGCTTTTTCTAAAACGATGTTTGCAATCTTCACATGTTTTTTTTCTTTTTTATCAAAAGTTGATGATACAACTTCTGCTTTTACGCTGCGCGCCATGTCAGTTACCTCTTCCGGACGTTCATCAATTAATAAAATAATTAAATAAACTTCTGGATGATTGTATGCAATGGCATTAGCAATATCTTTTAATAAAACCGTTTTACCAGTTTTTGGTTGTGCTACAATTAAACCACGTTGACCTTTACCAATAGGAGCAAACATATCAATAATACGCGTGCTATTATTTTGTTGGGGGTGACCCGTTAATTTTAATTTCTCTGAAGGAAATAATGGTGTTAAATAATCAAATGGAACTCTATCTCTAATGTAAGAAGGTTCTCTTCCGTTAATCTCTTCAACTTTTACTAATGGAAAAAATTTCTCTCCGTCTTTTGGAGGACGAATCCCTCCACGAACAACATCACCTGTTTTTAATCCAAATAATTTTACCTGAGCTTGCGATACATAAATATCATCTGGAGAACTTAAATAATTATAATCAGAACTTCTTAAAAAACCATAACCATCAGGCATCATCTCTAAAACCCCTTCGCCAATAGCAATCCCATCAAAGTTATAATATACGCGCTCTGGTTTTGGTAAATGTTTATGTTCATTTTCTTTAGCATCTTTCACTTCATGCATTTCCATGCCGTCTGGTGTTTGAGGCTTTTCTTCAGCTTCAATATTAATAGCTAAATCATTATTAACAACAGGTTTTGATTCTGTTTGTTCTGTTTTAGCAGGATTGTTATGATGATTGTGTTGAGGTTTTTGGTGATTATGAACAGGAACTTTACGAACTTGTTCTTCTCTTTTTTCGAATTTAGGTTTTTCGTCTCTTACCGTATTTGAATCAGTTACTTGAGGTTTTTCTTCAACAGCTTCAAATATAGTTTTCTCAACTTTTGCTTCTCCTTCAATATGTTTTTGAATGCGAGGTTTTTTTACTTTAGCCTCAGTGGTTGGAGTTTTAGTTTCTGCGGCAGCTAAGCTTGTCGAAGTTGCTTTTTTAGGAAATTGTTCCACTAATTTAGTAGCTAATTCTTTATCAGCCGCTTGAGCATCAATGATTTTTAAAACCATATCAGGTTTTGCTAATCCTTTCGTGTCAATACCAAATTGTTTACAAATGTCCTTTAGCTGAGGCAAAGCTCTGCTAGTTAAATCTAATGCTTCAAACATAGTTATGCTTAATAAGGGGAATAATAATAAAAGAGTTTTGTTATTTTAATTTTCTGTGATTTTATTACTACAAGATAATGCAGTAATGTTTCGATGATACAAGTATAAGCATTAATTTTATATTACAAAACAAATTAAAACATATTTTTATAGACCAAAATGGGCTTCATTTTGTTAAATAAAATATCTTTGTTGTATGAGTAAGTTTTTAATAGTTGGCTTAGGAAATATTGGCGATGAATACGCCCACACACGCCATAATATTGGGTTTGAAGTATTGGACTACTTGGCTAAAGAAAACGATTTAAAATTTAAATCGGATAGATTAGCAGACGTTGCCGAATTGAAATATAAAGGCAAACAATTGATTTTAATTAAGCCAACTACTTATATGAATTTAAGTGGAAAGGCATTAAATTATTGGATGCAAAACGAAAAAATTGCCATTGAAAATGTGTTAGTGATAGTGGATGAATTAGCCTTGCCGTTTGGTAAAATTCGTTTAGGACCAAAGGGTAGTGATGGCGGGCATAATGGATTGAAAAATATTCAAGAAATTTTAGGTACAAATAATTATCCTCGTTTACGTTTTGGAATTAGTAATGAGTTTGGAAAAGGCGCTCAAGTAAATTATGTTCTTGGTAAATGGAATGACGAAGAAAAAAAGACTTTAAATGAACGCGTTAAAATTGCAGCCGATGCGGTAAAAGCCTTCGCATTTATTGGTTTAGCAAGATGCATGAATGAGTTTAATACTAAGTAAGAAGTGTCCCGCAGATTCCGCAGATCGTCGCAGATATTTTTGAGTTTTTAGTTTGGTAAATTAATCTGTTGTATTACTTGTTGCATTTTTCTCTGCGGGAATCCGCGAAATCTGCGGGAGATAATTTAAATTTCGTAACGAGCTAGCGGAGTAGTTTCCAATCCACAAAACTCTTTATTCAAATATTTATAGTAACCTGTAATAGCAATCATGGCGGCATTATCGGTGCAATATTCAAATTTGGGAATATAGGTTTGCCATTGATGCTTTTTTCCTAATAATTCTAATTCGCTTCTTAAACCTGAATTAGCAGATACTCCGCCAGCAATGGCTATTTGATTAATGCCAGTTTCTTTACTAACCACTAATAAATTTTTAAGTAAATATTTAATTAAGTGGGCCTGATAGGATGCACAAATATCATTTATATTTTCTTCAATAAAATTTGAATTTTGTTTTGTTTGTTCTTGAATAAAATATAAAAATGCTGTTTTTACGCCACTAAAACTATAGTTATTATTTTTTAATTGCGGCATTGGAAATTTATATTTCGTGGCATCTCCTAATTTGGCATATTTATCAATTAATGGTCCTCCAGGGTAGGGAAGTCCCAGTATTTTAGCGGCTTTATCAAATGCTTCGCCTACTGCATCATCTTCAGTTTCTGCTAGTAGTTCAAATTGTAAATGATTGGTAATTTTTACGATTTGAGTATGGCCGCCACTTACAGTTAAACAAAGGAAAGGAAATTCAGGTTGTTTGTTTTCGAGAGCTGAGCCTGTCGAAGCATCTCGCACAAAATGCGCCAAAATATGACCTTGCATGTGATTAACTTCGACTAAGGGAATATCTAAAGCAAGTGATAATGATTTTGCGAATGATAAACCCACTAATAAACTTCCGCTTAATCCTGGTCCGCGAGTTACAGCAATAGCGTTTAATTGAGAAAGTGTGATGCCTGCTTTTTTTAAGGCAGCATCAACAACAGGAACAATATTTTTCTGATGATCTCTACTCGCCAATTCCGGTATAACACCACCATATTGTTGATGTATGCTTTGATTGGCGGTAACATTAGATAACAGCAATTCGTTTTTAATTATGGCGCATGAGGTGTCATCGCAGCTCGATTCGATGCCCAAAATGTAAATATCTTTTATGTGATTATGCTCTGCTGCCATTATTTTATCAAGGTAATTAACCCTAAATCTTAATGATTATTAACGTCCACTATTTAGGTTATTTAGTTATTTTTATACACTATGAGTAAATTGGGTAAAATTACAAGAATAATATCGAAAACAGTACTGTTTTCACTGTTAGTTATTGTGATTTTTCTTGTTACGTTATTTTTCGCTTTTCAAACTGAAACATTTCAAACTTGGGCCGCACAAAAAGCAACTAGTTATTTGAGTGAAGAACTTGGAGCAAGGGTAGATATTCAAAGATTGAAAATTTCATTTATTAGTAACGTTACCTTACAAGGAGTTTTTGTGAGTGATAAACATAACGACACCCTCGTTTATGGTAAAGATATTACTGTGGATGTAAGTGGCTTTAATTTCGAAAAACATCAATTAAGTATTGATGAAGTTAAATTGAGTGATGTAAAAGTTAAATTGCTAAAATACAAAAATGAAGATGATTGGAACTTTCAGTATCTCGCCGATTATTTTGCTTCAACCGATTCGCTCCCCAATGATACCACTCCTTCTCCTTGGAAAATTAAGTATGGCGCTTTAAAATTAAACAATGTCGATTTTACTTATCACTTATTAAGAGATACAGATAAGGTCGTTCAAAATATGAATTACAATCATATTCATGTTTACAATGCTTTTGGTACACTTACCGAAATTGATTTTAAAGGCGATACCATTAAAGCTCAAATAACAAATTTAAGTGCTAAAGAACACTGCGGCATTGAATTGAAAAATTTAACTACTAAAGCATATGTCTCATCAACCGAATTACGTTGCGATAGTATTTATTTAAAAACGGCTAACAGTTTGGTAAAAGGCCGACTAAGTTTTAAGTACGATCATTGGGAAGATTATTTGGACTTCATTAATAAAGTATACATCAAAGGAAATTTAAAAGATAGCACTTTTGTAAACTTTAAAGATATTGCCTACTTCGCAGAAGACCTAAATGGCTTTAAAGAAGTGTTAGTAGTAAAAGGAAAAGTAAGAGGTTTTGTGAATGATTTAAGTGGAACCAATATGGTGGTTAGTTATCGAAGTAATACTCAGTTTATTGGAGATATGAGCATTACTGGCTTGCCAGATATTGATAAATCATTTATTCATTTTGATGCTGAAAAATTATCTACTTCCAAAACAGATTTAGAGAAATTTCCAATCCCACCGTTTAATAATCCCACGTATTTAGATTTGCCCACTGAAGTAAGTAGGTTAGGAGTTATATCATACAAAGGAAAATTTGATGGATTCTTAAATGATTTTGCAACTTATGGTAGTTTTAAAACAGACGTTGGAAATATTAAAACCGATTTGCGATTAAACACAAATAATAAATCTAAAATTATTGAGTATTCAGGAGCGATTACTACAACCAATTTTAATTTATCAAAATTATTTCCAAGTGTTAAGTCGGTTGGAGCTATGTCCCTTTCAACTAAAGTAAAAGGTAGAGGTATTACTCAAAAAGAATTAGATGCCACATTTGATGGATTGATTCAATCTATAACCTATAATAATTACCAATATGATAATGTGAAAATTGACGGAGCATTTAAAAAACAAATTTTCACTGGTTATGTAATGAGTAAAGACACCAATGCGAATTTTGATTTTAATGGAACAATTGATTTTAATAATAAAGTGCCTAAAATGGATTTTATTTCAACAATCAATAATTTTGATTTGGATAAAACTCACTTTTCAATTCCGCAATTAAACGGCCGAGTGTCTTCTCAAATATTAATCGATTTAAATGGAAACAGTATAGATAATTTAAGTGGTTTAATAAACTTTGATAACACTATTTATAAAACCTCTGAAAAAACATATAAACTCAGTAGTTTTAATTTAGATTTAGATCAATCAACAGCTACAAAAAATATTGAATTAAATTCGAGTATAGCTAATGTTGAATTAAATGGGAAATATAATTTAAGTACTTTGCCTGATGCTTTTAAACAATATCTAAATGAATATTTCCCCACATTTGTAAAAACTAAAACACGCTACATTTATAGTGATAAAGCCGACTTAAGCGTTAAAATAAAAAACTTTACTATCGTTAATGAACTGTTTGTTAAAGATTTAATGATAAGTCCTAATACATTGATGAACTGTGCTTTTGACGCTTCCATAAATTATCTAAATATTAAAACAACAAGTGACTTAATCAGTTATTCTGGAATTAAATTTAAAAACAACGACATTAATGTTAATTCTTTAACCAATGGCGTAAAATTAATCTATAGTGCTAAAGCTATTAATATTTCCGACAGTTTTGCTTTTCGAAATCCAACATTAACTTTCGCTGCTAATGATAAAATATCAGATTTTGATTTGAATTGGGATAATATGATGAGTCCTAAAAATGCTGGTGTTGTTTCCGGAATGGCGCAATTTGACAATAGTAAAGCAACCATCCTATTCGATAAAGTAAAATACACTATTGAGGATAGCGTTTGGCAAATTGTAAAAGCAAATCCTATAACTATAGATACAGCTTTTGCTATTAATATAAAACCACTCACATTTTATAATCAAAATCAATTAATCACTTTTGATGGTAAATTATCTAAAAATAGTGACGATAAGTTTGATGTATTTATTCAAAATTTTAAATTATCACAGTTGAATCCATTTTTAAAAGATGCTAAAGTTACAATTGATGGAAGTTTAACAGGTAACACAAGTATATTTGGTTTATTTGGAAAGCCACTCATATCAAGCGACATTAGTTTTCAAGGGCTTAAATTAAACGATAAATTAATTGGTTACGGTGAAGTAAAAAGTGAGTACAATCCAGAAAAAGAATTTGTAAGCATTAATGGCTTCTCTGCTTTTGCGAAAGACTTTGATGGAAATTTAATGAAGAATATTGTTTTTCAAGGCGCTTATTATCCAAAGAAAAAAGAAGAGAATATTGATATTACATTTAAAGCGGAACCATTTGATTTGTCGCTGCTTCAGCCATATTTAAAAGATATTTTAACGTTTAAGGTTGGTTTCTTAACAGGAAATGGGACAGTAACAGGTACGTTAGATAATCCACAAATTAATGCTAAGCTTAAATTTTTTAAGTGCATTATGATTGTTGATTTTTTAAATGTACAATACAGTGTAAGTGGAAATGTAGATATCATGCCGAAACAAATTAATTTCGAAAATCTTGAAGTTCGCGATAAAATGGGTAATTCAGGAATTGTTTATGGAAATATATTCCATAATAATTTCAAAGATATGCGTATCGACTTTGATATTAATACCAATAAATTAATGGTTTTAAATACAACATCAGCTAATAATCCTAGTTATTACGGAACAGCGTATGCTTCTGGAAATGCTGGTATTTATGGATTTTTGGACGATATTAAAATGGAATTGAATATGAAAACTAATGGAGGAACTTATTTTTATATTCCTTTAGATGGTCCTTCAGAAATCGGCAGTAATGATTTTATAAAATTTGTTACTAAAGACACCTTGAAAACCGTCGTTAAAAAATCGAAATCCAATTTTTCTCTCGACTTTAATTTAGAAGCCACTAAAGATGCAGAGGTACAATTAATATTTGATGAGAAATCAGGCGATGTGATTAAAGCTAGAGGAGACGGAAATTTAAATTTGAAAATTAATTCAAAAGGCAAGTTTGATATGTATGGAGATTATGTCCTTTCTACAGGAGATTATCTATTTACATTGGAGGATTTTGTTACCAAAAAATTTGAAATTGAGAAAGGAAGTTCAATTAAATGGAATGGTAACGTTTATAAAGCTAACATTGATATAGTAGCCAATTATAATCAGCGAGCTTCTATTAAACCTTTATTTCCAAACGATTCAGTAAATAATTATAATAAACGATATCCAGTGTATTGTAAATTATTTATGAAAGATAAATTAACATCTCCAAATATCACTTTTGGGATTGAACTTCCAACAATAGATGAAACAACTCGATCGGCTATAAAAAGTATTTTAAGCGACGAAAATGAAATGAATCGCCAAGTATTTGCATTGTTGTTGTTAAGGAGTTTTATTACCCCTGTATCCGTTTCGGGAGGAGGAGGCATTAGTGCTGGTGGTGCAGCAGCTGCTACGGGTTCAGAAATGTTAAGTAATAAAATGAGCAATTGGTTAAATGGTGTGACTAAAGATGTTGATATTGGAGTAAATTATAGGCCTGGTGGAACCTTAAGTAGTGATGAGCTAGATTTGGCTTTATCTAAACAATTGTTTAATAATCGTTTGGTAATTGATGGTAATTTTGGTGTTACTAATAATAACAATTCAACAACTACATCCGCCTCAACAAAAGCTAATAACTCTAGTAACTTAATTGGTGATGTTACCTTAGAATATAAATTATCAGAATCTGGTAAATACAGAGTAAAAGCCTTTAATAGAAGTAACGACAATACGGAAGCGGCCACCAATGGCGGACCCTTCTCGCAAGGTATTGGTATTTTTTACCGAGAGGAATACGAAAATTTAAGTGAGCTCTATAAAAGATATATCGCTAAGTTCAAAAAGAAAGATCAAACGAAATAAGTTTTGAAAATCGGTTTTTTGTTATATCTTAGATTAAATATTTAAATTTTATTTATGAGATTATTTTTACTTACAATAGTTATACTTTGTGCGTTTAGTTTTAAATCGAAAGCATGTCATGGCTTAGCACTTACTAATGTAACTTATACAATTTCATCAACTGGTATTACTATAAGTGGCTCTTCTGATGCAGCAACATGTGGTTGTGGACCTTATTGGATGCAAGGAATTGTTTCAACAAATACAGTGTTTCCCGCAGCGCCTTCATTACTTGTACAATCGTTCGTTGACGCTGGTGCTGGTGGTGCTTCAGTATATAATTCTTTTCCATGGTATCATTCATTGTTAAACGTACCAAATTATACTTCGGTAAATGCTTGGCCAGATAATTGCACCGCCGAACCATATCAGAATGTATTTATTCCGTTTACTGATTTAACTTGTAGAGGTGTGTATTATTTTTCTGTTAGAGAATGGTTAGGAGGAAGTACAGCTGTTCCTCCAGCAGGTCCTTGGACTGCACCCGTTTCATTTACAGTACCAGGAAGTCCTGGACAGGATTTGTCTTTTTCTTTAAATACAGCTCAGGATTCAATTTGTAATTATGATAGCACATCTTTATCCGCTATAAATATTGTTAATGGTCCTATTGCAAATTATAGTTGGTCTGATGGAGCCGGAACAACACATACAGTTAATGTAAGTCCAAATATCACCACATCTTATATTTTAACCGCAAGTAACGGTGGCGGATGCTCTTTTGCTGATACCTTAACAATCTATGTTAAACCAAATGCAAATCCCAATTTTATTCCCACTAATCCAATTATTTGTACTGGAGATAATATTATTTTTAGTGCTGTTGGAAGCCCAAGTTTATCATCTCATTATTGGAATTTCAATCCTAATTCTGGTGTAACGGTTAACAATTCAACCGTTACTCCAACACCAGATGTAAATTTTAACACTACTGGGAGTTATGTTGTAACTCATACAATATCTTCTATGGGTTGCTCATACACTGCAACAACAAATGTGATGGTAAACGTGTGTACGTCTGTTAACGAAGAATTTGAAAATTTATTTTCAGTATATCCAAACCCTAGTAAAAATGGCAATTTCAATATTTCTTATCCAGCTTACTATATAGGAAAACTGGATATTGAAATTTATGATGTGATTGGTAAAAAGATTTTCTCGAAACAAAATTTATCTGAAAATAAAATAGAGCTTAATCATTTATCTGGAATTTATTTCCTTAAAATTTCAAATGGACAACAGAAACAGTATTTCAAAAAAGTAATTATTGAGTAATCGGTTATTACTTAACATCAATAATGAACTGTTTCACGTCTGTAGTATCATTGTATTTAATTAAAGCAAATTTTACAGTTGTTTTTCCTGCTGCTAAGGCAGTAAAATTAAAATCGACGCCTTTTTCATTACCTCTAAATACCGAACCATAATAATCCAACACTTTATCATTAAACGTATTATTTATTTGCCACATATATCCAGTAGTATGATTTTCGGGTAGGGTAATTCTAAACTTTTCTCCTTTATTAATAACATTTTCTAAAGGAGCTATTTTATCTGCCTGTTGGTAAGTACAGCCTGCAAGGAACATTGCACATATACTTGAAATAATCATTTTTTTCATGTTATAAAGATAAACTTCAAAATTGCAACTATTTTAAATTTACATATTTTAACAGCTAATATTTTCGTAAATTTATATTGGCATAGGATTTGAAACTCCTATACCAAACTATTAAAAATGAAAACTATCAAACATATTGCAATTATCGCATCTGCTGTTACGGCTACTGTGGCTTTATGTTCAGCAGGCTACTATATTTCTTCTGAAGAAAAATTAGAACAAATTATTCCAACTAATATTGCTAGTAAGGAATTGCCTACAAATTCGAACGAAGCATTTAAAGAGGGCGAAATTTTATCTTATCGCTTGCATTACGGTGCTATGGATGCTGGTGTTATTTTAATGGAAGTAAAGCCAGAAGTAATGGAAGTTGCAGGTCGTAAAGTATATCACGTGGTTGGTAATGGTTATACTAAAGGTACATTTGATTGGTTTTTTAAAGTGCGAGATAGATACGAAACTTTTATTGATAAAGATGCGATGCTGCCTTGGATGTTTGTTCGTCGTGTTTCTGAAGGAGGTTATATTATAAATCAAGATTACACCTTTAATCACTATACCAACAAAGTGGATGTTGGTGCTGGCGAAAAAGTAGATGTGCCCGCAGGAACTCAAGATATGATTTCTGCTTTTTATTCGGCTCGAAACTTGGATTTAACCAATGCTAAAGAAGGAGATGTATTTACCATTAATAGTATTGTAGATAAAGAAATCTGGCCTTTAAAAATCAGATACGTTGGTAAGGAAAAAATTAAATGTGATATTGGAACCTTTAACTGTGTAAAATTTAGACCAATTGTGCAAAAAGGACGTATTTTTAAAAGCGAAGATGATTTAAACGTTTGGTTAACAGATGATAAAAACCACGTTCCTTTGAGAGCTCAAGCTAAATTATTAGTTGGCTCAATAAAACTAGATATTGTTAGTGTAAAAAACCTGGCGAACCCAACATCTGAAGTTAATTAATATTAAAGATTAAAATAGTTGAAAGGATATGGTGTAAATCCATATCCTTTTTTTATTTTTGGTAACTACGTATTTAAAAAAACTGCATGGAATTAAAAAAGGAAATTGTTGATCGAGTTAATCAGCTAGAAGAAAAATATAGCCAAATGGGTCAAAGTTTGGAAGGCTATTTGGATGGACTTTTACTATCAAACTATTTAACTTATTGGGATTATATCCAAGTAGATACATTATTAACTCTACAAAACCCTAAAACTGATTTTCCTGATGAAAAAATTTTCATCATGTATCATCAAATTACAGAGCTTTATTTCAAATTGTCTTTACATGAAATGGAGCAAATTGCCAATAATGGGCCAAACATTTTACCAAATGGTCAAAATTTAGGTTGGAAAGAAATTATCGATGTCAATTTTTTTGCAGAGCGTGTAACTCGAATCAACCGTTATTTCGAATCCTTAACCAAGTCGTTTGAGATTATGGTAGATGGTATGGAAAAAGAACAATTTTTACGTTACCGAATGGCATTATTGCCAGCAAGTGGTTTTCAAAGCGCTCAATACCGTAAAATAGAAATTTGTGCTACTGATTTTTTTAATTTAGTAGATAAAGACGTAAGACCAAGCTTAGTAGGAAAAAATCCCAGTATTGAAGAAATGTTTCAAAATATTTATTGGAACAAAGGTGCGACAGAATTAGCGACTGGCAAAAAAACGCTAACCTTAAATCAGTTTGAAAAAAAATACGGTACTGAATTTATTGCTTTAGCCAAGGAATATCAGTGTACTAACATTTGGGCAAAATATAAGTCATTATCCGCTCACGATCAGGCAAACCCTAAATTAATTAATGCGTTAAAAGAGTTAGATGTAAACGTTAATATTAATTGGCCTTTAATGCACTATAAAAGTGCGGTTCGTTATTTACAGCAAAATACCGAAGATATTGCGGCAACTGGCGGCACCAATTGGCAAAAGTATTTGCCTCCTCGTTTCCAAAAGCGTATTTTTTATCCTGAAATTTGGTCGGAGCAAGAGCATGAAGATTGGGGTAAAGGCTGGGTAGAAACCAATGTTTTTAGAGCGGCTAAATAATCACACAATAAACCATACATTTAGGCGTTTATAATCATATTGAAAAAAACAGTCTCATATCTTTTAGTTTTATTAAGTACAACCGGTTTTGCTCAAATTGGTGGTACAAATACATTTAGCTTTTTAGACTTGCCTACAGCTGCTAGATCTACCGCTTTAGGGGGTGCTTCAGCAGCTATTTGGGATAAAGATGTAAACTTAGGATACGCTAACCCTGCTTTATTAAATCCAAATAGCTCAAATCAATTATCGTTTAACTATACCAATTTTGTGGCCGATTTAAATTATGGCAATTTTATGTATGCACGTCAATTAAAAAAGCATGGAACCTTTGGCGCTGGTTTACAGTATTTCAATTACGGAAAATTTGACGGTAGAGATGAATATAACGTTGAACAAGGTAATTTTAAAGCAGCAGATTATTCTTTGAATTTGTCTTTTGCAAAAACTATTAATAAAGACAGTACACTTTCATTAGGAGTAGCATTAAAAACATTATATTCTCACTACGATGTTTACACTTCTTTTGGAAACGCCATAGATGTAGGTTTAACGTATCATAATAAAAAGCAATTAGTAATTTCATTATTAGCTAAAAACTATGGGAGACAATGGAAGTCTTTTTCCGAAAATGGGCCTAAAGAAACGTTGCCTCAAAATGTAGTGATCGGGATTAGCAAAAAAGTAGCGAAAGCCCCTTTTAGAATAATCGTGCAGTACGACCAATTGTTAAAATGGGATCTAACCTACGTTAACCCACAAACAGTGACGTCTGATATTGACCCTTTTACAAATAAGCCTATTGTTAAAACAAAAAAGCAAATCAGAAATGATAAAGTTAAAACTGGTTTAGATAAATTTGGTCGTCATTTAATTATAGGCACTGAGGTATTAATTGGTAAAAATATCATGATAAGAGTTGCTTACAATTTCAGAAAAGGAAAAGAAATGGCTCTACCAGATGTTAAAAAGGTAAATGGCTTGTCGTTGGGCTTTGGATTTAAGGTGTATAAATTTAATTTAGATTACGCCTATTCTAAATATGCTTTAACAGGCAACGCTCATACCATTGGTATTACTACAAATCTTGGCAGCTTTAATAAAAAGTAGCTAAAGTTTGTTTTTTCTAAATTCTCTCAATTAATTACCGTAATTTTGCTGCATGAAGGGTTTCAATGTTCGTGTATATGGAATTTTAATACATGAGAATCAGGTATTAGTTTCCGACGAACATATCAAAGGGATGAATATTACCAAATTACCTGGTGGTGGATTGGAATATGGTGAAGGCACTATTGAATGTGTTATTCGTGAGTTTAAAGAAGAATTAAATTTAGATATTGAAGTTGAATCTCATTTTTATACAACCGATTTTTTTGTGAATTCGGCTTTTAGCAACAATAACCAGGTAATTAGTATTTATTATTTGGTAAAAGCAAAGGGTGATTTTGAATTTAAAATAGCCTCTAAGCCTTTTGATTTTGCTAAAAAGAAAGATGGGGCACAATCCATGCGTTGGGTAGATCTAGCTAAAATTTCCGAAAACGATTTTACCTTTGTTATTGATAAACGAATTGGAGATATGCTGAATAATAATTGGAAGAATTTATTTTAGAAATCTATTCTTTTATTTTACTTTTTAGTAGTGAATTTATTTCTTTTAAATAAGTAATTTCTTTTTTCAAAACTTCAATTTCTTTTTTATCTACAAGTGTTTTCTTTGAATCTGAAATTGAATTAGCTAGTATTTGAAAAATATTTTCATTTAGTATTTTGCTTGCCCTTTCAATTGTTTCCGAATTCCAACTTTCATTTTTCAATAATGAATTAATGTTTTGCTTACTATAATGTAGTTTGTTAGCAAACTCGGTTTTGGACAAACGCTGTTTGCTTAAGATTTTAGAAACTATTTCTCCTACATGAAACTTCATTCAATGTAAAAGTCATTTAAACTGAGCTAATTGTGTTAAATTTAAGTATTAAAAAATAGTACAATTGTAAAATAGTTTGGTACTTATTTAAATTGTTATATATTTGATTAACCAACAATTTAACTATGAAAAAAAATATTCCACTCAAAAAATCTTCAGTAGGATTTTTAATGATGTTGTTACTTTTAGTTAACATACTTACGTTTGCTCAAACCTATAATCCTCCGGTGCTTACTAATTTTCCTACTTGCGGCACTACAGATTCAATGATGATTTTTTTACCTAAAACTCAAGCATTAAATTGCACTAATAGCTCAGCTGCATATATTAATAAATATAGTAGACAAGATTTTCATATACCAAATAAGGCTACTGAGCCAGATATTACTATTAAAATCACATTTCATGTCATAAACAATACATCTGGTTCAGTTAGTCCATGGCCAGGAGTTGCTGGGGTTAACGAACTAACTTATGCAGCAGCCTATTTAGATTATTATTATTCAAACGGAATGTATCAACCCCGGTCAGCTAATTATACAGCACCTCTAGGATGTAATTATCCAAATTCAAATGACCCAAAAGTTAGTTTTGAGTTAACAAATATTTATCAATATTACGATAATGCAATGAACACCTCATCTAGCGGGCAAGCTATTGGTAATTATATTAATTCTATTGACCCTAATAGAATGACAGAGGGGTTTCCAATTTTTATAAATAATGCTCCTTTTGGATATTCGGGACAATTGTCTAGTTATAATGGCAGACCAGCTATACATACCGTTGTAAATTATAATAATAATGACGCATGGTATTTTGGTGCTCATTTGAAACATGAATTTGGACACGTTTTTGGGTTGTACCATACATACAGGTTTAATGGTTCAGAGCATGATTTTGGTTATAATTGCAATCACCCAGATTTTTTATGCGATGTATTTCCTGTAAATAATGGAGCATGCTCTGCAGCATGTCAAAGTACATGGTTAGGATGCGCTACATGCCCTGAAGATAATCCAAATGTTGGAAATGGTACCTCATGCAATACTTTATCAAGTAATAATCTTATGAGTGGTGGTTTTTCAGATTGGATCTCTGAGTTACAACAAGGTCGTATTCATCGTAATTTGCATTTAAACACAAATAACGACGTAAGGTTTTTTGTAAAAGAAATGAATTCTGATGCTGTGAATCCTTGGTTGATTACAAGTAATGAGGTGTGGGATTTTGATATTCAAATGTATAATGATATTGTTGTGAAGCCTGGTGCTACATTAACTATTAAATGCAAAGTTGGTATGGCTAATCATGGTAAAATAATAGTTGAACGAGGAGCCAGATTAATTATTGACGGCGGAGAAGTTTATCCTTGGGGCACAAATTGGCAGGGTATAGAAGTATGGGGCACAGCAAATAAAAGACAATTTATAGCTACCAACGGATTAAGTGTTGATCATGGTATTGTAAATATTATTAATCAGGGAACAATTAATTCAGCCGATGAAGGTATTACAACAGCAAAATACGATAATGCTGGTAGTATTGATTGGACTGGAGCAGGAGGTATCATTAGATGTGATAATGCTAAATTTATTAATTGCTGGCGTGCAATTCAGTACATGGCATACCATAATTTTATCCCAACAAATGGTAACAGAATTGACAATATTGGGTACATCAATAATTCAATATTTGAAACTAACAGTATTCGTAAAGACCCTGCACAACCTTACCCAAATACATTTATAAGTTTATGGGAAGTAGATGGCGTTAAGTTTTATGGTAATACCTATAAAAATACTGTAACTTCAGTTCCTTCGATTCAAGATAAAGGTGTAGGTATTTATAGTATTGATGCGAGTTATTATATTGATAGGTACAAAGTTTGTTCAGCATACGGCGTTAATGGCTGCACAAACTATTCAACTAATAATCCATCAACTTTTACGAACTTGAATTATGGTATTTATGTCTCTAATGCTTTACCTGCTTCTGCTGTTAGAATTAACGATAATGATTTTGTGAACTGTAATCGCGCAGTTTATTTTGAAGGCTCATTAAATACATCAGTAACAAATAACCGCATCAATGTTGGTGCAGGTTTTTCATCACAGCAATATTTGCCTTACGGTATTTATTCTAATTATTCATCTGGTTACGATGTTTCAAATAACATTATTAAATCAACTAATGGAACTTATAATACAAATTTAGCAACTGGTATTTGCATTAACGGTTCAAATGCAGTTACAAATAGATTATACCGTAATACGATGAATAACGTAAACGTTGGCACAACGGTATATGGCGATAATCAAGGAACAAATATTGGTGATGGTTTAAGTATACTATGTAATAGCTATGGACAAGGATCTGTAGGCTTAAATCAAACAGATATAAATATGGGAGCAATTTCTTTTACTTTTGGTAAAATTAATGTAATGCAAGGAAGCACTGCGCTAGGTGCTAATAATTTATTTTCGCATAATGCAACCCCACTTACTACTTGTATTAAAAACGATTTTTTAGATAAGGGGCCTGGTTGCTACCCTTCGAGTAACTTAGCTAATACCTTTAATTACTTTTTTAACCCAGCACCAGCTAACCTAACAAAGCCTTTGTATTATAGTACTTCGTTACTTGTAAAGCCACCTATCGCAAGCTCTTATGATGTGAATGCAATGTGTCCAGTTGTTTTTGGCGGCAGTTCTGGCGGCGGCACGTTTTCGCATAAATCTGTAGCTGCTGCTAAACAAACTATTGTTATTACAACAGCCAGCGTTAGTGCCTTATTAGCAATGGTTGATGGTGGTAATACTCAAACTTTATTAACTGCTATTAATAGCCAAAGCCCCGGTAACCTAAAAAATTTATTGGAAAGCAAGAGCCCTTATTTAAGTGATGCAGTTTTGATGGCTTACTTTGCAAAAACGAGCACGCCACCGGGTCATGTAAAAGAAATACATGATAAAAATAAACCAGTGAGCGAGGATGTGTGGCAGGTTATTTTAAACCGTAATTTACCAAATGGTATAATGAATCAATTGAATAATCAGCAAAGCGTAACAACTATTAACCAATTGGTAAAACTGCAAGCCCAAGTAAGTGATTTAAAACAAGCAAAGGGCTTTATAATTGATGAAACCATCAGGCAATTGATGGCCGATAGTGTAAATGGTTGGAGTGCAGATAGTATCATTGATCTAATGGATGCTGATAACCGATATTTAGCCAATCAAAAACTATTGGCAGCATATATTGCTTTCGATAAATTGACTCAGGCATCTGCATTATTAAATACAATAAAGAATAATGGAAATGGTCTTTTAAATGATTTTTGCCAGCTACAAGCATTAATATTAGACTTAAAGCAACAAAACAAAAACATTACTGATATAAAAAAAGATGGTACTTTTAGAAAAACGCTTGAGCAAATGGCAGGCAACACAAGTAATGCAGCATCTGTAAATGCCGAGGCTATCTTAAAATTTGTTTTTAATACCAATTATTATGAGTACCTTAGTTTACCAAACGTTGGTGGTAATAGTAATCGTATGATGAATAATGCGGATAATGCAATTGAGGTAACGCAAAGTGTAAGTTTATTTAAACTGTACCCAAATCCTGCTAACCAAAGTGTAACGGTGCAATTCATTGCAGAAGAGGCTTATAGTAGTAAGCAAATGATAGTGTATGATATAACAGGTAAGGTAGTCATTTCGCAAACTATTAATGATAATTTAGAAATCATTAATATCAATCATTTAACATCAGGGATTTACTTAGTAACTATGGTATCCGATGGTAAAGTAATTGGTAAACAAAAATTGATAAAAGAATAATTTAATTTAAGGAGCAATATAAAGTATTGCTCCTTTTTTAATTTAAAAAAATGATGCGTTATTTTTATATCATATTTATTTTTTTTTGCTTTAAAGCAAAGGCACAAAAATTAGCGCCAAATTTTTTTAGCACCACAAGTAGTTATTATCCTTATCAAACGCAAAGTCAGTCTATTGTTAATTATTTTGATGATTATTTAGTCTCTCACAATGTAGTTAGAATTGATACTATTCCTTTTTTAAATATAGAATTATACGATTCCAATTTTAATTTAGTTAAAAATAAATTTCTAAAGCTTTTACCAAGTGATGGGCTTTTATTTTATAATAATAATCCTCCTCTTAGTATTAATTTGCCAGATAGTAGTGTATTTGTGTTTACCACAATGGCACATAATTGGGCAACTAACGGATTGTGCAATGGGTTAATTTTTAAGTTAAATAAAAATTTAGATACTCTCTGGCATAAGGAGTATCACAATGTAGGAGATTCATCACTCTACTTAACTGGTGCTATTAAACAAAGTGATGGGTTTTTAGTTTACGGTGCTAGTAGATTATATGATGTTAAAGCAGACGCTTTTATTTTAAAAATAGATTTTGATGGTAATGAATTGTGGCGTCGAACATACCAGAATTCAACGTTTTATGGAGGATTTAAAAAATTTATAGCTACAAAAAATAAAGGTTACGCAGGTTTTGAAGAGTGTGTCGATTTTCCTTCTGCCGGATATTCAGATATAAAAGTTAGTTATTATGATTCTTTATATAACTTGAAATGGGAGACTGTTTATAGCACACCTTATCGTGATTTATTAGGTGATTTGATAGAAACATCCGATAGCAATTTGATATATACGGGAGGTTTGGGTATTAGTCAAACTTTTCCACCAACAGGCGCATTATTTACTAAACAGTATATTAAAAAAATCAATAAAAATAATGGCAATCCTATTTGGGAAAAAACCTATGCTAACTTGCGTAATGAAGTACAGTTATGGGGTATATGTGAATCGCCTTCTAAAAAATTATATTCAGGTGGTTGGGCCGTAAGACCTAATGCTCAGCAACCAAGCCCTTATGTAGCTAGTTTATTGGTAACTAATCAATATGGCGATAGCCTAAATTATCAGGAAACTTTTCATGATACAATATCTAAGTTTTCAAGTTTGCTCAATTTACTTCCAATAAATAATGGGTTTATTTGCGTTGGACGTACTGATCCAGCAGTGTATTCAGGAACTGTAATTACTACATTCGATGACCGTAACTGGCTAATAAAAGCTGATACTAACGGTTGTTTTATGCAAATGTGTGCTGATGGTTTTGGTACCAGCGTTGTTAAGGTTGAAAATCAAGTGCCATTTTTTAAACTATATCCTAACCCTACTAACCAAAGTGTAACCGTACAATTTGTTACAGAAGACGTTTCCAAAGGAATACAAATGATCATGTATGATATAACAGGTAAAGTAGTGATTACCCAAGCCGTAAAAGATAATTTAGAAATCATTATTATCAACAACTTAACATCTGGTATGTATTTAGTAACAATGGTAGCTGATGGAAAAGTAATTGGAAAACAAAAATTAATAAAGGAGTAATCTATTTTAAATCTAGTTCAGGTTCAATAGCACCTTCATTCAAATTTGGAGCAGTAGCATTAATGGTTGGCAATACCTCAGTTTTAATTTTCTTTTTCTTTTTGTGAGGAATAATAACCGTTTCCTTTTTCGGTTCCGAAGAAGCATTTACAGCTTGGTTACTTCGCTGACTGAGCTTGTCGAAGTCTGTGGAGCCTGGTTTTGTTTCAATAATCTTAACTGGTTCCTCTTTTTTAGTCACAGTTTCTACTTCCACGTTTATTGAATTTGTAATAACTGGAATTGCAGTTGTATCTAAAACAGGTTTGGCAGCAGTGATGCTTGGTGTAGCAACAGATTTAGTTTTAATAATTGGCGTTGAAGATACTTCTGGTTGCTTTGAAGGTTCAATTTTTGCCACATAAGGAATTTCTTTATCAATGGCTTCTTTCTTTTTAAAGTCAACAAAGCTAAATAACATGGCCGATAAGCCACCAATTAACACAATAAATATAACTGGTACAATAATCGAACGACTAATACCAAAATTTACAGATGGAATATAATTGCCAATATTTGCGCTAGTTCGAGCTTGAGTAACCGACATTTCATCAAATTTATGCCACATAGCTTCGTTATAATCTAACTCAGCATCCTGCATCATCAATCTGATTTGACGTTCATCTAATTCGTAACTAAACTGGCTGCTCATTGTTACTTAATTTTATGTTTTTTTCAATCGTTTTTTGTAAATTAAATCTGGCTTTTTCCAAATTCGATTTCACACTTTGTTCGCTTGTATCCAGTAATTCAGATGCTTCTGATAAAGCATAATTATCAATCACGTGTAAATTAAATACTAATCGTTGCGAAGGCACTAATTCTTGAATGGATTTCAACAATACTTCTTGATCTACATTCTTTAAATCAATGAATTTACTATCTAAAAATAAATCGTATGTTTTTTCTTTATATTCTACCGCTTTTACGGTGCTCGCTACATAATACTCGTTTCGAATATTTTTAATATATTTTACTACAAAGGAGATAAATCCTTTTTTTACGAATTCATCAAAAGATAACGCATTTTGCGATTTAAACTGACCAATGATAGATAAAACATGCGCAAAACCATGCAATACAACTTGTTCAGATTGCGCGGCATTTTTTGAATAACGAAGGGAAATGTAGGATAATTTGCTAAAATAGGTCTCGAAAAACTGTTTTTTAGCAGTTTTATCGTTTTTAAGACACGCCGATATGAGTTCAGCTTGGGACATAAATTAGGTTTCTGGCTAATTTATACACAATTAATGAACAAATGGTTACGTTTTAGTTAAATATTTTCACTTTATCGGTGTAGTTAACTGGATATTTCTTCTTGAAATAGAATTTCCCCACTTTTAAATCTCCATTGACTTCAATTTTACCTAAATTTTCGAGATTCAAGAGTCTTAGAATATCCATTGGGTTTAATTCTGATAATTTTGAGTTAAGCTTAAACGAATACACCTTTTCAGAATTGGCGTTCAAATGCACTCGCTTGCTCAATTTTGCCTTCCCTAATCTAATTCCGCTAAAAGTCACATCAAATTCTGAAGGATAAACAGAAAATCCCATCGTATTAGGATTATCAATTTTCACTTTTATTTCAGCATCAATGTTTTCCGTAGTTAATTTATTAACATAAAAACCTTCCACGCTCTTCACTTTTATTTCTTTTGCTTCTCTGCATGAAAACAAAAAAGCGCAAGAGATGATTATAAATAATTTGACCTTCATTTCTATTGGTTATAATTCGGTTTCACTAATAAGTTACAAATAAACTAAAATGCTAGAAATACACACTAATTTTTATAGTATTTTGTGTTTTTAACCACATAGAAACATAGGTAATTTTGATGTTGAAGGATTAGATAGAGCTTCGCTTTTATCATAGTTGCTATGTGTAAAGCAAAGCGCTTTGTATTACTGCAAAATTCATTACCATTTCTAAGTGTCTATGTGGTTAAACATTTTTTATCTAATTATCAATTTTTTAGCATGAGAATAACTATCTTCGGATTGTATGTCAATTGCTTGTCAAAATAATTTCATCGTTTATAAATCTTCGGCTGGAAGTGGTAAAACTTTTACTTTAGTTAAGGAATATTTGAAGTTAGCTTTAGTAGAAAAACATAATTTGACTAAAGCATACAAAAGCATTTTAGCAATTACCTTCACTAATAAAGCAGCTTCCGAAATGAAGTGGCGAATTATTAAAGCACTCAAAGAAATTAGTTTAGAATCGAATGATATGCTAAGCTCTTTAATCGCAAAGGAATTGAGCATTTCTAAAGAAGATTTAAAAACAAGAGCAGAAATTGTACTCACGGATGTTTTACATAACTACTCCGATTTTTCTATTGGAACGATTGATAGCTTCACACATCGCATCATTCGAACCTTTGCCTTAGATTTAAAATTGCCTATTAATTTTCAAATCGAAACAGATTCGGATGCCGTTTTCAAAAAAGTAATTTCAACACTCATTAATAATTTAGGTAAGGATAAATTGATTACTGATTATTTAGTTCAGTTTTCGATGGCACAAATTGAAGACAATAAAAATTGGGATCCTGAACAAACGTTGATAGATTTTATTAAAGAAATTAATAAAGAAGGTGTGGGCGATTTAATTAATCAATTAAACGATAAAACCATTTCAGATTTTGATGTCATTAAAAAGCAACTAAAAGCTATTACCAAAGAATTTGAAAACTATTTAAAGTCGAATGGTGAGAAAGCACTAAAAATAATCAACGAAAAGCAATTAACCGCCAATGCTTTTGCAAGCGGTGGTTCGGGTATTTATAATTTTTATGTAAAACTAGCAACTTTAAAAACGACTTCGCAAACTGAATTATTTGGAGCTAACGTAGTTAAAACACTTGAGCAAGAAAAATGGCATGGTGGAAAAGCTAGTGTTGATGAGAAAGCTGCAATTGACACTATTAAAACAGAATTAGAAACTATTGCCAAAGATGTATTAGATTATTTGCAAAAAAACGAGCAACGTTACAATGCTTTTAGTTTGATTTACAAAAATATTTACGCCATGGGTTTAGTTAATGAACTGGCTAAGCTCACGAATGAGTATAAAAACGATGAAAATATTTTATTTATTTCTGAATTCAACGAACGCATTTCTCAAGTTGTTAATAACGAACCAACGCCTTTTATTTTTGAAAGGTTAGGAGATAAGTACAAACACTTTTTATTGGATGAGTTTCAAGATACATCGGCCATGCAATGGCAAAACATGTTGCCTTTAATTGATAACTCATTAGGTAACGGACATTTGAATTTAATTGTAGGTGATGGCAAACAATCCATTTATCGTTGGCGAAATGCAGATGTGGAACAGTTTGTGAATTTGCCTAATGTGAATGCTATAGATAAAAACGATTTATTAATTGAAAGAGAGGAGTCATTAATTCGAAATTTTGAAGGCAGGGTGTTAGATACCAATTTTAGAAGCGAAAGTGCGATTGTTAAATTTAATAATACATTATTTGAGTATTTATCTAATACGGTATTAAACGAAGATTTAAAAAAAATATACCATCAACAAAAACAGTTACATAAAACAGAAGAGTTAGGCTACGTAAGTATTGATTTCCCAGAATTAGGAGAAGGTGATGCCGATACGGTGAACACACGTTTTATTTTAAACCACATAAAACAAGCAATTGTTGATGGCTACAGTTACAGCGATGTGTGTATTATCATTCGTCAAAACCGACACGGAAACACCGTTGCTAATTTTTTAATTGAAAATGGTATTCCTGTTGTATCCGCTGATTCTTTATTACTAGGACATTCAAAAGAAGTAACGGTTATTTTGTCTTTCTTAAAATATATTTCCAATCAAAAAGATTTAGTATCCGCTTCTGTGGTCATTAATTATTTATACGAACGTCAGTTTTGTAGCGAAGCACAATACATTTTGTTTTTAAGAGAATTAAATGTCTCCAAAACAAAAATATTATTTCATATTTTAAATGAATGCCATTTATCAGTTGATATTTTAAAATTAACTGCTTCTAATTTATTTGATGGTTGTTTAGAGATAGTCAACACTTTAAAATTAAACGAAAGCAATCCTCAATACGTTCGTTTTTTCTTAGATGAGGTGTTAGGTTTTTTACAGGGCAACACATCTAACACCACTTTGTTTTTAGATTGGTGGAATCGTCGTGCAGAGAAAGCATCAGTAATAATTCCTGAAGGAATTAATGCCGTAAATATTATGACCATTCATGCTTCTAAAGGCCTAGAGTTTCCTGTAGTTATAACTCCCTATTTAGCATGGGACATCGAAAAAACACAATCTATTTGGGTTGGTTTAAATGAAGACGAAATTGATTTACCAGTGGCGTTAATTAATACCACTAAAGCGGCCGACGATACGATTTATAAGCCTCTTGCCGAAAGAGAACGTCAGCAGCAAACCTTAGATAGTTTAAATATGTTGTATGTTGATTTTACCAGAGCTGTTGATAGATTACATATTATTTCTCCACAATTAAAAAAGAAGAGCGCTAAAAATTGCCATACTTGGTTATCTGATTTTGCAAATACACAAACCCAATTTGATTCAGCTAATCATATTTTAGAGTTTGGTTCATTAACTAAAAAATTAGCAGGTAAGCATCATAAAGTAGGCTTAGAGCAATTGCAAATTAAGGATTTAAACTTTAATCAAAATCCAGATGTGATTCAGATAAAAGGCGCATCTACTTATAATGCGAATGAAGAAGTTACGAAAGCTCGCGAATATGGAATTTTAGTGCATTATATTTTATCAAAAATAAAAACCAAAGAGGATGTGGAAACGGTTATTGAGCAAGCTGTTTTAGCGGGCGACATAACGGTAGAAGAATCTCAAAAAATGATGTTAGAGATAAAGCAATTAGTCTCTATCAATTCAATTGCTTCTTATTTTGAAAAAGGTGTTGAAGTGAAAAATGAATTAGAAATTTTAACCTCCACAGGAGAAATTTTGCGACCCGATAGAGTAGTAGTTACAAATAACCACGCTATTGTAATTGATTATAAAACGGGTAAGAAAAATGCTCAAAAATACCATGCTCAAATGCAGGATTACGAATTTGCCTTGTTAAGTCTGGGTTATACTTCCGTAAAAAAACTGCTATTATACATTCAAGAGCAAGAAGTTGAGGTCTTATAAAGTCTTCAATCCGTATTAATTTACTATCTACCGCCTGCTGTCAGCCATTCGCCTAATATGAGTTGCGTAAATGATTGCCCTAAATCTATATTTGCCTCATCTTACAACATTTTTTAACATTAAACGTTATATAAAAGGTAAAAAAATCGTTTAGGAAACTTGAAAAAAAAAATAAGTTTCCTAAGTTTGCACCCGAATATTCTATGATTATGAAGAAACTACTAGTATTAATTTTTATTTGCACTGTTTTTGGCATTAAAGCACAAGATAAATTTACAGTGAGCGGTTACGCCAAAGATGCAAAAAATGGCGAAGCCTTAATTGGGGTTACTGTTTACAAAAAAAATTCTCAAATAGGTACAAGTACCAATGAGTACGGTTTTTATTCATTAACGTTGCCTAAAGGTCAAGACACGATTGTGTTTTCTTTTGTTGGATATAAAACGGTTTTGAAACCAATCAATTTAACGTCTAATCTAACCGTAAGCACCGAAATTGGTGAAGAAGGTAAGGAACTTGAAGAAGTAGTGATCTCTTCGGAAAGAGAAGATAAGAATATCAAGAGCATGGAAATGAGTGTAGCAAAATTGGATATTAAACAAATTCAAAAAATGCCTGCTTTATTAGGAGAAGTTGATATTGTAAAAAGTATTCAGTTATTGCCAGGTGTTACAACTGTTGGAGAAGGAGCTAGTGGATTTAATGTGCGTGGGGGAAACATTGATCAAAACTTGGTTTTAATGGATGAAGCACCAGTGTATAATTCCTCTCACTTATTTGGTTTCTTTTCTATTTTTAATCCTGATGCGGTTAAGGATGTGAAATTGATTAAAGGCGGTATTCCAGCACAATACGGTGGAAGGGCTTCTTCGGTTTTAGATATTAGAATGAAAGAAGGTAACAGCAAAAAAATGGAAGTTAATGGTGGTTTAGGGACCATTTTCAGCCGTTTGTCTATCGAAGCTCCAATCTTCAAAGACAAAGCTTCTTTTATTGTAGCAGGTCGTAGAAGTTATATTGATGTATTAGCAAAACCACTTTTAGCAAAACGCCAGCCAGATTTAAAAGACGCTAAATTTTATTTTTATGATTTAACTGCCAAGCTAAATTGGCGCATCAACGATAAGAATACCGTGTTTGCAAGTGGTTATTTAGGACGTGATATATTTGGTGCGGGCTTCGTGTTTAATTGGGGAAATACAACTGGAACGATTCGCTGGAACCATATTTTTAATAGCAAGTTGTTTATGAACTTAACTACGTTCTATAGTAACTATAATTATGAGTTAGGATTTAAAAATGAAGGGAACTCTCAAAAATTTGAATGGAAATCAAACATTATCAATTACAGTTTCAAACCAGATTTTACCTATTATTTGAATAACAAAAACACCATCAAGTTTGGCGCTCAGGCTATTTTATATACGTTTAAACCAGGTGAAGCAATTATCACATCCGAAAATGGCGATAAATCAAATATCAGTTTAGATAATCAATATGGCGTAGAATATGCTGCTTATATTGATAATGAGCAAAAGTTATCTAACCGTTTTACTTTACAATACGGTTTAAGATGGTCGTTTTTTAATTATATGGGTAAAGGTACTAAGTATACTTACCGCGATACGATTCCAAATGAAAGCAAACCATTGGAAAAAGAAGAAAAGATTGCCGATGGAAAAAATATTGCTACCTACAATATGCCTGAACCACGTTTAGCAGTTAATTATACTATTAATGATAAGAGTTCCGTAAAGTTAGGTTACAACCGCATGTCGCAATATTTACATATTGTATCTAACACAGCCGCATCTACACCATTAGATATTTATACACCTGTAACGAATAATGTTAAGCCTTTAATTTCTGATCAAATTACTTTAGGTTATTTCCGCAACTTTAAAGATAATATGTTCGAAACATCGGCAGAGATTTATTATAAGGACATGCAAAACCAATTAGATTATGTGG
>ERZ724508.562-NODE-562-length-25925-cov-5.139351_pt1 | contig 25925 bp, 35 predicted proteins | sample MGYA00376041_ERZ724508 | MGnify/ENA primary metagenome ERZ724508 (study PRJEB28724, sample SAMN07190887) | wastewater metagenome | isolation source: effluent of sewage treatment plant in Hong Hong | place: USA: Christiansburg, Virginia | collected 2016-03-01 ...
GACGCCCAAGATCCTCTCCTTTATCTCTTTAGCACGGGTGTACTCTTCCCCATCCTTCTACTTATCCAGATCATTGTCCATTTTTAACTTGTCTTGCTCGAGCTTAAGAATTTGATTGGTAATGGCTTCGATCTTAATCTCCAACTCAAGCTTCTTCATCGAGTTGTTCAAACGTTCTTCCTTGAGTCGTGCAATTTGGCTGAGGTTCTGCTGGACTTCCTTAGAGTGATTGGCATCGTCGGAGCTATCCTTGGGGGCATTAACCTGCAGAGTCTTGAGCTTGTTGATATCACGGTTGATAGCCTCGCTAGCTTTCTTGTCAAGATTCTCCGAGCAAAGACGTCGTTCAAGCTTGTCGATCTACTCCTTCAGTTCGTTGAAGTTCATCGCTTCAATAGCTTTGATTTCCTTCTTAGCAGGTTTTTTGTGGACATATCCCACCTTGTACTCCAGTTTTTGAATGGCTTATTTGTCCCTCCAAAGGCTGTTTTCAATTCCGTGGATATCCCTCTGCAACACTTTAATGCAGTCCTCGCCCAACTTGATATCATCAGTAATCTTTTAGATCTTGACGCGCTGTTCCTTGGTTAGCTCCCTAAACCTATCCTTTTCCTTTGTCTGCATTACGCATGGATTACCCGCTATTCCTTCAAAGCTGCAATCTACTTGTTGATTAGACCATGCTTTTCCTTGAAGTTAGCCTCATTCGGCGGGTTTTTCCTTACTTCAGGAAGAGGGTCGATCGGAGTATGAGCGGTAATTTTTCTTTCGTCCTGTGCATAAGGATCTTGGCGGCGTTCTTCATATCTCTTGTCGTCCCTTCGGTAGTCGTTGCGACTCTCTTTTTTGTACTAATGGGAACTGTTTCGATCGTCGTCTCCATCCTCCTTCTTCTCCACGAACTTAGGTTTCCGTGTGTAGCTCATTGTGTTGATTCTTAAATAATATCCAAACTGTGCTTTAAATCACTTATCAAGCTAGCTCCAGCTCGCTGATTTCGTCTTGAAGCTACTTTGCCGTGACTTGGATCTTCCCCTTACAGAATTAGGTGACGGTGACGTCCTTGACGACAGTGTAGCTGAAGTTCTTGCAGACCACAGGAAGGCTTGTCCAAAGTCCCTTGGGAATATCGTAGTCTCCTTCACTGTATACTCCCATCGACACATAGCTATCAGTCCCATGGTACCAGTCGTACAGATGATCTTTAACCGCATTCGCAGCTGAGAACACTGAACTATTCTTCCTGGCATTCATTACTTCACCACCTCGCTTTTGAACAGACTCGATAAATTTAGTCTCAAGCCAGGTCTTGTCGACAGTGTCGATTGCTGGTTTTCCAGCGATCTTGATAGTTTGGATGCTTGGATATTGGGTGAGTGAATGGTTACCGAACACCACCACCCCAGAGATGTCCTTCACAGGAGCTCCAGTTTGCTTGGCGATCTGGCTGATAGCCCTATTATGATCGAGTCGGCTAAGGCAAGTGATGTTCTCCTTCTTGACCTTTCCTCCACTGAAATGATGGAGGATGTAAGCATTAGTGTTCGCAGGGTTGGCGATCACTACACATCGAACTTAAGGGTTTGCAACCTCCAATGCCTTTCCCTGGGCCATAAAGATATCCTTATTTTTGTGGAGGAGATCTCGTCGTTCCATTCCTGGCTTTCGAGGGAACCCACCAAGGAACACAATCACATCAACATCCTTGAATGCTAAGAGAGGGTCCGACCCACTGGATACCTTGGCCAGTCTGGTATAACCACCATCTTCAATCTCCATGATGACACCCTTCAAGACTTCCTCGCATTGAGGAATATCCAGGAGTCTGAGATCCACCTGCTTTTCCCCGAACACCTGCCCTGTAAGCAGCAGCGGGATGAACGCGTAGGCAATATTACCTGCAGCTCCCGTGACGCACACCTTAATCGCCGATTACATATCTGCCAATCAATTATAGGAGATTGCTCGTTATACTGAAAGCATTGGAGCCATAGTGCAGAGATAATAATTTAAACACCCAAACCAACAGTATGTCTTCGCACAAGAAGGACAACTACGAGACGGGGATGCCCTTGGCAGAATACGACCGTAAGATACAGATGCTCAGCAGCTACGTAGCCTACACGATTGGGGAGCGTTTAGATGAATTCGGTATCGCATCTGAAAGCAACCTGGCAAGGCTCTTAACAGCGTACCTTTGTTGCTAATAACTTAGATTCGAAAGGCTCAACGATATGGTGAAGATGGAGGGTCGTCGCTACAGCTAGGCCCAATTAAGCATATCCGATTTGAAGCAATCTAACAAGGAACTCGAGAACGGCAATGATAGGCTTACGCGAGAGCTGTAGGGATTAAAACGCAGGAATGTTGAATTGGAGACCAGGCTGGCGAACTTGAAGACATCGAGCGCCAAGAGAGAAACAGACCTATCAAATTCATTAAAAACGGCTCAGGAAGAACTGACCAAGTCGAAAAGACATCAGCAAATGACATCGTTCGAGCTGAAAAAGAAAGAGGGTTTACTCTAGGAGTACAAAGAAGTTCAGAATGTCATAAGCCCTAAGGTTGCGTCTAACTATAAGAACGAGTTTAAATTGAATCGCATAGTAGGCAAGCCTGATGAGTCGAAGCCGGAATTTCTCAAGGCTTTATATGAGTACGCTCAGAATCAGTCAAAGGATCGTGAAAATGAGGATAAAACAGCTCTCCTTGCCTACCAAACCACTATGGACAAGGTCGTGAGGATGCTAAGTGAGCTGAACATACCATCGCTCCCCCAACTTACTTGGCACGAGCCCAACCACATGAAGTTCACTGCTTCATTCCTCCAGGATAAACTGGAAATCTTCTGCAAGAATTTCAAGGTGTTATGCGATGCTATCGTTGAGGGTATCAAACAGCCAGTACAGGAAACCAAACCTCCTGTGGTCGTCGCTGGCCCACCAGGAGAGCGAAATAATACCAAGGCATTTCGAACCATTGCAGGTCTTCAAAGCTAAGTGCTTCAAAAATGTATCGTACCAAAGAACAAGACTGACGGCACCTCGGCTTTATGTGTACCTGCCCTCCTCGACAAAATCAAAGATAAAAGCGAGAAGGAGGTCACTGAGTTCTTCGACGGAATCAAGCCGCAATACGAGAGGCAGGTATCAACCTTTTTGGAAGAACGGAACAGTAGAAGGCAGTACATCGACCAACAGCTCGTACAGCTAAGAAATCTGAGCAAGTAGACGAAGAACCTGTCCCGCCGCTTCGACTACCTCTTGGAGAGTGAGAATGACCCTTCGGCAGCTAACCTTCAGCAATCAGGAAAGAAGGTTTCAAGCTACGATAAGATGGAGAGCGAGTGATCCCTAAATTTGAGTAATCCGTGCATATCATGTCACTGCAGTGAATACTCAGTCACTTTCGGTATGAGTGTGAATGCGACTGGGAGTAGCCCATGCTGCTTTTAATACTTTATCCGATCTCTTCGATGCTCTTTCTAACATTGGATCGGCTCACATGGCTCTGGCTGAAGCTTTCGAAGTTGTCCGAGTATATTTCTGAGATGCTCTGCTCCTCCACGATTTCCTCTCGTTTGCGACCAGCTTTGCTGAGGCTGCTCTGCTATCCCCTGCTGATATGGGAATGCCCGATCGACACACTTTCGAAGTCTTCAGGGTACTAAGCGCTGAGGCTCGTATTAATCTTGCTTTCGTCTGCTCGAGGAAGCGGAATTGAGGATTGCGAGTGCTTGATAACATGCATATTTTGCTCACTATGTTGACTCGGTTTATGTTGCGGCTGCACAATGTTAATGTGCTTCTTCTGTGGGGTTACGAGGTTTTGCGGGGTTTGCTCGAGGAAGTTCTTGATCTGGTCCCTGCTAACTTCATTCAGTTTTTTCAGTACGAATTTTCCATTCTCGAGCACTGGAACCACGATGTTGTTGTCCTGTCCATATTCCTCTTCAACGAGTTTTTTTATCTATTCCTTGCTGAAGGGCTTGCCGGTCTGGGCAGAGTTCTTCTTTGCCTTAGGTTTCGTCTTTGTAGCTGCCAGTTACATTGCAGCCTGCAACTAGTTGTTCTGGAAGCTGTAGTTCTCCATGCCCCTTTGCAGTTCCTGGGGGTATTGTTGTTTTGCTATAGGTACCGGTTCGTTTGTGAATTCCATGACAGGGGGACAGTAATACTTCTGCCCTAAAAATTCAGCTTCTTCGAGTTATTGCTGAAGGTTCTCTTGGCAGATGTATTGTGGAATGTAAGGCTGTTGTATCACCACATTGGTGCTTTATGGTCGAGCATTATTCTGCTTCACTGGTTTGCTGTTTCCTAATTTAGAACTAACAGGCCTCTGTGCTTTTTTGTTTGTGCTTGCAGTAGCGGCTGGTTTGACTGTTGCACTCGAAGTCTTGCCGTATATAAAGCTACTCTTTGTTGTCTTCGAGAAAGCGTTGGCTTAAATGGTAGTCTGCGGATGTGGCTGATTGGCAGATGGTTGCATCATCAACGGTCTCGGTTGGGTTGCAGTATTCCTCACGTACTTAAACTTCAGGTTCAAACTAAGTCGGACATAGGTGTCTGGCAAGCTCTCATTATCCATCGTCACGATCTGTTCAGTCACTTCATCGTTGATTTCTAGTTTCTACAGACTTAGGAACGCAGTCAATGGCTTCTTCAGCAGCGAGCCAGTGAATTCAAGGCAAAGTGCGTATTGTCCAAACCAATCGGCTACTTCCATGTCGCTAATTTCGACGGTTAGACTGCGCCCTAACCCAAGCACGTTGTTCCCCGCCTTCAATTCAGGCAAAGCCAGCTGGGTCTGAACCTCCCCAAAGCTAACTGCGAGCTGTGGACGCAGTTCCACGTAGTTGATGTCCATTCGCAGCACTACCAGCTGAAAGTGGAACATCCCAACTTAAACTCTATAGCCGTGTAGCAACCGGCCATAGTTTATTTGTTATGTGCGGAAACGAACAGTCTCTGCCCGTACAGACGCACCCCGACGACTTCACAGAGTTCCTGATGAGTCGAATTGTTGGTAAACAGCTCATCCTCAGTAATGGCCGTGCAACGTAGATCAGTACCAGGTCAAAATGATGGACGCTCAATGTTTCACACGTCTCAACGGCATCAACATCGAATACTTGGATCTGAGCCGCTGTATGATAGGTGATCAGGAGCTAGCATTGATCTGCAGGGCAGTCTTTCCCGCACTGAAGTTTCTGAGAGTGGATTTCAACCGGATCTCAGCCTAAGGAGTTTAAAGAATAGCCCATAGTGCGTTTGCAGGAGTTATGTTCCTTCATCTCAGTGGAAATTTCCTTGCAAATGAGGGAGTTCAAGCTCTCGCCCGTAACCACTTCCCCAATTTGGTGGATCTTCGACTTAGTACTTACCCAAGAGATTTCAGACCAAAACAAAATCAGTGAGCTTGAAGGACTAGACCATACGAACTTCCCACGCATGCAGTACCTCTACCTCAGCCAGAACAACATCACAGATGAAGGTGCTCAGACACTCGCCAAATCAAGCTGGCCTGAGCTTTTCGTCATTATGCTGTGTAAGCTTTTAGCATATCATATAGCATACAATGCCCTAACAAACGCAGGTGCTGAAGCCTTGCAGAAGGCAAAGTGGACAGGCATTGAAGCAGTCTTTATGGATTTCAACCGCATCACCAAGAAACGTGCAGAACTCAAGTTTAGCAACCCAGACACATTCGTGTTCGTCTGATCCGTAATAAATTTAGATTCGTGGAATGATAGCAGACGAGGACTCATCCTCGGAGGCTACCCACGTGAAACAGTTGACCGTGGCTGTGGAGTATTGTGATGGAACCTTCGAGTTGTCATTGGGGCCAGATTCTCGGTTGAGTCAGCTTGCAGCGCAATTCCACTTGACCTGCCGGAACATAGAGGGATGCCGCATCAGTCTAAATTATCGTGGAAAACGAATCAGCAACATCAGCCAAAGGGTCATTGATGTTGTGCGTGACGACCCTCATCCAACTATCGAACTCATCGCCACAGAGAGGCATCTGAAGTGCCAATCAAATAATTGCAAGTTCTACGAAAACGAGTTCCGCCCACCAGAGTTAGACATGACCATCGAGGAACTGCTAACCTTTAAATACAACTACACGTTCCTCGAATCATGTAATGATTACGTCCAATGGCTGTTCCCAAACTCCTTTAAATCCACTTTCAATGATCTTTCACATCTGCTAACAGAGGAGGAAGCAAAGGAGTTCCGTCGTAACGGCGTCATTGGCAAACGGCTGTACCTTGCCTATGAGATGTTCATGGACTTCATTGGAATCAAGGTCATGAACACAGCTGGCTGCCTTAGTATTCTCTCACTACAGCGAATGGAACTGGCTCTGGTCCATAATGTTCACAATCATCTTCGCATTAGACGGATGTTAGCATGTCTATCGGTGACGGGCTTTCGGAGATTGGCACTTAAATTCCTGGTTTTCCTCGAAAAGATCATCCAACAGTACTTCCCAGGCAAGCTTGACATGATTTTTATGAGCAGCTGGTCGAAGTACTCCAACAAGAACATTAATAACGCCTTAAAAAACTGTGGGGTGGAAAACGCTGCAGTCTTTGATGAGTAAAACCCATACGTACAGGACCTCGCCGACACTCCCTACTCATTCTGGAAGGGTTACCCAAACAATTAGTACGGAATTACGCTGACCGATCTTCTTACCGTGGAACAATCAACGGTTTTCCTACAAATGTTGGGATTCCTCTTCCCAACCAATCTACGCGATGTTGAGGACGTCAGGACCATCTATGGATTTGAAAAGCGAATGTAAGAGATCGTTGCGAGAGCCCAACAGCACTTTCGAAACATCGAATAGTTCGAAGCTTACCTCCCAGAGGTGCTTGATAGCTTGCGGAAGCTTGGACTCGACAAGCTAGCGACACGCCTAAGCCGCCCCGACCGTCGGTGAAACCTTCCAAGAGTCTTCAGCTTGCAACTCGCTGACTATGTGCGTCAATAAATAATTAAATGTCCAGGTTGCAGTACAACTTGTCCATAGCTCCTGTCACATCTGTTAAGGTGATCGAAAGCAGCACGCCTGTGCTTAAAGTCACTTCGCCTCACAAGATGCTCAAGATATGTAGCCAGACCGAATCGCGCATTATCGAGGGTGAGTTCCATACGGTGCAGCAGCTTCATTCTCCGACCAACGGCAAGAGACTGTCCAACCTCTCCAACATCGAACCGCATAGTGCTGGCAACTTCTTCAAACGGGCAGGACAGTCAAGGTTCTCTGACATCAGTGTCACGACAGGGCTTGACTCGAGGCTAGTGGTTCCAAAGTACACCGAAAAGGAGCAAGTGGTGCGACTCTACTTGTCGAAGGTGATTTCCAACCGTAGCTACAACATTGCAAAGTGCTTTCGGAAGTGGAAGACCGGCGAATGCGAGCCGTCACCGTAGAAAAAGCATGTTAAAGGCAATATGTGGTTCCAACGTGCAGCTCTGAAGATTGCGAAGTGCTCTCACATCACAACCCAGAAGTCGCTGTGGAGGCTGATGATAGATCCAGAACCAAAGGCTGTAGCCCGTGCACAAATTCGTACCATTAACATGACAGTGATTCCTCAGCAAATTGTCAACTTCTACAAAGAGCGAGACCTTCTACTCGAGGTTGATGGGCTCATATGGTAATATCAGCTCCGAGAGATCATCGATCGGTTTCGGAGAAACGCTCAAAATCGGCAAATTGTGAGGAGATACTTAAATCGCTTAGTTTCTAACCAGTCCTCGAATGGACTGTTTGCACTGAGAAAGTTGGCTGAATGGTCGCACCTACACGCCACCTCGAAGAAGGAGCAAGCTAGAAACATTCTCGCACACTTCTTGAAGAGAAAGCTGGATAACCATAGTCGGATACTTCTGTAGCAGCTTAAGTAGAATGTTGGGAATGCTCGACAGAAACGCTTCATTGCCTTGGCTCGGATATGCTAATCGACTCACCTGCAGCTGCAATCGTAAGCCATTCATAAAACGTAGAGCGTTGTCCAAACTGCACTAGCATATGCTGACCAAAAAGTATAATGTGCGGATGCAAAAGTTCACCAAGGTCGCAGACCGACTTAACTTGGTGGTCGCCAAGAGTGTGCAGCCTCTCTTCACCAAACCTAAATACAACAGATAGGTATTGGCAAGCCGCCTCGAGAAACTAAATAAGGTCTACTCGAAATTTCGGACAGTGAATCTAAACCGCTGTTTCGCCAAGTGGCGAGGATGCAAGAACACTTGGTTTGTGCGTGCTGCCAAGCGTTTAGCATTGAATAGCCAGATCGATCTGCAGCGTTCATTGTGGCGTCTCTACGAGCACGCTGGACTCAAACGGTAAACTTCTGGCATGTATGGGTTGATGCCGGAGTGACTGATTTTTTGTATAAGGCAAAGCATCAACGGCCGCTTCGCTATTCTACATTCGATCACTTTTTCTGGAAGTTCTTGCGCAGGGCTGCGTCGGCTCTCTATTGCGTTTCAAGTTGGATCTTTGCCTTCTGAGCCTCAGACAGCTTGTTCTCAATGATGAATTTCCTGTCCTCTCGGATGCGGGAATCACTCGGCAACACCATCTTTGGAACAGCGCAACTTGCGTAGGATTCGGTATATTTCCAATAGATAAGCCCTTCGATTTCGATGTGAGAAAGCCATGAGCCCGAACCCTTGGCCAGAGTAACCTTCTGCTGTTTCTTCCCCTCTCCTGAAGTCTGGTAGATCTCGACAGTCATGCAATCACTCGGTTTCTTTTCAGTTTGACTACTGAACATTCCCATGATTCCCTTCGCTAGTTTCATCACAGCATAGTCGTTTTTGAAGGCATCGAACTTGAGTTCGCAGATTAACTTCAGCTCCTCACAAGTTATATTCATTGAACCGAGCAGATTGTAGGTAGGTTCACCATACAATGCCCCGTCAATGACAATGCTAGCATGGCCAATTTCAAACGTATGACCTGCTTTGCTGCGGAACTTGAATTTTCCGCTGGAACTTCCCCATACTGAGTTGACTCCGTTGAGTGATGCGTTCACCTTGTAGAAACTGGAAAGTCTAAACCCTGAGGGTTGGTGAACGGCTAGCAGCGCATACTCAGGTGGGTTGCTTGAAAGGCATTCACAGTCAACGGTGGCGCCATCAGGTAACACTCCCTGATAGGTCTCTCCAATGATGGGATCAAGAGGGAGTCGGCCTTCCAGACGATGTAAGCTTGCCGTTATTGCACTTAGCTGTGTTTAGTCAATATGCTTACTGCTGCGGCTACCAACCACTTCATTGAGTCCACAGCATCCTTAGCTTCGTAAGCCTCTCTATAGTAGGGGTAGGCGTCCACAATTTCACTACATCACATTGGCAATACTTTCCGATGTTCTCGAGGTAGGTGGAGCTGTCACACGTTTCAATTGGTTTGGAGACATTGATAATGTCGGAGATCTCCCCCTTGGCGATCTTGTCACTGAACTGTCCGTACAAGTTCTTGGCAGCTTTGGAATAACCTTCAGCTTTGATGAACTTCAACACGTAACCGCCTACATGAAAGTCTGCTTACCTGTTTTGACTGAGTTGCGAGCACGCTCGTATGTCTTCTTGGGATCATACTTCTCCAACTGCCCTTTCATGCCTCACCGGAAATATTAAATACTTAACCACCCAATACATCATCACAGTTTGAATGGGTCGCCACCAGTAGTGTATTCCTGCCGGCGGTACTTATACTCGTATGTTGAGGTGGTAGGCTTATCGTAGCTAGGCAGTTCTGTGAAAGTACCCACGCGGAACTCATTTGCCCGGTTCAAGTCGCTAGCGGAGCTTGGCGAGGGCAGCTCGGTAAAGGTTGAGGGTCGGATATTGTCAAACTTAAAGTCTGTACGAGTTGTAGCCGAAGTGGGGCTGCCGATGTTGGTAATGTTGAAATACTGTTGAGTTGATCCGAAAGGATAGTCTTTGTTTTCTTTTTATTTCTCCACCTTTGATTCGAAGAAGGTTGTGACCGTGGTGCTTTCCCTTGGAGCATCTTTCTTTGCAGCGGAGGTCTTCTTCAGGATTTACTGGATTTCGTATGGGCTGAAAGTTTTTTGAGAGGGGCCTTTATCGTTCAGGTTGGGTGAGGCAATGTACTCTTTCAGTGGGGCCCTTGAGTCCGGTTATGTTGTCTTCAGTATCTGGGCAAAGGGTTGCGTCGGAAGTGAGGGCCTTTCGATTGCCTTTTCACCATGTGCATTGTATAGCCTGGAAGTGAACAGTAATGGGTCTCTGATGGTGGAGTTTTTCAGAGGATCAGGACTTAAACGGTGCCGTGATGAAACCCTAGATGCTGCTCCTTCCTTCTGAAGCGACATATTTCTTTTTTCATCGAGCCTTGGCGGTGGGGGTCGATAGGCTGTTTGTGGAAAGCCAAATTGTTTTTGGTTGGTCGTTATCGTACTCTGCTTAACAACATCGTCATCAAGAGGTGCTGTCACAACAATGGCTGGACCAACCGCAGTTGAGATGGTTCCAGCACCTCCAGTACTCCCACCTCCGGAACTTATCCCTCTGGAGGCTCCCCCAACAGCTGTAGGAATAATGCCTTTACTTGCTGCCGAGATGTCTCCAATGTGAGTAACGTCCTTTTTTACGTAAATCATGCGCTTCAGGACTGTTTCGAGACATATCATGCTGAGGTCCACTTCCAACTTCGGAAGCTGGTAGCTCAAACTTTTGGTGAGATGCTCAGCCACTCCGGTTGAATTGCCAGTCCGAATCGACAGATACCTTGTCTCGAGCTAGCAAATTACCTTCTCAGAGGTCTTATCCAAATCTGTTTGAAGCTGCGTGAAGAACTGCTCGACAAATGAGATTATGCTTTGGCGATGCTGCCTTACTTCTGTGTCTAGCTTACTTTTATGCTGAGTTTATCGGAATCTTACATCTTTGATGGAGCGAATACTCTGCTCCAGGTCGCTAGAGGCCTTCTTAACAAACTAAACCAGCGGCATGACATCCTTACGATGGTCTAAGTCGTGGTGTCCATCCTCGCATCTCTTGCACATCCCCTTGCCACAGTGTCGGTGTTGGCATACCGATGAAACCCTCTCGATGGGGTGATTGGAGCACATCATCTCTCCATTGACCGCTGCTTCGGTAGATCCTCCACCGTAGATGTTGCCTGTTGATCCTCTTCGGTGTGAGTAGGCATAATCGACGCCTTTCAGCATAATCCTCTTAGTCGTTAAATAATATTTGGTTGTTATATAGTGCGTGGCCGCCAAAATACTCGAACAATAGCGATAGATCAATGAGGTGGTGCTACAGTAACACCCCAAGCGCTGCAGTACTCGAAGGAAATGTTCGAGGCGGTAGGGATGCTGACTGTCCCCTCGATAAAATGTAAGCAAAGTTGGTTAGTCCAGGGCCGAAGGTCTACGGGAAAGTACAGTTTAATCGATTAGCAGTTGAGCATGTCCACTTCAGCAAGGATGTTCAATGGATTTTTGTGAAAGAGTCTGTACCGAGCAAAGCCGCGTGCAGGGTCCTTGCAGTCGATAGTAATTTCCGTCTCGGCGCAATATTGTTTCATAAAGTCACTTCCCTATTCAAATAGAGATAGTTGAGCGGCGATTGAGTTAGGAAAGTCAGTAGGTGGGGCCGTCATCACCAACAACCTTTGAGCTGGATTAGGATGAGATAGATTCCTTGCTAGTTCAATCGAGAACACGCAGGCTATCAAATCGAGCCTCTCAGCATCAACCCTCATATCAGATTGGTCGCGTTGCAGTTGAATGGCTGTTGATGTTGATTAGGTATATTGCATGAGTTTGTGATGAGCCTCTGAGTAGATTTCGATGTCCTCCTCTGCCTCCAGATGAGTGAGCGTATGATAGCTAAAGCAGCCAATAAAGGTTTCGAGTATGCTGAGTTGCTCTTGGGGAACTGGCTCAAAGTCATTGTCGAGGTTATGATACCTGGCAGCAATCAAAAGATTATCGAGGAAGTTGTGATAGTTCTGAGCCAAACATCCTAAGTTGGCCTAACTCATTACCAGAAATGTGGCAGTTTCTGCCGGCAGAGAGGATCAAGTTGGGTCTTAAGCTCTTCATGAAGGTCTTTCCGATCCAAAATTTCAGATTACCACCGTAGATTCCACCATTGGTTGATTCGCCCCAGAACGGGAGTTCTTTCGCCTTTTGCCCGAATGTGTTTTGAAGGCTGGTCAACCACCTACCCACTCCTGCTTCATCCATACCCTCAAGCAATTGATTGGCGTTGAGCACAGTTTGAAAGAGTCCCTGTAGGAACTTTTGGGAACTCAGCAACGAATGCATATCCTTTGACACAAGTCTGAGGTTGTTAATCTCTTCCATCTCCAAGTACTTGAAAATTTCGAGGAGAGTATCTTACGGCAGTTCCTCCATAGTCTTCCCGTTCGTCGTATTAAGTTATAAGATGGAATCAGCCCAAGAATTATTTCTATGATCAGCAAGAGAGATTCCCAACAGAAGCTGCGTTCTCAGGCACGATTTCTTAAGCTGCGGCTCCAAGAACTATTTCCAAAGGAGGTGTGCAAAAAGCATCGCAGGCGGAATTGGATTCTACAACAGTACGAACAACGGTAGAAGGAACTCAAAGAGAAGCAGTACCTTACCAGCAAACATACTACATCGGCTCACAATTTCTATCGGTATACCTGTCCAGCCAGTGATTCGAAACTCAAACTCAAGTAGCATTTCAAACCCCAAGAAATTGAGAAGATGATGGATGAGAAGCAGTACTACTTTGGGGATGAGCAGAAGTATCGGAAACTTACCCAGTCTAAACAACACTCACCGAGACAGCAATAGCAGCAAAGGACCAAGACAATGGTCTCGCCAAAACACACCAACGTCAGTGAAATGGCTACAACTGCAAAGTCCAAACCCAAGACAAGTTAATAGGTTTATGTCCGAAAGCAACAACTAGACAGAGATGAGTAGCTTCGGAAGAGGGAGGAGATATTTTATCGGAACCACCGGAAGTAGAAATACCTGAGCGAGTACGAAAGGGGGAAGGAGAAGTCGCAAAAAAACATGCAATTTTAGCATATCGCTAAATTCGAGAAGGTAAGGACTCGGCTGCAGTCTAACTTCCAGCAGGAGAGGTAGAACCAGGAGCTTAAGGAACTTCAGGATTAGCTCAAGAGGAAGTGCTGGGATCGAGTTAAAATGCACAAGAGTCTAGAAAAGAGTGCGACCTTCCACTCAAAGCAACGATGATAATCGATTTCCATGAACTACTAAAGAATTTTGTCTGGGGACAGTTTAGCAGTGGGTATTGTTACTTCATATGAAAGAGGAATCGAGGAAAAGATGGGTATGGTTGTCATAACTGTACAGAAGATTTTGACCAACAATGAGATGCACATAGAGCTGATTCCAACAATCAACAAAAATTGAATTTGGGACGATGGACAAATGACCGTCAAAAGTAACAATCGGCATTTGAAACTTTCTCTTTTACGATCGATCGTCCGCAAAAGTAATTTATGAGAGAAAGTGGCTCTCATAAAACACAGTCCATGGTGTGGTTTCGTGGTGAGGGAACCTCGACCGAAGCCTTCACTAATTGTCGAAGCGGCTCGCGTTTTCTTGCCGCTTTCAAGGACAGTACAATGCTGTACTATGACTCGAGCATCGCCGCCTTTGGTGAATGAGGGAGTCAATCAGGAGAGTCGAACATAAAGGGGAACGCAAGGCAGTAGGGATATGGTAGAAGCTCCTCGTTTACTGCGAAATTTGGTTGAATTTCCTTCTTTAGCGAATTCTAAATTTTGTTCCAGTAAGCGCAGGCAGTTATCCGGGAAGAGAAGAGCAACCAAAGGTGGCTTCCGAAGAGTGGTCGTCTCGGGCAAAAACCATAGGCGGAGGGCACGTTTTTTCAAGTTGTCGTTGGCGATTGTACGATCAAAAATTCAGGAAATAGCGCCTTTCAAAGGTGTTGATGATACTTCACAGGTTTTCAACGTAAAGGGCATACGAATTAGCGTCAATCCCTCAAAAGACTCGGTCAATCCTTTTGAATGGGAGCCCAGAAGGAACTCCGCTTCAAAACATCATCCGAGGGAAGGACCGTTTCTATCAAAGTGTCTTCGTGCGATCAGCAACCTCTTCGAACTTCCAAAAGATCTCGTGAATGTTGACTTCCAGCAGTTTATTGTAAATCCAAACCGATACGATCAATCACTGTCCGCCCTGCGCGATCAGCTGCAGATATGTCCCTAACCTCATTGCCCTCTTTACTGTACGGATTCGGTAGCGAACACAGGCTGAGGTGGCGTAGTTCCACTGGAACCCGGCGTTACACCCACAAGACAGGAACTCGTAGTTGTTGCCGTTGGAATTGGGAGTGACAGCAGGATTACAATCCTTTTTGCAAAGAATTAAGCTCTCATCCCAGACGTAGCCTGTGTCGCAAGCGCAGGCATTCCTGTTGGTACTATTAAAACCATTGTAGTTTTTGAATGGGGCTGGGGTGCAGGAAAGTAATTGGCATTTTCCTTGCAACCAGACATTTGGTGAATTACAATTACAACGCGAAGGGTCTGCGTTTACTGTTGAATTTTCGCAATTGGCAGCCGTAAGCCTTTCAGCTGTGAAGTTTCCATTGTCATTTCCATAGAATCCAATAGTATAGACCTTGTTGGCATCGTCCCAGTCAATTGATTGACCAGGGTAGGCATTGTAGGGTGTGGAGGAAGCCCAGTTATCTGCCTTCGTATGTAAGCGTACAGAGGAATTAGAAACAGCGACAAGAAGATGCCAGCCATTGTCCGTGAACCTGAGAGAGTTGATGGGGGTTGAGTAGACACCGGTTATGTTATCAGCTGATGCCCACAAATAATTGTTGTCGGGTCGACCGAGGACGAAGATATCACCATTTGATCTTCCGATACCGACGCGTTTCCTGTTTCCAGACAGATGGAAAGCAGTTGCATTACCTGCATTGCCAATGCCGTCAAGAGTATGGTTCAAGGACCAAACTTGAGTCGTAGTGTTCAGCCACCAAACTCTTAGAGTAAAGTCGCTGACGCCAATCGAATATACTCGAGCAAAAGATGCTGCAACCTTGGCGACTCCACATTTGTGGGCGGTATTAACCATTTGGCGAATGTAAAACTAGCTCGTAGTGGGGTTCAGCTCGAGCCATACCAGGTTGCTGTTTGCGAGTCCTACCGCAAGAGTGTCTTGGCTTTGAGCCCAGGCAAAGGCGTTTGGATGTGACCCGACATCGACAGTATGGTCAACATCGTAGATTCCTCCAACGTTTTGCTTCAGGAAATAAACATTGGTGGACGAATCTCCTCGAACAGCTAACCATGAACCATCCTTATTAAAGCTAGCCTGGCCGATTGTCTCGTTGAACAGAATGTTGTAGGCAGAGGAGTTATCGTATGCTCCTTTGGTGGCCAAGTAGATGCGGACTGTCTTTTGATCGCAAGTTGCGAGACGAGTGTGGGTGCCATCAGTGTTGACATACCTGACTGAACCACCGATGAAGTCGCTGGAGGATCCCATGCTATAGTAGCTGAGGTGAGTGAGACCAACGTCATTGGCTGCAAGGGCGAAACCTAACAGCACGAAGAAGACGATGAGTTGACGGCTTCTCATTGTTGTAAATAAATTTTGTCAGCGGAGGATACTCTCCACGATTTTAAATCACAGATTTCGGCATATGGTCCATTTTATCGCTAGCTTGGAGCACCATCGTCCCCACTCTCCAAACGGGCTTGGGATGGCATTATCGCAGTAACATGTCACCAATTGCTGTTCCAAGTGCCCTTGTCCACTACAATTGAAATCCAATATGATAGAAGCGTTACCTTAGCCAACTGAGGCAGTTGATAAAGCCCTGGACGACGGAGATCAGCTTCTGTTTTCTTTGGGAATTCAGAAGACATGATCTTCGAAAATCAGGAAGCACTTTTGGATAAGATTGCCAAGGAGAAACCTTCGTTGGAATTCCGCAAGCACTTTACAGAGCACGGTTGTTCCCGAACAAGAAGAATTGCAGGCTCATCTACTTCAACTGCTGCTACTGGTGAAGTTTCGAATTTACTGCTGAGTAATTGAGGGTGGAAAGCTGGTAGCACATTCAGGATCGCTAAGTTCATATCTCAAGCCTAGGAAGAAATCTATCGTTTCTATATCGCTTTGAAAGATAGACAACGGAATGATAGAAAAATGTCCAAGCTGATCACCAAAGAGTTTAGTGTTAAGCAACAGGCCTGTGCCCATGGCTGATCGAGAATAACGACGCTTATCGCGTTGAATGGGGTCCTTAGCCGAGCGGCAAGTACCCAAGAATACTTGTGCTGGCTTCGGTTGGAATCCGTGACAACTACGTTCGGTTTGGAGACCTTGTTGCGTTTGACATCACTTACGGCCTACTTCAAATGTGGCTCATGACAACAGGAGATTCCGAGTGGGAGTGTTCACTGTCACAGATACCAACATCAGGATGCTGCTGCTGAAATCGCGACTATGGTTGACTAAACAGCACAAGCAATGTTCACGGTATTTGCCTTTTTCATCCAGCTCCACGGATAGCCGCCAAGCTCCATTATCACCGATGACCAGAACACAATTGCACTTGCTATTAACGAGTTGAGGGCTGATCAATTCTTCGAAAGTAACCACATGCTGGGCCCATGGCATCTTCTAAAAGGCATTAAACCAAAGTGTTCGACTTGGATGCAGATGCTTATTTCATCGGCCTCCGAAGAAACAATTGCGAAGTCATCAAGGACATCATTAAAAGACATACTCCGCTGGAAGTAACGATCGATCGGTTCCTAATCGACATTGACTGGCTGGATGGTAAGCTTCGAGAGAAATCTGCGCAAAGCTTCAGTGCAATGGGAGCAATTGGATAGACTGTTCTGCGATGGACGAATACAGGAGATCCAATTAAACAGCGTAAGGTTGTCGAAAACGATTTCTTGAGAACTACATTAAGGGACTCAGGGAATATAAACTATACTCCAAAGGCAAGGATTAACGCACCAGCAAGCCAATTTTCACCGTTGCCTTCATTGGAAGTGATACTCGCCACGAAGTGCGACAAAATTGGAAAGAAACGCAGAAAGGGTGGAACCAGATGATAGTTATATAGCATAAGTATGCTTTAACACAGAAAACTTCGAAAACAAAACAATTGGTGAAACTCTATTAGTTAATGGCGAACAAGCTGGAGGCAAACGGGTGGAATGGAATGGGTAACGCAACAATGTTAGCAACCGATTTTAGCAAGATTTCGACAGCTGGCCCAGCTTACATAGTCTTCGGAATTCCCACATGAGTGCTGCACGGAGCACTCTAAAGTATGCTTCTAATCATGCACCGCTATAATATATGAGCAACCTAGAACTAAAGTCAGAACTTACCCACGATATGAGAGCCGCTTTCTCTCATAAATTACTTTTGCGGACGATCGATCGTAAAAGGAAAGTTTCAAATGCCGATTGTTGCTTTTGCGGCCATTTGTCCATCGTCCCAAATTCAATTTCTGTTGATTGTTGGAATCAGCTCTATGTGCGTGTGTAATCCTGTGAGGCAAGGCGATTAATCGAATATAATGGTGATCGTTCAGGAACACCTAAAAATTACTCTTGCGACCGCTCTCGCCTTCGCTATTGGGGTTCTCTCAGCACATTCATCCAGCATCCTGTCCTTAGTTGTGCAGTCAGCCTCCGGAGCTTTCGTTGTGTACTTCATACCGAAAGGACTAACACTATTAGGCTTTACGAATCCCTTCCTGAAGAACGATTGGGAGGCCTTCGCACTAACCCTCACGACCTACTGCTTTGGCGTCATCGACTACTTGTGCCTGCAACACCTCGACAACTTCTCGGCATATCTGATAATCACCACCATCTACCATTACGGCGAATTTCAACTGGTCAATAGCTACCATAACCACTAGCTATGCTGGCATAGCTTTCTCATCTACCACTCTCGACCCTACACTATTGCCAACATATCAGCACTCGCAGAACACTTGATCTGGACGTATGTGGTCGGTGTGTCATGGAAGGTAACACCTAATTCATTCAGACCAACCATATTTTCCTCATCCCAAGCTTCTTGGTGATGCTCAGCGGGTTAGTTATTCGGCTGCTTTCTTTCTACACTGCAAAGTCCAATTTTACGCATCTGGTGCAACATGAAAAGGCTGAGAAGCATCAATTGGTCACACACGGTATTTACAGCCTTATGCGGCATCCCGGCTATATGGGATTTTTCTACTACTCGCTGGCTTCGATGGTCTTCATTGGCAATCCTTTTTGTTTCGTGGCTTACGCAGTTGTACTGTCACGCTTCTTCCGCAATCGCATCCTGTAACATAGTTTGTAACGCAGAGTGGAGTAGTACTACCTCTAGGAGTTCTTCCCAGAGTATGAAGCTTACAGAAAAAGGACTCCCACGTTGATACCGTTCGCCGGCTGACTGACATTCTTGTTTATACAAAGTCATGAATTCCATCAGATTGGTTCAGGTTCAAAGCCACCTCATCCAACTGAAGAACAAGCCTTTGGATAAGAGCTTTGCAACGATCCTGAAACGAATAATGAACATCTTCGATGCAGTTACAGAGGGAGTCGAGAAGCTTATTGCACGGCATCGCATCATGGCTGAGACTTATCTCTCAGCATTGGACAAAGGCATTAAACCGACTACAACTGAAGGACTCATCGAGGAGATCTTCCTGAACGAGGGAAAGCTTGAAGCTTTTGAAGAAGCCTTGAACAGCCTGATTGAAGTCAAATATTTCAGTTCGGCATCGAACAATCAAAAGGCCAAACAAGTGAGTCAAGTGCCCACTTCCAGACAAACCCGTACAAGCATAATCAGAACCTTTGAGCTCCCAATAAATGAAGATCTAAAAGCAGACTTCGTGAGTACTGTGAATTGGCAGTCAAAATCACTTGACCTGTACAATCTGGCAAACCGTGCCTCCAGACGAATAGACCTTCGATAGCACCAGATTCTACCTTTTAGCAGCTATCTTCACTGCCGTGGCAGCATCTACATCATCGGTGGAGCCATCCCTCATAGCAACAGCAAGAGCAGTGCTATCCATAAGTGTCATATCGCCAATGAAAAGACAACGAGGGTGGGTGAACTGTTGGAAGCCAGATCATCTCACGCGACCTTATTCAAACATCCCCACATCTACATTGTTGGAGGAAATCGGCATAACCACATCATAACCAAATCGTGCGAACGCTACAACATTATCAGCCAGGAGGTCCAATAGATAGCGTGCTTGAACCACTGTGCAGCAGGTGTGGCACTAACCAGCCACGGCAACTATATCTACAAGTTCGGGGGTGTTGGCGAGAAGTTTGAATCGTATGGTATGTCACCCTATATTGAACGGTACGATATTGAATAGGACTGCTGGGATGTCGTGAACCCTGACTTTTCACCCAAATTGGTTGACCGTGACTCATTTCAAGTGCTGAGCTTCTGCTGTTCGTTTGTGTTGGACCCACACACGATCGTAGTGATGGGTGGGTACGACAAGGACAAGCAGCCTCATCGGTTTGGCTATGCACTGAGTATTGGAGAAGATGACGAGTACACCATTAGCAACATCGATGAAGTATTTCTTCCAGAAGCAGGTGGATTTTGGCACAATACACCAACCTACTGGTAAGGTCAGTTGTACTTCATAATGAACTCCCCCCCAGAATAGTCAACTTTCACGACCCCTTCTACCGCCTTCCATAGCAAGTCCCTGTTGCAGTACGACGGCAGTACCTTTGTTCGGCTATTCTGATTGTTACTTACCTCATATAATCTGTTTACCTTATGAACGAATTGGAAGATAGGCTGCCGTAGCTAAGAAACAACACAACGTATGAGCATGACTCCACTCACAAATACACCAGCAACGTGGATGAATCTATGCGCTTAAAAACCGAAGCCGAACGTCAGCAGATCCTTCTACCCAAGAAAAACAGAAAGAAGAGACTGCAAACCGGCACCTCTCGACTCGCCTACGTACGACTGACTTTAACTCAGACCTCTCTCAATATGGAAAGCCCGAAAAAGATTCTAACCACCACAAACCGCGACGCACTGGAACGTTACCGTATCAAACAGCGATCGAGTTCACGCAAAAATGTTCGATTGTTGAGCTAGGCAGAGATTTGAGAGCAAGCTTGAGAAGCTGGCAGCAGATAGGTCACTGGATGTCATCAATACTGGACTGAACACATATAAGTCTGAGATCGACTACCTCCGCAGGCAGCTATAGTCCAAGGAGAAGGATATCCTGACACTCCAGAAGTCAACCAAACTGATAAAGAACCAGTAGCTGGAGGTAGAGCGAGAGTTATCTCAGGTGCAGTTGTCGGAGTGTAAGAAGGAGCTGATTATGTATCAGGGTATGATGCAAGGTGCTCGTGACATCATCGGGCAGTACGAGTACACAGTGGTTGATTCAGATCCAAGGAGAGGTTAAGTGCTCAGAAGAAATCGCTACTGCGAAGGCTTCGAGAGGAAAACATGGAGCTCGAAGGTGACCTGTTTTATGTGCGCGCCTAGCTGTAGAAGGTGTAAGATGGGTGGCTAATTCAGTCAAACGAAGCTGAACCTTTCCGAAAAGGACAAGTTTATCTTCCAGAGGAGGATGCATTAATACAAACTGGAACTTGAAAACGCTCAAGCCGAACGAAATATAGTAAATCGAACCCGAAGAGAAACGCATTCGGAGGCGACGAGGGAGCTGTCCACAGTCAAGAAAAAGACTGCAGAGCTGGAAGCACATATCGAGTAAGGTGTGGCTGATGTAGCAAACTCCGTGAGTAGAACTACATCCTGCAAAAGGAAATTGGCACTTTGAAGAACGAGATGGTGTTCAAGTAGAGCCAATTCGAGGCTTTGGAGAAGCGTAACTAGCAGTTGGTAAGCGAGAAGGCAACGATCGAGACCAGTCTGATAGCGAGGATGCACGACATGTAAAACAACCGTCGGTAAATCGAGCGGCAGATGAGCTCAGTAATTTACCAAGTGAAGGTGAAGGAACGAAAGCGGATGGTCTCAAAGGAGGAAATAGCGCCAATCTGCAAAAAACTAGTATTTAGGTTGGTGCGGCAAGGCATCGAACATAAAAACATTGCTAACGTACGTCCACAACCAACGTAGATGGTTGACCCGTCGAAGTTTAAAGATAACTTCCATCCTACCGACAAGGAATTGGAAATTATGCTGGGTAGTCCTCCCTTCAACCTTGCATACGATTAGCAGTTGCTCTTTGCCAAGTATCTGCTCGAAAATGACTCACCACTTCACGATGATAGCGATGAAGAAACGCGTACCAACAGCACTCCCATGGTTCGAGCCATTCTTGAGAAGGCAATTGACAAATACGAACTGATCAACAGAGCCACCTAGCAGCATCTGATGGACACCCTGGCACAGCTATTCCACACCAACAGATCCCTCATCGACACCATCCGCAGGAATATGTCGACGTACCAACTGGAGTATCTCGACGTCAACGACCTGAAGAAGTACTGCCGGGAGTTCTTTATCGATGTCAGCGAGCAACTGTACTTCTACATTCAGATGCGTTCATTCGAGCTAACTGAAAATGTGTACGGCATCAACATTACCCGCGTCAAGGGATACATCTAACAGCAGTACCCTCACCTCCAAAAATGACCAGCTCATGGTGATAAATGCGTCGTAGTCACTAATTGTCGATTCAACCGACCATCCGCGTCAGGTGCTGCACCCTCTCCTCGATTCGTCGCAGTACTTGTCTTGTCTATCCCTGCTAATGCTCCATTTTGCCCAGATTGGCCTGCAGGTTGGCAGAGTAGTGTCTAAGTTACGAATCTACTTACTTTTGGGTGAGGCACTTGCGCTGGAATTCCTACGATAGTCGCTGGAGGTCAACTTGGAAGGTGTACAGGGCTTCATTATGTTTGTTTTGCAGTTGATCCTGCAGCTTAGTCAGCTGGTTACGTAGCACCACCGACCTTTTCGTCTGGCTGGTAAGCTGAGTGGCTAGTTCCTGAAGCTCCCAATGACACTGCTTCACGACATCGTTGATGGAAGATTGTGCGTTCTACTTGTTCATAAGATTACACATTAAATGGAAACATCTATTCACCGAGCCATTGAGTATCTCTTGGTCGAAGGCTGTTGGCCCACGCGATCGGTCTTCCTGCACTCCTCCATACTCTCTGCAGTTGGTCTGTTGCACTGGCTGAATTCTGTGGGCAGGATCTCCTGACCAAGATGTAGACCTGGTACATGCAAGGAATGAGTCTTACGGTCTAATGTCACATCCATCAACAACTTTTCGATGCTGTTTTCATACATCTTCAGCAGGATATCTTTGATCTGCACGACTGGCAACTGTCTCTCGTAGACTACGCCGGTATCCAAATTCTCAGCTGTGAGGTACAACACCTTCCTCTAAACTACCGATACTATCTGAAAAGGATGTCCTCCCAGTCGGTTCTTAATGCAATAGTTTAGATTGCTACAACTGCCCTTGCCGAAGATTTTATGGGTCATCCATAACTGAATTACAAGGGTCATTACGCTAACGTGAGTTTTACTCCGCTTCATCTGCTGATATGGGAACTCTGATATCAAATTGATACGCTGTTCCACAGCTTAGCGTTCCTTGAGCATATGGGACAGTCTATAACAACTCCTTTTCTGACTGAGCCTGCGGTGCATTGCCTCGTTCTCCTCGACGATTCTATTAAGTTGCCGTTCACGATACCCCGAATTAAGAGAACTCAGTGCGCAACTCCTCTTCGGCATCACTTCAGTCTCCTCTAAACTTAGTCAGTGAGGTACTACGGTTGTAGATAGAGTCCATCTTCTTGAGCAAGACGATGTTCTCTTGGTCAATGTGTTCCAAATTCTATTCGTACAATGCACGCTTTTTGCTGGGACTGGCTAATGGTTCGATTGGGGGCACGACATCCAGCGTGCTTTTGACGTGCTTCAACTTTCTCTGATGGGCAGTCCAAGCGTTATTCAGGTCATGCTGGTAGCACAGTTTGTTGCCCGTACGGATAGACCTGTGCATGCCTTCCAATTCTGATTATAGAAATAGCAGCACAAATCACGAGCCATTGAATATGACGAGCAGATGGTTGATGATGGCGGCCAGCTTGTCGAAGTCAGCCTTGCTCTTGAGATTGGAAAGGAAATGGTCGAATTCGATGAGGGAGCACCCACTCGGGAAGAACTGTTGGAAGAACTTGCCGAAGCTGTCAGGTGTTTCGAAGATAATGTGTGACTTGATGGACACGAGTATTTGCAGCTGGAGTTTCTTCTCGTGCAACTTTCCACAGCCGCGTAAGACGTGGTATAGATTTATGAGAGGTTGTCGGATTACATTTTTGAGCTGCTCCCAAGGTTTATTGGAGGCTGCTTGCAGCTCTGCACGACTCCCAATACCTTTGTTCTGGTATTTGGAGCGGTTGAAGAAGGCGATTGCCAGCTCCAGTGCGCCTATGGCCTCCGTTTTGAGTGGTGCTACCACGGCTTCAGTAGAATCTTTAATGGATTCGATAGTCTTCTGCAAAAACTCTAGATGTTCGTGCATATAGAATTGCCTCTTCTTGACCCCCTCCAGGAAGTTGTAGAAGGTTGCGTCCTTCATCATCTACTGGTAGCTATTGGGGCAGTGGAGCTTGATGACACCGTGTTTCCACAATCCATAAAAGCTCAAACGGTCGCGCTGGTCAACGGTGAATATCTTTGAGAACAGGTCAAGCAGTTCTGGACTGGCAAGGCTGTACTTAAGACGGATATGTTCCAGCCGATCGTTTGGGACGTGTTGTTTTTGATAATTCTAGTAGAGTCGGTTGAAATCGAAGGTTGGTAAGCATATGCGTTCAATGACACCCAACAGCTCCATAGGGCTCGCCATATCCTCTTTGTAGAAGGGAACGTGCCCAAAATACATTTCGAAGAGAATAATGCCGAAGCACCAGATATCCACACCATAGCTGTAATTTTGATTCCTCAGAATTTATGGAGCCAGGTAATAGGGAGTCCCCAACAATGTCCCCGCTTCCTCTGTCTCATCCAGCTTTACTGCTATGCCAAAATCGGACAGTTTCCACACTCCCTGCTTGTACAGAATATTTTCGGTCTTAAGATCCCGGTGGATGATGCGCTTGGAATGTAGCTGAGCCAGCCCCCTGAGGATTTCCAATCCAATTCCAATAGTCTCCTTCTCATTGAGGGATCCATCTTCACCATACACCTCAACATGCTGTTTGAGGTTCATCTAGCCCACTTCCATGACGATGAAGATGTAGCGGTTGTCCAACCACTGATCATCGTAGTACTTAATGATGTTCCGGTGGTTGAACTGCTTCAATAGATCAATTTATGATTCAATGTAGCGCAGGATTTCGCGGTTCTTGGAATAGTGCAGTCGCTTGATTGCACATTCAGTGCCAGTCTTCATAGCCGTGGCTTTATACACCACCCCGCCAGAGCCTTCACCCAGCTTCTGTTCGATTAGATACTCCTTTCCGTTAATCAACAGCTTTCTCTCGTCAAGCATTTTAAATATCAAATTATAGAATTCAGAATTCTTCTAAAGGAAGACTGCCCACCGACGGCTGCAATCGTAACGATGGAGCGTCAGTTATGAGCACGGTCCGTAGTTTGCTCTTTCGTCGTTCGGTAGGCTTAGTCTTGAGCAGAAAGGCATGGTCAAAGGTTACTTCTGCGAGTTCTGTATCACGTGAGAAGAATTTTCCAGTCTTATGAGGGCAACCATTTTGGAAGGAACCCTCGTACGCTGTTGAGTCCAATTCTAACCGACCAAGCCCCTAATAAACGCCGTAGGAGAAATTTCCTCGATAGACGGTCACTTACTGCTTCAGCACTTCATCGAATATCTTGTACTCACCTAATCCATGCCTTTCCCCTATCATCCACTGTCCCTCATACGTTTCGTAACTTCCGTTAAAATTGTACAGCAGTTTTCCACGACCATGCATTAGGTCTTAGTGCCAATCTCCAATATAGAAGTCTTTCGTTAGTCTGCCCAGGAAATAGCCTTCCCCATGTCTTCTACCGCTCTGATCCAGTTGACCGACGTAACATCCCTCTTGGGTATCGCAATGGCGATAGCCGACCTGCATAAGTTCCTACCATCCTTGAATATGAAAGCTGGACATTAATTAAAATGCAGTGCGGGTAGCACAGCAAACCCTTCACACACATTTGCCGTTCGCCTGAATGCTTCAACTTCCGATTGTTGTGCAGCACGTGCGAGTAGGAAGATGTGTACTACCACCGACACGTATCCTTGGAGGATGGTCAAAACTAGTGCGAACGCGTTCTGAATAGCTTCAAGAACAAAATCAATACTCTCAAAGGGCAGGTGGCTGACTTCATTGATAACGGCCGCTTCGAGAGGGGATTTAGCGACTTGTAAAAGTAACTCGATCGAGTGCATGCTACACTCACAGAACTCTTTGGAAGTTTTAAGGAGCGGCTGAGGAAGCGATTCGAGAAGGAGCAATCACAGAAACTGCAGCGACTCTACGAGGAAATCGAGGAGAGCTACCAGTATGCTTTGCGATTGTAGAAAGCAGACGAGTCCTAGCGCATGCGTAAAATCCTTCGGAATGATATCGAGTACGATCGGAGATACATTGAGTAGTACTTCGAGCAGTTGAAGGCAGGCAAGAGCAGTGAATGGAAGCTGGATGACGATAAGGTCCTCAAGCTCATTGTGAACTTCGAGAACAACATTAAGGATTTGTTTCTGGATGCTGAGTGTGTTGTCGATCTGGATTACCACTACTACTCCACGGGATTGCTTCACATGGTCCGGGGTGAGCGAGATAAGATGGTGGCCTTGTATCAACGGAACCCCTCAACAAAG
>ERZ724508.563-NODE-563-length-25895-cov-5.372291_pt1 | contig 25895 bp, 18 predicted proteins | sample MGYA00376041_ERZ724508 | MGnify/ENA primary metagenome ERZ724508 (study PRJEB28724, sample SAMN07190887) | wastewater metagenome | isolation source: effluent of sewage treatment plant in Hong Hong | place: USA: Christiansburg, Virginia | collected 2016-03-01 ...
ACAAACAAATTCGTCTTTAGTAAATCCTGTTGTTGACATAAACGACTCCCATTCCATATTGTATTCGGTTGCTTGGTAGCGACCTATTTCAACTTGTTTATCTACGCCTTGCATCCAAACAACCAATACCCCCCCAGGGGCCATACCAACAATCATAGCCTTATATGTAGCATATTTCTTTGTTAAATAGCCAATCATTCCCTCCTTAAATAAATCCCTTATTGTCTCTGATGGTAAAGCAAAATCGCCTTTGTAAAACTTATTTTCTACATACGAGAAATACGTAACTCTAAAACCTGTAGGTATAATATCACTTCTACTCATATTCATTCCATTACTGCCCCAGCCAGCTTCTAAAACCCCCCCATTTGGCAAAGGTAACCAATCGTCTTTTGTATAAAAATCGCCTCTATGCACTGTTACAGGATATAATTTGGGGGCGCAAATTCCCGATGCGTATTCTAGTGGTGGCCGAACATCAGCATGCACGCTTCTTTTGGAAGGAGAACATGCAGAAACAATAAACTGTAGCAGCGATGAAATCATAAGATAGAAAAGGATGTTTTTCATTAGGTTCTTTTGAAAATACTAACTTTCGTTTTTTCAAGTTCAATTTCTTCTGATTTGCTGCGAAGATAAATTTCTAATGAAGTACGTGTATCATTGTATTTAATGACCAGCTCTGCATTTTGTTCTTTATCGTCTCTATAAATAAGTTTATAGGCTTCAAACATTTCGGCTTCGTCAAAGTATATATCAGCTCCAAAATCTTGACCAGTTTCATCGGCCCACATCAAATCCATACTTTTTGCTATGGCACGTTTTCCAAAACTATTTTTAGCTAATGTTTCACCCCATAAAAATTCCTTCTCCCCATTATACATTTTAAAATCAATCCCTTCAAATGTGTTACCTTCTGGAAACTCAAACTTCGGACGCCAATTGTATTTTATGCGGTAGGTATCCCATAAGCCCAGCATCAAACCGTTTTTTTGGAAATTCGCTTTCGCTAATGGTGTGTCATCAATGGTAACTTTGACAAATTCATCTCTGGTACGCCCAGTCCTTGGTATAAAAGACTCCCAAGCCATATCCGTTTCTGTCGCTTGATAGCGGCCGATTTCTACTTGCTTGTCTACCGATTTCATCCAAACGACTAACCCCCCCCCTGGTGCCATACCCAAAATCATAGCATTATAGGTGGCATATTTTTTTGTTCTATATTTAATCATCCCTTCCCTAAACAAATTTTTTATGGTATCGGAGGGTAAAGCAAAATTTGCCGTATAAAATTTATTTTCCATGTAAGCAAAATAGGTAACCTTAAACCCAGTAGGTATAATACCGCTTCTGCTCATATTCATCCCATTATCACCCCAACCTTCTTCTACAAATCCCCCCCTAGGCAATGGCAACCAATCGTTTGCGGTATAAAAATCTCCTGTATGTACTCGTATTGGATATAATTCTGGGGCGCAAATACCAGATGCGTATTCTAGTGGCGGCCGAACATCTGCATGCACACTTCTTTTGGAAGGCGAGCATGCTGAAACAATAAACTGTAGCAGCGATGAAATCATAATACAGTATAGAATTAACCTCACTTCGTGCGCTTAAATATCCCAATCTTACATTTCCGAAGTTCTATCTCTTCTGTTTTATTCCGCAGAAGTATAATCAAGCTTGAACGGTTATCGTTGTATTTAAACACCAACTCACCATCCTGCTCTTTGTCGTTGCGGTAAATTTGTTTGTATGCTTCAAATATTTCTGCTTCATCAAAATCTATATCTGCGCCATAATCCTGACCAGTTTCATCAAAAAACAACATAGTCGTTCTCCATGTTATGGCTCTGGGTACAAAAGCATTTGCAGTTAATGCTTCACCCCACAATAAATCTTCTTCTCCATTATACATTTTCATGTCGATATGATCTACTTTACTACCTGCGGGAAACTCAAAGACAGGACGCCAACTGTACTTAATCCGATATGTATCCCACAAGCCCAGCATCAAGCCATTCTTTTTGAAATTGGCTAGAGCATTAGGCCTCCTTGAAACGACTCCCGAAACGTATTCATTTTTATTTTCTATACGGATCCGCGGATTAAAAATTTCCCATTCTAAATCAGTTTCACTAGCCTGATACCGTCCGATTTCAATTTGATTATCTCTTGACATCATCCACACAACCAAAACTCCGCCAGGCGCCATACCAACGATCATAGCATCATAAGTAACATATTTTTTTGTCCGGTAACCGATTAATCCTTTTTCAAACAACTCTTTGATTTGTTCTTTTGGTAATGCAAACTTGCCAGTATAAAATTTATTTTCCAAGTACGAAAAATAAGTAATTGAAAAACCATCTGGAATAAGACTTCCTTCGCCCATATTCATCCCATTATCACCCCAACCTGCTTCTACAATACCTCCATTTGGAATTGAAAGCCAATCGTTGTCTGTATAAAAATCGCCCCGATATACTTCAACGGGATATAACTTTGGTGCACATACGCCAGGTGCCCATTCTAATGTTGTATTCATTATTTGTTTTGTTTCTGTATTTTGTGTTGCGACAAGTTCTTTTTTCAGCTGATTACTGCAGGCAGCTAACCCAAACTGAAGAGCTACTGCCATTATTAGCAGAGAACTTTTAATTTTGTTTTTTTTATCCATTATAGATTTTTCTGTTTCCGCTTTGTGTAGGATTAAATCCGGGTTCCAGCCAGTCGGCCGACCAGTGCAGGTATTCATTCCGCAACCAAAGCAACGTATTGTGATCTTCAATTTTACGTTTTAAATCCAGATCAGTAATAAACGGTTCAAGTTTAATAGGCTGTCCAGCTTCAGGCTCTAGATCATCTAGCTTTTCCAGCATCCAGCTTACAACAGCTCCATGTTGTTCCATTTTAGGACCAACGGGACGTATTGCATCTATCTGACGTTCCAATTCCTCACGGTTATAAAATGTCATTTCTGGGGCATTTTCAAATACAATCTGATACAAACGCTTTTTAATTGAATTTAATTTTGGATGTTCATTTAAATGATAATTTATTTTTAAATCGTCTTTTAAAAAATTTATCCAAATCCCTTTTTGCATGGCATAATCACACATAATATACATAGGAATATAACTGTATGCTGCCGGAATGCTTTTTTTATCTCCAGTTAAATGCTGGAGCGCTTCATCTTCAATTACACTTACTGCGGTGCCTATCGGATCATACCAACGACGTGGAGCTTCCGGCTTTACAACCTTAAGCTGTTCTTTTTTATACCAGCCATCACGTATCACCTTTCTATATTTAGCTTGTACAAGAATTGATGCGCCCATTGCAAGGGCTTTTTTATGTTCAGGTGCATTGTCTACATAAGAGCCGCCAATATCGCTGTGCACGCCCGGGAATGTTTTTTCATTAAAACCAGCGCTTTTAATATTTACCAAAGGAAAAAAGTAACGATGTTCATCTGCTGCTACTAGATGCAAGGTCTTCTTCGCTTTTTTTACAGCTGTCAATCCCAAACTTTTTGCATCATTAAATTTCACCCATCCGTGAGAAGAAACCGTATCAAAAACTCCTGCAAAACGAATCCTGATTCGTGCATCTTTCAGGGCTATATCCATTTTTTCTAATTCCCGCCCTAATACACCATGCTTGGGAAGAGCTGGTATATTAATTGCAGTTCGAGTATATTGTGAAGTTTGATAATATTCCGTTCTTGCAGGTCTGGCAGGCTGATCGATCTCATTTAAAAAACTACGAGCAGCAGCGGCACCACGACTAAAACCAAATACATTAATGATAATAAGCTCTGTCTTTTTTGCTTTAGGGATCAAACGATCAATTTTTTTTGCTGCAAATTGACATCCCTTTTCAACCTTTGCTTCTACTCCAGAATCACCTTGTCCTAAGGCATAACCCCAAAGGTCATCTTCAACATAGGCATCTGTTTCTTTATTGCCTGTTGCGATACCTTCTACATAGGCAAAGTCATCCAGTTTTTCTGCATCACTTAATTCTTTAACATAATACTTACTCAACAATGCTACATTGGAATAACCATTTTCATAGCTGTCGTCTTTTTTATTGCCAATTTTCTCATAGTAAGCTGCTTTAGTTAGGTTAGCAGAATCTTTCCATTTTTGATCGTCAAATGGTCGAAGCCGATGAAGCTTATAAAATTCTTCTCTAGCTTCAGTATTCTTCATATTATTTCGTGTACCGTCAAAAAATAAAGAAAGCGTAAGATCTGCTTTTTCTTTCACTTCATTTTTTGGAGACGCAGGAATATCATAAGTAAATGGGCTGCGCTGTCCACTAACCATAAATGTAATATCTGTATTTCCAAACATACACTTGATTTTGCTTTTCTGCAATAGTGGTGATTGATCCTGTACTTTTAGGCTGCCTGTATCTTGCCATTGGCCCGGCACTATCACTGATGCACAGGGAGCCGCCATATTTGGGCTCTTCATGCAGGTACCTGTAAATAAAAAGTTTGTTTTCTTTGTGTCTTTAACTGTTGCAATTATTTTATTTTGGATAGTCGGCCGGTCTTCTGTTACTAGCAAGGTTCCCATGGGGCTCGTACATAACAGGCATTGAATTTTAGCGCCATGAACAACGAGTTTCAAGTCCTCTTTCGCCTTTGCTTTCTTTGCTTTCTCTTTGCGGCGCTGTTCCTTTTTTTTCATGCGCAATGCTTCCTCAACACTGGCATGTTTACCAGCAGGCTGCGCCCGAGGTACCACAGGCTTTTCAAAAAGCCAATCGTATACTTTTACTGCCCTTCGGATAAATCCTGAAAGCGTTGCTTTAAACCAACCCATCTTACTGAATAGTTAAATTTTGTTGAACCCAGATCTATTTTTTTTCGGCACATGTTTAATGCGCCATCTATATAGGTGCATGTCCCCGTATAGCTTTTTAATTCCGACAATGCAGCTGCACCTTCAATATGAATTTCTGCAAATTGCTGCACTCCTAATTCCTTTATACTTGTATCTATCTTTTCTTCAAATATGGTATCCTGAAATTCTTTTCCATACTGAATACTATGATAAGTATCAGATTTCCAATATCCGTTAAAGTATAATCCATACATTTCAGGAGATTTTATATAATTTAATATTTCATTATAATCCTGCATCAGTATATCCATAGCGTGGATCATTTCCCAGTTCTCCCTATCAGTTTCATCGTAATTATCAGCTAATGTTTCTTTAAGGTCTGCCCACTCCTGCTGTAGATACGGAAAATTATGAAGCACTAGAAGATTTCCATTTGCGTCAGCGCTTACAACCAAAAGCGTAAATACAAAATCAAGCGCTATAAAGAGTTCATCCGTTACATCTGTATTCCGCTTGGTTACAACATCACACGCATCGCAACAGATCTGATACTTGTGAAGCGAATCAACTATACCGATGTAATCAATCAATACTTCACGGATTATTTCCTTGCTTGAACATTTCCCGCTTTCATCCAATTCTTCTTTACAATAGGTTAACACAAGATCCTGTTCAAAAAAAGGCTCTACATGTTTTATTTGCTGACTTGATTTCAAAGTTGACTCCATGCTTTGTATCAATTAACCTTTACTTACTTTCGCATCTTTTTTACCTGCAATTGTTGCTGTTCCGGAACTTTTAATCAGCACATCTCCTTTACTTGCAGTCATAGTCATTTCAGAAGTTGTCATCTTTAAGTCACCTTTAATCTCAATGGTTTTATCTTCATCCACATTCTCGCTTGTTTCCTTCGAAGTAATCTGATGCTTCTCTGTAATTTTTAATGTATGATTCTTACCTACCGTCGTTTGTACATCGCCATCCACATCGGTTTTCATGTCTTTGCCTGCATTGATGGTGATGTTTTCTTCCACCTTCATAATCATATTCTTTGCATTGAAGGTCATGGTTTCGGGTGCACTAATAGTGATGTTTTTACCAGCGGTATCTAAAAAAATCATGTTGCCATTTTTATCTTTGATGGTAATGCTTTCTCCGTCTTTGGTATCGTTAAATTCAAGCGTATGACCGCTGCGGGTTTGTATGGATTTGATGCTGTTTTTATCCTTGCCGCCTGCGCCAGTGCTGCCATGAAATAGACTACCCAAAACAAAGGGTCTGCTTGGGTCGTTGTATCTAAAGGCAATCAATACTTGATCACCTTCTTCGGGTACAAATACCTGTCCGCGGTTTTTGCTTACATCGCTGCTGCCACCTGCATCGGGGGTCATCACACGTATCCAGTCCGATTTTTGATTGGTGTCTTGTTGCCACAGCATTTGTACACGCACACGCCCCATTCCTTTTGGGTCGTTGTTGTCTGACACTACCGCCATTTGTGTTTGCGCTACTGGTTTAGCAGCAGAGAATGGAATGATTTCATTGGCGGAAGGAATGGCCTCCATGGTGTTTTTGTACGAGCCTGTACCCGTTAAAAAATGTGAAACTTTGGTTACAAGATATTCACCATGGTCGTCATAGCCTTTTTTGGGTGCTGCTTTGGATAATTTAATGGTTACATTATTCCCTAATAATACCTTCGGGCTATCGCCAGTTGCTTTCAACAGCATCGTGGTAGCGGCATGTTTTCCTTTTTGTACTTTCACATGTGCATCCATCTGACTTTGGTCGTTGATGCGAATTACTGCAGGTTGTTTTACGGGTTTTCGGTAGATTTCGGATGAGCGTTTTAAAGCGGTCTTTGTTAAGCTAGATGTAGTATCTACAGACGGTAGACTTGCCATCAACACATTATCGTCTGCCGATTTGTAGCTGTATACATCTGTATTGCTTGGCAGTATTTGCATCGCATAATTCATCGCTGAAATGTTGCTGCCGTATACCAATTCTATATTTTGTTGTTTGCTAGGTCTGCCGAAGCACAAATCTGTACCGTCGTAGAAAAACCATTCACCGTATTCAGCAGACAAACGATTGATAAAATCAAAACTGTTTTCGCCATACTGACACATATAGTCAATTTCTTCTTTATGAAAAGGCTTAATCTGTAAATTGATTTGTGAAGAGGTGGTATTTTCTACACATTGATGTACAATATCAATCAATCCCATTTTTTCGTAGGAACGATAATTATCGCCTGCATCCAACAGGCAGGTTCTACTTTTCCCTTTCAATACCAATTTGCCCCAAGCACCTTCTTCTTGCTGTAAACCCACCTCGGTAACTATACCATTAAATTCATTGTCATGCGGATCATTTTCTCCAAAGCCAATGTATAAATCACGTCCTACATAATCTTGATAATCATATAAATCATGCGAAGCTAGTTTACCCAAGGTATCTTGATCAAGTACAACTTCAAAGGTGTGGTGTGCATTAAAGGATTGATGCAACACAATGGAATTGCAAAATGGAACAGATTTTCCATCGAGAATGATTTCAAAACGAATTTCTTTAGACATAGCAGGGTAAAAGATTAATGAGTATGAGAAAATAAACTACCAAAGCGTTACAAATCCATTATCAGGATTCGGTACCAACATATCAGACTGCTACAGATGTACGGCCAAAAATCAATATTTAGAATTTGATCTTAAAACCCGCATTAAAATGCCTTTTTATATTAAAATTCTTACTGAATACATGTTTCAAATGTTATTTGATATAAATAAAACATATTTCATAAGAAAATACTAATTAAGCAATTATATTGAAGCTGTTCGAATTATTAGTATATTTTTCACAATATATGCTGTTAAAATTACATTACATAAAAATTCTAAATTTGTTATCTTATGTTAACAAAATCTAGATATTTGCTGAATTATTTGAGGTAAAAAATTAACATATTGAATTATTGGCAATAAACATCCATTGGTTGGAGACACTTTCTTTTTACTGAAGGCCGACACAAATAGGTGCTAACTAAGATTTATAAGCATAGAAAAGGTATATCTTATCTTTCTTAGGACGATGCGCCAAGCTTGGATATGCATGGTTTTCAGCATTGATATTCGCTTATAGTTGCCTTCCAAATACATTATCCAATCTACAGGCATGTTGATCAGAAAAAGCACCAGAATTGGTTAGAATGTACTCTGTATTTGTTCTCCGCGTGCACGCTAAATGCGGGATACGTGGAATTTATAACGGATTGGTTTTTTCGGTATAAAACATAAAAAAACACCTCGAAGTATACATTCGAGGTGTTTTTTATTAGGAAAGATCTCATGTAATTATTTCGTAATTATAATTTTATAAAAACCATTTTCTCCATTCATTAATTGAACTTCTACAAAATATACGCCCTGTGAATACGAATTCAATGCGATCGTATTTTCTTTCGTATCCACTAATACATTTCCCATTTGATTCAATAAACGTATCGATTCGATCTTTTGAGAGCTACTAACGGTTATTTGATTGGATGCTGGGTTGGGATATATTATTACCGAAATCGGATCGGAAGATTTTATATGTGTAGCAACTGAAGTAAATTCTGTTGTATATAACTCTTTACCAGATGCGGGCAAATCTGCTACAAAAAATAAATCAGATCCATTTATAACTAAGTCTGTAGGATTTGAAGAACCATTACCCGAAACTCCATCTGAAACGGCACACTGTGAGCTGATGCCATCGTATCTAAATACTTCTGCTCCATACGTAATGTTATCAGCTGCTAGATATAAATATGCTCCATCTGATGAAATTGAATACGGTGAAAGTGAAGAAGAGGTACTACTAGTCAAGCCTACATAAGATGTTCCTAGTTCTGTGCCATCTGTTTTATATAATTTTCGTGAATAAGACGAATTACTATAAGCCGTAAAATATAATTCTCCTTTGAAAACAGTAAAGTCTTTCACATTTTTATAATCTGCTGGATCATTCAATCGAACAGTACCATTTACTGTACCATCACTTACCCAAAGCGATTCATCATTATTTGAATTTCCGCCAGTTGGTACCGCTGCAAAATAAAATTTATTATCCCATGCTAGTGCTTTCCCTTCACGAACAAAGTCCGTTAAAAACACAATATTAAATTCTTTTAAATTTTGTGTTCCTGCAATTGTACCATCCGTAACCCATAAATTATTGCAACAATCTGTTCCAGGATTTTTATAGAAGAAATACACCTTATTGCCTACTTGAGTCATCACGGTATTTTGAGACACTCCTCCTGTAGTATTAATTGTAGCTAAGGGCGTGGTGCCAGTAGTGGTACCATCCGAAACATACAACTTCAAACTATTATTATCTGTTGCATCTGGTGCAAAAAAGATTAATGAAGTATTGGAAACCTTACTGATATCTGAGATCATTCCAAAATAACCGAATTCCTTTACTTGTGTAACAGCTAAGGTTGTTAAATCTATCTTCATCAAGGCGTGGTTTGGATCTCCGTCATAGGTAAAATACAAGCCATTATCGATACACTCTAATCCGTCAATAATTTTAGTAGATGTATATACTTCTGTACTTCCTGCTGTTGTTCCGTTACTGATGATAACTTTTGAAGCCCCATTAGCAGCTCTTGAAATAAAAGCAATTTTCCCATTCGGCAAAGTTACAAAATCAAAAAAGCTAGAGTTGTCATAATTGGTTTGAATTGAAGTTATAAATTGACTATTACCCAATTTATCTACGGCAGCCAATGTAGTTAAACCTGTATATTGGCCTGCAGAAATAGAATCGTATTGTACAATAACGTTAGAACCTATTGTATATAAAATACCCGAATAATCAGACTTAAATGAATTCAAGGTGCCTGAATCGAAGTCTTTAATTAATTGAAATTGGGCATTTGATGTTACATTAAATAAAAATGTAAGAAGTGACAGAGCTAAAAAGCTTTTCCGTAGCATATGGTTTTATAAGTTAAAATTTTATTTAGCAATTTACACGTAGAAATTCAAAAAAAAACTCCTCGAACCCGATAACTATCGGAACACGAGGAGTTTTTTTTATAAGAAGAAAAGGATATTAACCCAAATACGGTTTCAATGCTTTGCTTCTTGAAGTATGTCTTAAACGACGTATTGCTTTTTCTTTAATCTGACGAACACGTTCTCTCGTTAAATTGAACTTTTCACCAATCTCTTCTAATGTCATAGAATGCTCTCCATTTAACCCAAAGTAAAGAGAGATCACATCTGCTTCACGTTGTGTTAAGGTTGACAAGGCACGTTGCACTTCTCTGCGTAGAGAGTCGTTCATTAAGCCTGAATCTGGAGAAGATTCACTGCTATTTTCCAAAACGTCTAATAAACTATTTTCTTCACCTTGAACAAAAGGTGCATCCATAGATACATGACGGCCTGAAATCTTAAGTGTATCTACAACTTCCGCTGTAGAAACTTCCAATACTTCAGCAAGTTCATCTGGTGATGGCTCTCTTTCGAATTTTTGTTCTAACTCAGAAAATGTCTTAGAAATTTTATTTAAAGAACCTACTCTGTTCAAAGGCAAACGAACAATACGAGATTGTTCAGCTAAAGCCTGAAGAATGGATTGACGAATCCACCATACAGCGTAAGAAATGAATTTAAATCCACGTGTTTCATCAAAACGTTGTGCTGCTTTGATCAAACCTAAGTTTCCTTCGTTGATTAAGTCACCAAGAGATAACCCTTGATTTTGATATTGTTTTGCAACCGATACAACGAATCGTAAGTTGGCTTTTGTTAATTTTTCTAATGCAAGCTGATCCCCATCGCGAATACGTTTCGCTAAGTCTACTTCTTCATCTGGAGTAAGTAAATCTACTTTTCCTATTTCTTGTAAATACTTGTCAAGAGATTGACTCTCTCTATTGGTAATCTGCTTACTGATCTTTAGCTGTCTCATCGGCTTTGTTTAAACACCTACTGTTAAACGAAAAACAGTGTCTGATAGTTTCTTTTAACGTGAATAACTAAATTAATTATGCGTTTGGAGTCGCTTGTTGCTCTGGTTTAGGGATAAGAACCTTACGAGATAAACGATATTTACCTGTTTTCTTATCTACTTCTACCAATTTAACTTTAACCGTTTCGCCCACTTCAAGCACACCGTCCATTGAATCCAAACGTTCCCATTTGATTTCAGAGATGTGTAATAAACCATCTTTTCCTGGCAAGAACTCAACAAATGCACCGAATGCAGTTATTGATTTTACTTTACCTTCATATACCTCACCCACTTCCGGCATGGTAACAATACCTTTGATTTGAGTAAGCGCACTATCTAACGCTGTCTTATCTTTAGAGAATATACTAACCCAACCTGAGTTATCTTTCTCTTCGATGTTGACAGTAGCACCAGAAGTTTTTTGAATTTCTTGAATGATCTTACCACCGGGCCCAATAACTGCACCAATAAGTTCTTTCGGTATTTGAATCATGATCATGCGCGGTGCATGAGGTTTCAAATCTTCATTTACCTTAGAAAGAGTCTTCTTCATTTCGTTGAGAATGTGAAGTCTACCTCTATTTGCTTGTTGTAACGCTTGAGTTAAGATATCGTACGATAAACCGTCTACTTTGATATCCATTTGGCAAGCTGTAATTCCTTTTTCAGTACCTGTAACTTTAAAATCCATGTCACCCAAGTGATCTTCATCACCTAAGATATCAGATAATACAGCCCAACGATTTGTTTTGATATCGGTAATTAAACCCATTGCAATACCTGATACAGGTGCTTTGATTTTAATACCTGCATCCATCAATGCCAATGTTCCAGCACAAACTGTCGCCATAGAAGACGAACCATTTGATTCAAGAATATCCGAAACAATACGAATTGTATATGGATTTTCAATTTCAGGAGGCATAACTTTTCTGATTGCACGATAAGCCAAGTTACCATGACCTACTTCGCGGCGACCAGGTCCTCTGTTTGGTTTCACTTCACCTGTAGAAAAACCAGGAAAGTTGTAATGCAACATCAATTTGTTGTTGCCAGAGAACATAGCGCTGTCAATCATTTGTTCATCTTGACGTGTTCCCAATGTAACTGTAGTTAACGATTGCGTTTCACCACGTGTAAAAATAGCTGAACCGTGAGCAGAAGGTAAATAACCAACTTCAGACCAAATAGGTCTAATTTGTTCTAAATCTCTTCCATCTAAACGCTTGCGTTCATCTAAAATAAGATTACGAACCGCTTCTTTTTCAACATCGTGGTAATATTTACCAATCAATGTTGGGTCTTCTGTATGTCCTTCAGGAAGTGCATCAATATAAGCTTTCTTAACGGCTTTGAAACCTGCAGCACGCTCATTCTTATTTGCATTTCCTAATTTTGCAACTTCGTATACTTGTTTGTAAACGGCATCGCTAATTTTTTTCTTTAAATCCCAATCGTTTACTTCGTGGCTATATGCACGTTTCTCCGTTTTGCCAGCTGCTGCTTCTAATTCTCTTAAAACAGTGCACTGTGTACGAATTGCTTCGTGAGCAACTTTGATTGCACTCAACATCAATTCTTCCGAAACCTCATTCATTTCGCCTTCCACCATGATCACGTTATCATACGAAGCGGCAACAATCAACTCAAGCTCTGCCTTTGCAAGCTGAGCAGGTGTAGGATTGATGATAAATGTTCCGTCTAATGAAATTACGCGAACTTCAGAAACAGGACCATTGAAAGGAATATCCGATACAGACATGGCAGCTTGTGCAGCAAGACATGCTAATGCATCCGGCAATACTTCTGGATCTGCAGAGATTAATGTAATTGCAACTTGTGTGTCTGCGTGAAAATCTTCAGGAAACAAAGGTCTCATTGCGCGATCCACTAAACGTGAAATCAATATTTCGTAATCAGACAATCTGCTTTCTCTTTTCAAAAATCCACCAGGGATCTTTCCGTTCGAAGCAAATTTCTCTTGATAATCAACAGACAAGGGCATGAAATCAACACCAGGTTTTGCTTCTTTCGCAGCAACCACAGTAGCCAAAATCATAGCATTCCCTAATCTAACAACTGCAGAACCGTCTGCTTGTTTTGCAAGCTTACCTGTTTCAATTTGTATTTCTCTACCGTCTGGTAAAGTGATTGTCTTATTAATGATTGTTAATCCAGGATATGACATATATCTATGTTTCGATTAAATCTAAAAAGAATTTACGTATGTATGTAAACTAACAGAGGGAATCCGTTGGAATCCCCTCTGTTAGAGTATGTTTCAATAAAGTATGAATTATTTTCTCAAGTTCAATTGAGCGATAATAGCTCTGTAACGAGAAATTTCAGTTTTCTGAAGATAGTTTAACAATCTTCTTCTTTTACCAACCAATTTCATCAAACCTAACTGTGTTGAATAATCTTTTTTGTTGATTTTCAAATGCTCCGTTAAATGTGCGATGCGGTGAGAGAATAAAGCGATTTGAGACTCAGCTGATCCAGTGTCAGTTGTACTTTGAGCTTTACCGTTCGCTTTAAAGATGTCTTTTTTGATGTCGCTTGTAAGATACGTTTTAGCAGTATTCATTATATTTTTTTCTATTATACACTCTTATTCTCTGCAAATGTACGACTAATCCACTTTTTAAACAAATAGGTGTGGAAAATTATTTCTTAGTTTTTACTATTTTTTTAATCTTATCGATCCAAATCAAGTAAAAGTCGCTTTCTAGGATCCTGGAGTCGTTTTTTGCTTGTCTCATAAAGAATAATCCGATGCAAAAAAGTATTCCATTGCCAAACCACATGGCAAAATTTGCTGGATACACGCCTTCTTTTGTCCATTTCTCTCCCGTGATACTAAATACATAGTAAAAGATAAAAAAGATGATACAAATTAATACTGGAACACCTAATCCGCCTTTTTTAATAATTGCACCTAAAGGTGCGCCTATTAAAAATAAGACAAAACATGCAACGGCTTGGGTATACTTTTGATATTCGGTAACCTGAAACTCATGAATTTCTTTTACCATGTTTTCATCCCGCTCTACATTACTTTCCAAATACGCCTTTATAGACCGCGCTTGATTTGCAGCACGCTGAGCAATAACTTTACTTGTAGAGTCTGTAAACAAGGTATCATTTAAACTTGTAATACCTGCAATTCTGGGTGGGTCCTTAATGGTATCGGCCGGGTCTATTTTTAAATAATAATAGAATGGTTGCAACATTCCACTGTTGTGCTGGTTTAGTCTCAAAATTGTTGCTTGAACAGAATCTATATGTCGAGCCAATTCTCCAGTTGTTTTCATTTGCCTACTTCCCGTAAACAATTCTTCTTTGGTACGACTTAAATCAAAGGATGCCAAATCAAATACAATCCGAGTTTTTTCAAATGCATTACGCATAAATTCTTCAGGAATTTTATTATTATTATTTCCTCCTGACCCATCCTCTTCTTTAACTTCACTGTAGCTATTACCATGAAATAATTCTAAAGCCAAATACCGTGAACTATTAAACAAATACATCGCTCCAGAATCTGCAATAATTATATCTGTGTTGCCTCTGCCTTGGGTATGATCGTATATTATTACACCTTTTATGGAAGTATCGTTATTGAATTTCTGTACAATTTTTATACTATATCCAGGAATACCATTATAAAATACACCCGGTTTTAAATCCAGAGATGGCTTCTTTTGCCTTAAATCATACAGTAAACTATAAGCCTTTAAATTTGCTTTAGGAACAACATAGTTGTTAAAAAAGTATAGACCAATAGTACAACCAATAACCCATATAGCAATCGGAACCATTACCCGTAACAATGAAATACCAGAGGACTTTACTGCTGTCAATTCGTTGAATTGCCCTAGGTTGCCAAAGGTCATTAAAGAGGATAATAAAATTGCAAGCGGTAAGGCAACCGGCAAAATATTCATGCTGAAATACATCATTAATTCTGCATAGTCTAAAAAGCCTAAGCCTTTACCAACTAATTCATCGACATATTTTAAGATTGTCTGCATTAAAAAAATGAAAGTCACAACAAACACTGTCAGAACAAACGGACCAAAAAAGGCTTTTAATACGAGTACATCTAATCGTTTAAGAAATCTCATGAATACGAATTATTGAGTAGCGGCTATTTTTTTCAGTTCTGAAGAACGGTACTGTTGTGTTCCCTTTTTGTTGTATTGTGTTCCAATGACATACATTGCTTTTGCAACATCTGCTGCTTGAATACCAATACCTGAATGAAAGAATTTATTTAAGGTTGTTGCAATCTTAATACCAATTCCTTCTCCTACTCGAGCATCCGTTCGGTGACCCAATAATAAAGAAGGTTGAACAATGGAAATCTCAGGAATAACTTGATTCTTGGCTAAGTCATCTTGCAATTCCCCTTTTACTTTACTATAAAAAATAAATGATGAACTGTTAGCGCCCATTGCTGTGATTATAATAAAATGCTTGGCACCATAACTTGCTCCTAGTTTTGCTAATGCAAGCGGATACGCATAATCTATTTTCTTAAACGCTTCTTTCGAACCTGCTTTTTTAATTGTAGTACCCAAACAACAGTACACATCTGTAATTGCCGGTAATGAAACAGCATCTAGCGCATCAAAATCTATTTGGATAACCTTTAATTTGGGATGCATTAAACTAGATGGACCTCTTTGTAAAGAAATCACCTGAGAATATTCCGCCCCATTTAACAAAAGTTCTACTAATGAGCTACCTACCAAACCACTTGCACCTGCAATCAATGCTACTTTAGACATGTTATTCTAGTATTATTTTTCGCACTTCCATCTTATCTGGATAATACACCTTAAAAATATAGATTTTTTTTCGATTTATCGTGTTTAAGGCATTTTCTAAATTTGTGGATGTAAAATTATAGGTTCCATCCACATCAAATACGTCTAATTGCGTATATCCCACTTCGATGATTGAATTATTCTTTATGACCGGATCGCTGTCATCGATTTTCGATTCAAAACCCAAGGGCGTATAGTTGCAGGTAATATCCGGCAGTTCTATGCGAGTGGTATTGCTCCGAATCCAGCGTGACTCATCCGTTATTTGGGTTAAAAATAAGGATTTATCAATAGCAACTCCCGTACAATCCAATCTACTATTTACAATTTTGGTTTGTGCCAATGCGGTTACACCATCAACCAAGCCGGGCGGTAAGGAGCTTGTATTATTGGTTATGGCTTCACTAAGCCATGTATCTGTTGATACGGTTAAGGCATAGATAAATCTGGGCGCAAAAAAACTCCCTTGAAAAAACAGTAATTGATCGCCATCTACCGTTAATCCGAAAAATCCGCTTACTCCTATTTTAACAAATCCTCCATCCTCTGGATACGTAACAACTTGTCCAATTTTTTTCCCTCCGGCAGGAACTGTATACCGTAAATAGCCTTCTCCAACTCGAAAAGCGTTCGTTGCAAGATCGTACCCACAGTCGGTAATGAGTAACTCTGTACCTGCAGCAACATCTGTTAGAAAGATAAATGAAAATTGATCGGGGTCTTTGAAATTATAGCCTATGACAGCAACATCACCTGGTTGTAAAGTCGTCTGTGCAAATGCACAAGGATGGATAGACAACAGTGCAATACTGCAAAGCCAAAGTATTTTTCTCATAGCATAATGTAAGGCTGGGAGCCTAAAAATTTAAGGTTGAAATAAAAAGGAATTGTGCTAGCTGAACACGTAGTAAAAATAGGATTAATATTTTTCTGATAACGTTAACGTTTGTTAAGAAATGCGTGAGGTATAGAAAAAGTGAGGTTCATTTTATTGGCGGCTTTCGAACAATGCATAATACCTTCAATGTTTTAAAAACCTTGAAGGTATGCCTTATGGGCCTTCAAACTTGTTGTCGTTGTGCTTTTCCGGACAATACCCATGAAAGGTACGGAAACTTTATGGCTAGTGTATGGCTAGTGTATGGGAACTGTATGGCTAGTGTATGAGGAGTGTATGAGAAAAATTTTGACAAAAATAAAAATTCCCCTCAAAATTTGATTGAAATTTCGTTCGTAACGCTTGACTATACCCGACTTGTCTGAACTGGGATTTCAAAAGGATTTAATGGAAATACAGGATGCGATAAAAGTTGAGAATAAGCGCTTAAATGCGAAAGCATCTGAAGTAAAATCAATACTTCATTTTCAAACCTAGGCCACTTGCAACATCACACATTAGTAGGTGGTTGGCCGAAAAGGCGCAACCAGGGCGAGTTGCGTAGGTTAAGGTGAGAGTTGGAATTGCCAACTGCGGCGAGAAAAGGGTTTGTGTCTCCGCAGCTGCGGATTTGGCCAACAACCGTGGAGCCACTATGGTTGGTAATTAAAGTAACGCTTGACTTTTAGCTCCCTTGTCTGAACTGGGATTTCAAAAGGATTTAATGGAAATACAGGATGCGATAAAAGTTGAGAATAAGCGCTTAAATGCGAAAGCATCTGAAGTAAAATCAATACTTCATTTTCAAACCTAGGCCACTTGCAACATCACACATTAGTAGGTGGTTGGCCGAAAAGGCCCAACCACGGCGAGTTGCGTAGGTTAGTGACCCTGTTTCATGCTAAAATAGATTTACATTAAATTAAACAAATGGAACGAGACATTGGCAAGTGTTATTGATTCACCCTTCCGCACTCGTCCTCTTCAACTCCAACAATTCCTTCATTTTATCTTTAGAAGGAGAAAACAACTCTTTCAATCCTTCCTCCATAAAACCCAAACCATAACCCCACAATTGCGTGTACGCAGCACACACACTTAAAAGACCAATGTAAATAGAGTTGTTTTTAATGGTAGCATCTACCATAATTGCAGCGGTATATACTACTAAAAAGGAAAAAGCGAGTAAGCCAATGAGCGTTTGAAACAAGGCCAACAGAATGCTTAGTGAAGAAAATAATACAAAACACATAGGAAAGAAATGTGTGAGTTTTAATTCTGTGGGAACAAAACGATAAATATTAATGCGTGCTGTTCCAAAAAAATGTACTTGTTTAAAGAATTGCTTAAAGCTGGTTCTGCGCTTATGGTATACGTAGGCATCTTCTATTAAACCTACTTTAAAACCATAGCTCATAATACGAATGCTAAATTCGATGTCTTCACCCTTACGTGTTATGATATATCCTTTGGTTCGCAGCCATACTTCCTTGGAAATTCCCATATTAAAACTTCGCGGATGAAATACGCCTACGCCTTTTTTATTCCCACGAATACCTCCTGTTGTAAACAAGGAGGTCATGGAATAACTGATCGCTTTTTGTACAGGTGTAAAAGATGCATCTGCCCGATCTGGACCGCCAAAGGCATCGAGGTAATCGCTATTTAATCGATCCTCAACCGTCTGTAGGTACTGCGTCGGAATGATGCAATCGCTATCAAACACGATGAAATAATCACCCAATGCTCTTTCATAGGCATAGTTGCGAGAAAGTCCTTGTCCGGTGTTTTCTTTATAAAAATATTGAATGCTTAAGCGCTGTGAAAATGATTTTACAATCGCTTCTGCAGAGTCTTTTGAACCGTCTTCAACAACTACAACTTCGAAGTTTTTGTAGGTCTGCTTGGTGAGACTTTCCAAAAGTTCTTTTATTTCTTCAGGTCGGTTATATACCGGAATGACGATGGAATAAAATCTCATGCACCAATTTCTTCTGAAACCAGATAATCGTTTTTCTTATCGGAATGTTGTATCATCATTTCTCCAATAAAGCCTGCTAAGAATAATTGTACGCCAAGTATAATCGCAACCAATGCTAGATAGAACCAAGTATTGTCAACGACATCTCTATACGAACTCTTAGAAAGATATATGTGGTATAATTTATCCGCGATTAAATACATTGTGCATGCAAACCCAAATAGGAAAGACAATACGCCCATAAAACCAAAAAAGTGCATAGGTCTTTTTTTGAATTTGCTTACAAAAGAAATAGACAATAGATCCAATGGACCATATATAAAACGCTCGAAACCAAACTTCGTTACGCCGTATTTACGGGCTCTATGCTCAACAACCTTTTCTCCTATTTTATTAAACCCATTCCATTTTGCGATAACTGGAATGTAGCGATGCATTTCACCATATACATCTACAGACTTAATCACTCTATTTTGATATGCTTTTAAGCCACAATTAAAATCGTTTAATTTTATGCCAGACATGGCACGTGCAGCGGCATTATATAATTTTGTGGGAATTGTTTTGCTTAGTGGATCGTAGCGTTTCTTTTTCCAACCAGATACCAAATGATACTTTTCTTCTACAATCATTTTGTACAAGGCTGGTATCTCATCTGGGCTATCCTGTAAATCTGCATCCATCGTTATGACCACTTCACCCACAGCAGCTTTAAAACCTACGTTTAAGCCTGCAGACTTGCCATAATTACGATTGAACTTGATGGCGTGAATATTGGCATTTTGTAGAGCAAGTTTTGAAATTACTTCCCAAGAATTATCCGTACTGCCATCGTCTACGAAAATCAATTCATAACTGTACTTGTTTTTCAACATCACTTCTCGCAACCACAATTCCAATTCAGGAAGAGATTCTTCTTCGTTGTAAAGTGGGATTACGACTGAAATATCTTTGGGATAGTTATTCATTATTGTACGCGAGTCAATTGGTTGTTATTCAATACGGCAATGGCTCTACCCTTCATTTTCTTACCAATGAATGGTGTATTGCTACATTTAGAACGAATTTCTTTTTTAGTTAGTACCCATTCGAGTTCGGTATCAAACACGGTTAGGTTTGCCTTTGCTCCTTCTTTAATTATTGGCAATTCAATGTTTAATATGTTGCGAGGAGCAACCGTTAGTTTATCAATAATTTTCGAAAGGTCAACCTTCGTATTATGCGTATTGATTAATCCAAAAACAGTTTCCAAGCCAATCATACCAAAATCTGCCTGGTCAAATTCCAATTCTTTGCACTCCGTATCTTGAGGGATGTGGTCGGATACAATGGCATCAATGGTGCCATCATTTACATATTTCCAGAAAATCTCTATATCTCGTTTGGAACGAAGCGGAGGATTTACTTTTAAATTGGTATCAAAAGAATCAAGTAATGTATCGTCCAATACCAATTGATAGGCTGCAATGTCACACGTTACATTCAATCCACGTTTTTTAGCTTCTTTGATAAACTCCAAGGATTTGGGGCTTGAAATGTGTGCAAAATGAATTTTACCACCTGTATATTCCAAAATACTCAAATCACGTTCCACAATTATTTGTTCAGACAACTTAGGAATACCCTTTAAGCCAAGCATGGTGCTGGTTTTACCTTCGTTCATTTGTCCGCCATGGCTTAGATATTTATCTTCCGCATGTACAATTAATTGTCCGCTTATTGGTTGCAAGTACAATAAGGCACGCAATAATAAATCCGAATGCCAAATAGGTTTTGTACCATCACTAAAAGCGATAGCACCCGAAGCATTCATGTCTAAAATCTCTGTCAACTCTTCTCCCTTGTTATTAATTGTTAAGGAAGCAATCGGTAATACATCTACTAGATTATCTCTTGTTTTACCCTTAATGTATTCTACCGATTCTTTCGTTTGAATGGGAGGTGTTGTATTGGGCAATACTGCAATGGTTGTAAATCCGCCTTGCATGGCAGCATTGCAAATAGAATTCAAATCATCTTTATACTCGTGTCCCGGATCACCCGTAGTAACGCGCATGTCCATCCAACCAAGAGAGACTTTTAATCCCTTCCCTTGAATGATGGTATCTGCAGACAACTCTTTTTCACTAATCTTTTTTATGATTCCATTTTCAATTAAAAGAGAACGAATTGTTCCATTTAATTCGGAGGTTGAATCAACTATTTCAGCAGAACGAATAACGATACTAGCCATATATTTTATTTCAGAAATCTCAATAATAGTATTTCAAGCAATAAGAAAAACAATGCTAACATAATGCAATATTTCCATAAAGGCTTGCCGTCTTTTAAGCTTTTTAATGCATCCGAAAACTCCGCTTGATTCACGGGATCCATTACGTGTACATTTGGTTTATCTTTTGCCCAAAGAATCAATTCATCTTTAGAAATAGGAGTGCAATCAGACTCTCCTCTTCCATAATTCACAGCAAGTGTTCGTATCAGACTATCTTTGTCTTTTAAATTATAAAAACCAGATGCCATAATCTCATCTGGCAAGTCCAAAATAATTTCTCCATCGCGAATATTTTGTATTGGCAACCACGACAACGAATCTTTTACAATTTGTATTTGATTTGTGAAGCTGCCATTCGTTTTAACGACAAGCGATTGATCAGTTGTTCTGTAATACAATTGATTGTTATCTGGAAGCGCATCAAATGCAATCGAATACATGATGGGTACAAATAAGGAATGGCGTTGAAGAGAAGACAGTTTATCATTTAAACTTCCGCTAAATACATATATGTTTCCCTTGCCTGATTTTATCTGAGTTAAAAATGGTGTGCCTTGTTTGTAACGAAGTAATACAGTTCCCGGTGTAGCTGTTTCAAATAACGGAATACTGAAGGGCATTTCTGTACCAGCTTTATTCTTATCGGCGAATACGTCCTTAAAAAAAGGTTGATTGATGTCGGGGTATTGTAAATACCATGCTTGCTTACCGATAGTATCTGTTAAAGATGTTGGTTTGACCGATACAGATAATTCCTTTAAAAAATCTTGCCATGCAATCCAGTCTCCGTTATTAGGCGGAAATAAGGCAATGTTCCCACCTTTGGTTAACACTTGTTTTATATTTTGAACAAGCGCTTTATTTGTATTGGAATATTCCTCCATTACAATCAAGTTTGATTGATTCAGTTTAGAATAGTCTATGGATTGGTATGGATAGGAATTTAATACAAACAATTTTTCGTTGGAATAAATCTTATTTATGTACGCTCCTCCCAATTGATGTAGCGAAGTTATTTGAATTTCTTGCGCACTATTTAAGGTGAAATAAAACGCATTATCAAAAACGATTGGAGAGTCATCAAAACGAATGACGCCATTATAGGCAGCTTTTTGATCTAAGGTAAAGTCGAAAAACGTTGTTGTTTCTTGTCCACCAATGATTTCAATAGTTGCCGTACTTATTTGTACTTCATTAATAATTAATTTAAACACAACCTCTTTTTTACCGGTGCCATAGGCTTTGGCATGTATAAATAATTTATTGGGTTTACCTGTTTGTATAAATGGTGCATCCAACCAAATTGAATCCACAGCTATATTTAATGCATCTGAAGTTTGAATCGGTATAAAGTGCCAATTGTATTGAGAATCGGGCTTTGAAGTGATTAATTCATTCCAGTATGTTTTCTGAAAATCAGACAATACAAAAACATCCTGAACATTGGTAGCATTGTTTGTTGATGAAGCAATGATACGTTTCATTACCTCTTTGGATGTACGAGACTTTCCATTGAAATCCAATTCCGTGAGTGCGTCTAAAAATCCATCCTGTGATTGGTATTGCCAGTCATTTCCTGAAAACTGATTGGTAATTAACCTATAGTTGGTTGATGCTGCATTAGAACGTGGTATTTCTTGGGAATACGCAATTGCTTTGTCAAGCAAGGATTGTTGCTCTAATTCATTTTGCATGCTAAATGAATTATCTATAAACACTTGTACCGAAGTAGAAATGGTAGCAATGGTGTTGGTGTTTGACTTAATAATGGGTTGGGCAAATGCTATAACTAAAAACAGTATAAAAAGAATTCTGGAAAGAAGTACTAGCCAGTGTTTGATTTTTCGAGAAGCTGATTTTTGTTGAATGACTTCTTTCAGAAACGCTACATTCGTAAAAATCATCTTTTTAGGTCTTTGCAAATCGAATAAATGCAATACGATCGGTATTGCTATTGCAAACAGTCCAAATAGAAAGAAAGGATTAAGAAAGGTCATATTAGACAAATCTATAAAAATTATCAGAGTTTGTCTATTTATAGAATCAAATACTAAAAAAAATACTCTTTTAGGGTTAAATACGTGGTTTCGGGTCAAAATTATAAACAATTAAATTTTACCCTATTTTATGAATAAATATTTTAAATATTCAATCGCTGCTTTTTTCGGCTGCCACTCTTTTTATAGGGGGCTTCAGCTTTTACTGGAGCAAAAATCACGCAAATGCATGCAAAAGCGAATACGTTTTAATCGATGTGTAGAACTTCCTGCCTATGAAGATAAAGGCTTACACATCCATTACGGCAATGGTAAAACTGAATTTATTGCTTACGGAAATAACATGAAAGATCAACACATGGATGATAATAAAAATTTATTGATAACAACATTGGATAAATTAAATACGGAAGGCTACGAAGTAATTTTTACATCTGCTGGCTTAGGTAATAAATTTGGTATGATTATAAAAGTTTTCTTGAGATTGAAAAAAAAGTGAAATTATTACTGAGTATTTGGTATTAACATTGTATATAAAAAGCTAATGTTCAGTGATGAATATTAGCTTTTACTTTTAGGTGTAAAAAACAAGTTACAACGGCGTGGCTACTTTAAATTCAATACTTGACATGAGGTTTTTTATGACAGGTAAGCCTTTGTTCAATCTGCTGAACTAATGCTAATATAATGCTGTTCCTATTATATTTGAACGTATTTTAACTTAGTTTTTTGTTGCATTTTCTTTCATAACTTTCTTTTGTGTATCGCTATTTAAGGTTCAGATTATTTATTAAATAAAAAGCATATTCATTTATGAATATGCTTTTTATTTAATAATGATTACATTAATAAGTACAAGCTTCGGGAATTGTTATCGAAGAATTATTTACTAAAGTTGTTTGTGTATCATCTACAGCCAATGCACAACCTGCAAAATTAGTAGAATTAACATTACTAATTTCTAAATATCCTGGATGAGCTATATCAGCGACAGAAATATTTGCTGTAACACTTGAAACTGTAGTTGGCTGATTTCCGCCATCTGAAATATTAAGATAAGTAAATTTATTTTTTACATTATTTGACTTAATGTGTAAACCACTCCAAAAACCTGCAATATTACTTTCTCCTTCAATCGTTACAGGCTCTGAAGATGTACCTTTGATTTTCAAGGACCCATCATAATAAATTCGGATTAGGCTTGCTTCAGACATTACAAAGTGAGTACCTGCGTTGAATTCAGTATCATTTAAAAAATTCAAATCAGACATAACAAAATAAAATACGGGAGCTTTTTTAATAATTACAGCTTCTGCTATTTCAGAATTACTTGTAATTCCATAAATACCAATGTTATTTTTTACATTATTAGTAAAAGAACAAGATGCAAAGTCACAATTGGCCATATTCCCAGCATAAATAACTAAGGGGAAACTTTTGTTGTTCTTAAATGAATTGGATTCTAAATTCACAGCTTCGGATTCACTTGCAAACCAAACACCTTGACCACCTGAATTGGTAAACGAAGAATTTGTCAAAACTAATTTACCAAGTACATACAACATTGCCTTTGAATTATATGAAAATCCACCTACCCTAACATAATCATTAACGGTACTCCCACCATTTTTCAAAACACAATAATCCATAATATTGCGTGGATCATTTGTTTCAATACTAATATTAGACCAAGAACCTGAATTACTAGTTACACCTTCAAATGTAATTGGTTTATTCTGCAAACCGACAGCACTAATATACGCATCATCTTTAATTTTCAGTGACCCCTGTGGTGTTATTTGAATTGTAACATCATTGTCAATTGTGAACTCACCTGAAGTAACAACTACTGGACAATTAATAATATAATCCACCCCAAATGGATTGTGATTAGTTAATTTTGTGTTACTAGAAATATCACAACTTAATATGATTGCTCCAGAGTTAATCGAATTATTTTGAGGTGTAGGGTTATCCTCTTTTTTCTTACATGAAATGAATGCAATGCACATCAAAGTCATGATAGCAAATTGATTGAATTTTAATTTCATACTTTTTTTTGCAACAAACTTACATCTACAAATTGTTAATCTACCTGTAAAAAACGGACAAAAACAAGATGATTTTTACAGAATAAAGGTGAATCGCCTTAATTAACATAAATATGGACATTTATTATAGTTGTAAAATTTAGTCGTATGAAATTAAATTGAAATTGCATTTATCCATCATATTGGAAAATAGAATTATACATCGGTCCGTATGTTTGGATTACTTCAGAAGGTTTGAAGCCCGTTTGAGATTTGAAAAATTTACAAAAATGGGATACATCATTAAAACCATTACTAAAAGCCGCATCTTCTAGAGTTTTCCATTGTCCCTTTTTTAAACCAACTAAAATAAGTTGGAATTTATATTTATCTGTCCAACTTTTAGGCGAAACGCCTACAACAGTATTAAATAGCCTTTGAAAATTACGTTCACTCATAGCCAGTTCAGAGGCAATTTCACGAATGGATAAAACTGGCGTTTGATCTGTTACAATTTTAATAGCAGTACTAATTTTTGAAATTTGAAGATCCATTTTTTCATTAGATCCTTTCCCAAATTGCTCAATTAAAAATCGTTCTATGTACTTGAAGGAATTTTGAACATTATCAGAATTACACAATTGATCATATAAATCATCTACAGAACTTTTTTTGAAAAAAAGTCCCATATCCCAATTTTTATTTACGAAAACATCACAACTATGCTTTGTAAGTTTATAAAAACCATAGGGTTTTAAATCAATTCCAATAAACTTAACTTTTTTATGCAGTTTAATTGTTAATGAAGTTTTATCTAATAGCCCTCCCAAGGTCATTGGAGCAATTTGATATTCTTCTTTGTTTTCAAAAGTTAATTTAGCTATATCATCAAAAGATATTGTTATAAAATGTGTGTGTTTGGGTAGAAAAATCATTTCATAAGGATCATCAAAATAGTTTTCGAAATACCAAATAGAATTAATATATGCTCTTAAATTTGGGCTTGGCTCTTCAAGTATATATTTCATG
>ERZ724508.566-NODE-566-length-25802-cov-5.504175_pt1 | contig 25802 bp, 38 predicted proteins | sample MGYA00376041_ERZ724508 | MGnify/ENA primary metagenome ERZ724508 (study PRJEB28724, sample SAMN07190887) | wastewater metagenome | isolation source: effluent of sewage treatment plant in Hong Hong | place: USA: Christiansburg, Virginia | collected 2016-03-01 ...
CGTTTGATTGTAGTTGCAAGCGATCTGGATCTGCTCGCCCATAGTGATCACTGTTGCCCACGCAGAAGTGCACAGAAGAATGATCAAAACAATGATACGCATTTAATTAATTATAATTTTAGCGAATGGCTGTCCGCACTTAAAGTCGAATACAGGAGACATGGCCGACTGGAGACATGGCGACTGGAGGAGACATGGCGACTGGAGACATGGCCAGACAGAGTTACGCAATACCTAGGTATTGTGTAAGAAGGCAGCACCAAGATGATGCCCACTTTATCAAGTAGTGGGTACCAGCGAATTCTTTCAACAAAAAGGTAAGCAGTGAGCAAAATCATTTGCAGCATGGCGGCATCGATAAGCCGCCGTTCATGCAGGCCTGGGCGTACATTCCTCGGCATTGTCTTTTGATTAGCTTGCCAAGGTAATCATCGCAGACTTGAGTATCTGTACTGTCAATGTACATATTGGCTGGACAGGGAAGTAAAGTCGACGGGTCGTTGGCGTCGTAGGCTATCCAGGTGCTTGTGTTTAAACTCTCCAAGAACACCATGATGTCAGGTAGCGGAGTTGGGCTCTGGCTCACGCACGTTTGATTGTAGTTGCAAGCGATCTGGATCTGCTCGCCCATAGTGATCACTGTTTCTCATGCACCAACTAGCAGGATTGTCTGCATTTCAGCATTGATAATACTCTAAAGCCTTCTCACTTTCACTCTTTGGTTGGATTTTTTCTAATCTTTTAACTCGAAAACGGATTCATGGCTTAAATAAGGACATTAAAGGATCATCGTTGAAAGGTACATAACTAACTCCGGATGACTCTTAAAGGTATCTCCGGCATGTTTCTTCTCTTTTTTCCCGAATCCTGAATGTCCTTCTTTTCGTCTGACGCGCTAAACATTATCATTTCCTTTTTAGCATTTACCGTCCTATTTCCCTGTACAGATTCCACTTTTCCACGTTTTTTCCTGCATATAGACACTTCTGGAAAACCCTTTTACTTAGAACGAGTACATTAGTTCTGTCACCTATAAAAATATTCTTCTGTTTTAGTATCTTTCCTTGTTGTATCTCTGATAACAGTTCTGTTTCCTTGGTCTATTCAAACTTAATCGAAACCCCCTCTACTAAACACTTGATTTGAGATCCGTGTTCCCGCACCAAATTCTTCATTTCGTAATCGTACTAACCCCAACCCTAACTTTATGTCATTCTTTTCCGAACCTTTTCAAACTCTTTTTAACCTCGCTTTTTTAGTAAACAGTCCTACAAAATTGCAAGGCTCCCAGCAACTGTAGCCGTCGCCCCCATTGCTCTCACGCACAAAGCCGACTGTTTGTACAGTTTGGCCTGTCTGAGAATACATATTAGGAGAAGCGGGTCTTCACATCTCTTATACTTGAGAAACCTCGCTGATTACCTTAGCAGGATTTCAAATACCTTCTCTCGAGAGTCCTTGAGCAAGTAAAATGCACCGAGAAGGAGCTGGCTGGTCTGTCTTTCATTGTGCTCATGTAAAACCTTCTAAAATTCTGCAGCATATTGATTTCGGCAATATTTGTTTCCCGTAAGTAGCCCCTTCAAAATAGTGATCTCCAAATCGGTTTCGGTGTTTAACCATTTTTCAATTGGGCTTTCTTACTTTAAAGCAGACTCGTTTCCAGTAATGGCAGCATTGGCAGCTTGTGTTTTGCCCAAAGCCATCAAATTCTTAACTTGTAGAGTCCTTTCTGCAATCGGAAGCGACCTCGGCCACTTATTGAGCAGCTTGAGTGAAGTAGAGCATACCAGTCTGCTACTGAAATTTAAAGCGACTCGGTAAAGCTCCTCCAGTGTCCGTTCATCGACATCCTCTTTTTTGGGCTGCCATAATTGCAGGATAGAATCTATCTTGTGTGAGGAGCCAAGGTTTACGTACATATTTACCACAAATGATGTTCTTTGAGCCTCATATAGCTCTCTCTTTGCTTTCTCAGGAACTGCAGGGATTCTGACATTCATAAACTTCTCGATATACTCTGTGAGAAGTTTCGTATTTTGTGTATAGCGGCAACAGTTTCCAAGCAATACAATAGCATGGTAGATCTGCTGAAAGCGATTAGAAGCTTCTGGCAGTTGGATGCCAAGAGCCATCGAAGTAACTTTCTCTGCTTCCTAATATTAGTGGGAAAAGAACAGAATTCTCCCTTTGAGGACATATAAGCGGTGCAATTTCTCGCTTCGTGAGAATTCTTGGGCTGGAGAACTCTGAGTTTTTTCGATGAGCCTGTTGATTTCTTTTCGAATAGCCATCATTTACTCATCAACATGGTGTTTTCCGCATTAAATGATGAGCTCGAATCGAGCAGAGAGGATGTTGAGTTGATGGGGGACTGATAGTTAGTGATGCGAGTTCGACAGCTGCATTAGCCTCTTGGCATATACAATTTTATCCTCCTGAACGCATTGTTGCTTCGCACACCAAAACGCCTCTTCGTAGGCTATCAGTGTCAGAATGTTGTTGTCGAGGCACGTCGCCTCGATCTTTGGCAGGAGCTTCAACAATAGCGTATAAGCCTCTGAGCCCTTCCCCATCTCCCTTAAGCAACCTGCCTTTTTTATTTGAAGAAACAGACAAGTATTGCTATCACCTTATTATCTTCTCTGTGCCTCGATGAAGGATGTTGAGATTTAAAGGGCCTCCTCATAGCACTCAGTGAATATCATTATGTCGACCAAACAACAAGCAAGGCCTGCTCTCTCCGCTACTGGAGCGATTGCCAAGGCAGTTTGAAGAAGGTTGATTGCTTCGGCTAAATGATGTTTTGGATGGCATTTCCAAAAAAGCTTTGCTCTTTGGATTGTTACAGTAGCCTTTAAATAATGGTCCCGATCCCAGCTGCAATTTCTATGTTCTTCTGCTCTCCTAAGGATCTCCTCAGTGGCTTTAACCCCCTTGAGTGTTATGGTTGCTGTCCACATGCACTTCATCCATCTTGCAGTTATTTCCTGTGCATTCTCCAGGAGTGATAGAACTACACTAAATGCTTGCTTTTCACACAGAAATTCGGCCATTTATAGGCGCTAGACGATTGAAAGGGCACTCATATTTGATCGAATATAGTCGTGAAGTGCTTCCTCAGGTAATTCTAAGAAATGGTTGTGATACATCCAATAAAACTCCAACCACCAACACTCTTACTGTCGGTGTTTGCAGTCTGGGAAATAGGTGCGGGTCAGCTATTGAATTTGAAACAGATACTGTTTGCTGATAGACTTCTTTGTCTTATCAGTGACTGATGCATAGAATAAAAACTTTCGCATTTCGTACATATTCCACGCCTCCTCCTTGCTCAATCTTGGGTCCTTATCCATCTTTTTGGCCAGTTGTGCCAATCCTTCCTTGATTAAAATCACCGCCTTTTGATAATTTCTCATAAGCAATAGTTGAGTCAAAGACTCTATAGGCTCAAGAGAAAATCCAACCCCCCTTCCTCTACTAACTTTCTCCATCAATTTCGGCATCAGGGGATGATCGGGATCGCAGTCCTTGATATAAATCTGAAGGTCGCAGATCGACCATACTGACCTCGTCAGCATGTCTAAGTTGTATCGGTAGGGGTCAGTTTTGCTTGTTTTTCCTCCAGCTTTCAGTTCTGGAAAGTAGGGTAGAAGTGATGACTGTAGGCTTCCGCGACAAAAATCCTCTTCACAAAGTGTATTGAAAGGCTTATTTTCTTCAATTTTGATGGCTCTCTCCACCAGAAGCAAGAAAGTGTCCTCTTCTAAGGCTTTCTCCTTTGGATCAGATGTCCACAGCTACTCTCGAAGGTTTGTTGTGTCAGTTAGAGTCACAATGGTTCCTTGCAGATCATTGTAATAGAGGTTGACTTCCTTCCTCTCATCGTCCTCCAGATCCCTCATTTCTTTTGACATATTTCTATAGGTGCCATCTCGATGAGTCAGAGTTTTCTAGCCAAGCGATTATCGAATGACCTGGGCAAGGCCAAAGTCGCTGAGTACATAGTCACCAATAGATCTACTGTAGAGAATATTGTCCCTTTTGATGTCTTTGTGGACGATGTGAAGCAGATGCATCACTCGCATACAGTACTCCAACCGCTCAATTAGCCTGTCTCTATCAAACTCCTTTTTATTTCGATAGGTATTTGGTAGACACTCCTCCATAAAGTATTCCATGTGTCCCTCCCAACAGATCACGTCCACGCCGAAGTCTGAGATGACCTTTGGGCCAATTCCCATCATTGCGCAAATTTTGCCTATTCCTATCTCCGTTAGAGCATCCTTAATTGCGTAGGCTCGTCTTGTAAGCCATTGCTAGTTTTGCTCTGAGCCAACCTCGGGTTTATTTGATCCAATGTTAAATCTTTTGCTCACAAACCTCTTACCTTTGACCGACATAAGTTGCACCAGGCCAAAGCTCCCTCTTCCAAGGACCTCGTTCGAAGTCAATGGGCGATCGTGCAGTATGTGCAGTACTTTCAGATCAAGGGCGAAAGCACCCAACATAATCTGATAGGTGACCAAACATCCTTGACGTTCGATTGAGGATATCGTTATTGTAGGCTCAGGATCGTAGTAGGTCTATTCAATCTTGCGCATGTGATGGTCTTCGACTTTCTGCTTCGTCAGCTCATTCACAATCCTTTGTGCCTTTTCCTCTATCTTTGCTGTATTTGCCAGATAGTTTTCAATTTGCTCGTACATGGTCATATCCAGTGGGCACGGATCATGTTATACAATCTCGCGAGGGCCGAAGGAAGGTATAAAGTCGCGTGCCTGTGGACCGTGGTCGTCCACCTCTTCGCCGAACTGCTAATTGAAATCCATATTGACTATAGACCATACAAAATATCCACAAAAGCTAGTATAAGGGAAAGATGACTTGCATGAATAGAATCGGATAACGATCAAATGAAAATCTCATCGATAAGTGTCCAAAACATCGTATGTATTCATTCGGATTAAACAATACAGAGCCAATGCATCAGTAGACCGGGGTGTCGACTGGTCGTCCTTTGATGAAGTTGTAGAACATTTGGAAGGCAGCTTCTCGTTTGTTCTCAGGAACCTAAGTCAAGATACTGGAATACCATGTGGCCAGCCCCTTTCACTGTAATTACAGTCAGCTCATCGTACAGCTGGAAGAAACCCGCATGGTCTTCTCCCACGAACCAAGGCTTGTATGCACCAACTGCTCGGATATTCATCTTCTCCAGGTTCTTGAGGGTATCTGGGAACGGTACAACATCGTCCCAGTCTCCGTTAAAGAGCCAAATCTTCACAGCTGAGTTCAAGCGGATTCGCTTGTACTGAGCAATTGATCCTTTGGGGTCTATATCGTAATTGACGTCTGTGCAAGGAGTCCAGTCTTCTGTCGATTTGCTGTGGTAGTCAGAAGCGTGAGCTACAAAGTACTGAATAATTCCATTGTCGTTCGGACATTCCCTGATATCGTTTGGAGTGCTCGAAGTTGGGCGAGCGAAACCCTTTTCCACATAAGAGTTGAGCACGGAACCCTCACTCGTTTTGCTGGTGCAAACTTCATAAACGTCTGCTTTAAACGATCCATTTACTGTAGTGGTTAATGAAGCGCCTGACCTCACCAAATTGCGTGTTAAAGAACCTGCAACGTGGTGAAAGGTAGTCCACCGAGCAGCTCTGTCGGTAAATTTCCATGAGATGCGGACTTATGAAGTCATGTTCGTACATGTACTGGACACTCGATCGATAGAGCTCGTCGTTTTCGAAGCTCATGACTCCGTTGCCAACAAGAATGCCCTTGAGGTTGATATCGAAGGTGTTGCGGTTGTCGAGAATCTTTGCGGCCAGGTCGGGAATGTATTTACCTGCATAACTTTCTCCAGTAAGGAAAAGGGGAGAATTACGGAAGTTCTTGAACTTGTTGCTAAGAAGATCCTTCAATGCAGCATAGGCGTCTGTGGCGGTGCTCGTGTCGTTGTTGCGATAGTAACTCTCCTTGTTGATGCTGTAGCCCACACCTGCAGGAGACTCAAGAAACAAGATGTTAGCGTTGCGCGTCCAAGCAAAAGGGTTGCGAGTAAGTTGCTGTCCTACGGTGTAGTTGTTACCAACAACGTAGGGACCAATCTCATGAAGCATGCCCAGCAGACTTGAACATCCTGGACCTCCGTTAAGCCAAATGACGAGTGGGTCGTTGGGTTGGCTCGGGCTCTCGGAGTAGATCATAACATAGTGCAGCTCCCTCTCCGTATTGGTAGTGTTAAGATATCCCGAGTACATTGTCACGTTCGATGGCATACCCTGCATAAAACCACGAAGCTACCGGTATGGGATCAACCCGATCGGGTATCGGTTGTGCCAGCACCACCGCGAGCAGCACAGCCAAAGATAGGAATTTCCACATGATGATATGGTATTATAAAACCGGAAACATCAGTAGCAGAGCTTGTTGGCGAGGTCAGGTTCGCCGCCGAAACTGATACGGGTTGGTACGAGCAGCTATCATACCGGTTCGTAGCTTCTTATCGTACTCTGTCTTGTAGGTAAGCTTCCTGAGGGATTATTTGGTTGAGGAACTTGCAGGTTCAGCAGTGCTCTGGCTTGACACGAAAGGACACTCGGTTTTGTTGTGTTCGTTCTTTAGAAATATTCCTTAGCTTTATCGAGTCTTTCGGCTGCCGGTGACCGGTGTTTCCTTGTATTCTTCAAGCAGCTTTTGATATTCCAAGCTGATTGTGATCTCAGTGTTCCTTTCCTTCTGAATAATGGGCACGATATTTCGTTCGACAAGTACAATGCTAGGTGAGCGGTCCATTCTCCTCCCGCCACTATTTATGGACAGTAACAACGACTCTTCGTCAGGCTAAATTTAGGATATGCACTCGAACTGTTTGATGTCTTCCTTCCACTCCTCATAGTTGCGATCGCAGCGATGAGGCGTCACTGTCAGTGCCTATAATGTGTGAAAGTACAACATCTTCTTATCAGTGTTGAAACCATAGTCTTAGCGGTTGCTTGGCTGGTACACCCTTTCGAAGTATTCGAAGTCCTCGGGTTCGAAGCAGCTGTCATTGCCTATGAGCATCTGCGACTCGCCAAGTCTGCGTCTGCTTACATTTGGTCCACTTTATGATTGGTATGGACCATCGAGTCCGTATTGCGACAGTTCCTGCATGTACGTCAGGTCCTCATCACACTCAGACCTTGCCAACAATTCACCTGCTTGCTTCGCAAAGTTATTCACCGAGTTCCTCAGTTTGTAAAAAGGCACTTCCGCAACTTGCCGATAAAGAGGTTCGAGTTGGGTCACCTTAACGCCTTCGTTGATTACATTGAGCATAAACGCGTTGAACGATTCGAACAAAGGATTGTCACAGCGGGGACGATATTTATCGTACAGAAGTTCCAAATCAGCGAGTAGCTGTGTGTGTTGTCTCTCTTCCTTCAGTGGGCTCTCTGCAGAGCTGCTCTCGTCCTTCTGGGAATAAAACATAATAATAGATGGTTGACAGCGGCCCAAATTAGTCACTACACATCGACAGTTGCTCAAATAGCCTTACCAGTGAACTTGACCAACAGCCATACATATAAATCACTGCGCAGTGTTCCTCTTCCTCCGAACAACCTCGCCGAGTAGTTTGGTATTTTTGGTGACTTTGAAGTGATGGCTGGTGGGATCGATTGCATAGAGCGGATTGTTGTAGACCGAGGTAAACCGATCGTCGGTGACGTCTGGCTTGAAATCCTATCGCTTGTGCTACTTATCCACCAATAGTTCGAGTTGCTGCCGCTGTTTCTATTCTGAGTTACATAAGGATTTACCGTCGCGCTATTCCTCCTCCTCCACTTCTTGCTGTTTTCGCTTACGTTATTGCTTTTCTGCGTTGCGTTCCAACTTCTTTTATTTCTTTCGTTTTTGGAAGAGTTCGAAGGACGACAGTTTTCCTTCTTCCTTCTTTTGTTTTATGCGATCGGCCAGGTCAAATCCAGCATTGAACGTCACCTCCATCTATTCGGAGGAGGAGGATTGTTTGCGTTTTGACTTGTTGTGGTACTACTTCTTCCAGTCCGGCAGGCTATGGTCCTATTCGGCATGATTCGATATCTCCTCTTAGTCCTGCTTGTGTTTATTGTCCTACTCCGACATTCCATCATCATTCATGTACAGCGACCAGTCTACCTGCTCCATTTCCTTTTCTGTCATCTTCCCCCAATTCTTTTTCTTGAGGCCAGCGATGGTGTTGAGCTCTGGATCCTCCCAGGTAAGGCTAACCTTGGTATGACCGACTGCTCGGTTGATGGTTTGCTTGATTTCGCTTTTACTTGGCAGCTCGTCACAAAAATCGCTGGGTTCATGTGGGAACTCAAGCTCATCAGGCACAAATCGAAGATCAAGTTGACCGGAGTTCTCGAGTTAGTGGCTATCGCAGGTCTTATAGATTTCATCAGCAGTGTCCTTGCTGTCGCATTCAATCACAGCATAGTAGTAGCGCAGCCTTTCCTTTTCGTATGCTCGTAGCTTATCGGGGTCGATACACTCGTCAGTCTCTTCCGGCTGGTTTTTAAGTATGCTTTGCAGGGAACGTTGTTTTGCTGGCCGAGTAGGTGCCTCCTGTGCAGCTTCATTCCAAATACTCGTGGGGCCATGCATCTCCTCCTCCTTCAGTTTCTGTAACCCGAGTTCAGAGGGATAAACTGTAACGCTGCGGATGAATCCAGCAGCAGGTTTGAACGAATTGAACAGCACCATCAGATCCTTCGCAGAGATGTTTGTCCATTGGTAATTGCACAACGCCAGCCTTCTGGTAGCCGGAACCTTATCGTTCTTAACCACGTTTTTATCGTCTTCCCAGACCTCCTCCAAAGCTTCTTCAGACTATGGGTTCGAGTAGGAACTACTCTCGTCGGACTACTCGTCATAGTTCTCCATCCATTCGCGAAGACCCATATCATGTCCTTTTGGCTTTTGTTTCGGTTGCTCCTACTGTTCTTCCTGGGACTGTTCAGGCTAGTGCTGCTACTCAGACTACATTTCTTCATCGCCATAGTAGAGTTCCTTGAGTTCCTTGTTCTACTTGCTCGTTGCAATCTTCCTCCCGTACTTATCAACGTTGGTCACCAGCTTAAACCTGTCGTCCGTCATCATCCGGTTAAATCGCTTATCAATCTTCACCTTCTGAATTTGTTTGGGCACCCGAGCAAACCTCGGATCATACGAGACACTCTCGAACCTTTCATCTCGCTTCGTTTAGATTTGTTCAGCCGTCTCTGGGTTCTTTGGAGCATGCTGCTTTCGAGCCTACTTCTTCAACTTCAGCAGCTTCAGCTTTCGCTATCGGTTCATGTGTTGACGCCAATTATTATAGATCAATATGGTGAAGGTACGAACAATCACTCACGACGCACAATATTCAGTTGTACGGTCACCTACTGCTGAGCATCCCTTCTCGAGGGCAAGAGAATTCCAACGGGCGCTCACTGCAACCAAACTAGACAAGATCTTCGCAAAGCCTTTCATTGGTAACCTCACAGGGCACTCCGATGGTATCACCTGCTTGGCAAAGTGTCCAACTCGGCTCCAACGTGTCCTATCTGGCGCCCACGATGGAGAAATCAGGCTATGGGATCTTGCGGAAAGAAAGTCGTTGATCTCCATCTACGATCATGATAGAGCAATCAAAGGTACAGCTGAAATGTAGCATAGGCGTGTGCTTTTCGAGGGATGGATTGTACTTCCTGTCATCTGCTGCAGACAAGGTCATCAACCTCTACGACTTCAAAGAGTCCTTCGATCAGGGCGAAAAGCTCCAAGCAAGAATCAAATTCATGAGCAAACTTGTGATCGGAATGGTCGATCATAACTGGGAGCGACCATAATTCGCTTCTGCTGGGCAGTTCGTTCAAATTTGGTCCTACGATAGGAGCAAGCCTATTTTGAAATTGCCTTGGGGCAGTGAAAGTGTGACACAGGTTCGATACAACCCCTCCTCCGTGAATATCCTTGGTGGAACTGGCATGGATAGATCGGTAACGCTCTACGATATTCGAGGCGAGACTCCAATCCAAAAGATCTACATGGCTAACAAGAGCAGTTGCATCTGCTGGAACCCCATCGAGCCTATTAACTTCACTGTTGGGTCGGATGACACCAACTGTTACAGCTTCGATATGCGCAAGATGGACAAAGCAAAGATTATCCACAAGGATCACATATCGGCCATCACCGATATCGATTATGCACCAACCGGCAGATAGTTCGTTACTGGCAGCTTTGATAGAACGATCCGCATCTTCGACTATGACCAGGGAAGAAGCAAAGAGGTCTATCATGGAAAGAGAATGCAAATGGTGTCATCAGTGTTGTACACCATGGACTCTCACTATATTCTTTCTGGTAAGAAATTCCCATTGATGCAGGATCCGAGGATATGAACATTCGCATATGGAAGTCTAAGGCTTCCAGGCCTATAGGTACTCTTCCAGAACGGGAGGAACGAGCCATACAATATCGCGAGAAACTTGTTTAGAAGTTCAAGAACAGCAGCAAAATTCGGAGGATTGCCCGGCATCGCCACCTTCCGAAATACCTCGTGAACGCTAAAGAAAGACGGGAAGTGCAGAACCAGAAACGGTTCCGGAAACAGAAGAACGTCGAGATCAGTGAAGGCACCAAGCAGCAACCACAGTCTGAGAAAGAGCGGAAGGTGGAGAAAATCGAGATCGAAGAGCAGGAGTGATATTGGTTGGTAACTCCTTATCGTTGGTGAATAAGTATAACGAACCAGCATTTTGGCGGAGAGAGGTTTTAAATATTCTGGACACTCTTGCAAAGACAAACTACTACGAGACACTAACATATCACAGCTTGAAACTGAACTGGAAACAGCCGGCAACCGCACTGCTCTTGTCCTTGAAAGTGAAAGTGAGCAAGTAGGTGCCGCCCGGAGCGAAGGAAGGGATGAAGTTGTTGTACTGGAAGGTCAGGATGTCTCCTGTGTCGTAGACGTCGGTATAGGCGATGTTCTCGCTGTGCAGGAATAGTCCATTCAACTTCACATCCAATTCGACATGGTCGAACTCCACAAAGCTGCTGACTCCGCCAGTCTGTCATAGTGATGATAAGTACTGCAATGATGTCGTCCTTGCTGTTGCGTGTGGGCTGTGCCGATAGGGTAAGTGCATTCATCTTCCAGGGACCACTGCCGCATGTAGTGAAAGGCCAGTTGATAGCCTGCTTTTGCTGGACGATGAGAAACCCATAGGAAGGAAGGAAAACAGCGAGGATGCAAAGCACCAACGATAGCCTCAACATCACACCTCAAGGAATTTTAATTAATAATATTATCAAAGTGCAATAAGTTTTAATAGGGAGCCGAAGTCCACTGACTGAATCACGGAGGGTTCAATAACCCTGAGGAACAGCGAGCCACTACTTCGAACGATCATAATACTCGGTTCTTTGGGGTAAATATTCTATGGTTTTTGAACAAATTAGAGTATAAACCTCCCTCGTTAATGCATCAGCCGCGGCTTCGAGTGGCCCTCACCACAAACATTATTCGTATTATTGGATGAGTGCTGTAGCTTGCCATTCGGCCTGCCTCACCTGCTCGGCTGTGGAATTTTTCAACTGCACAAGCTGCGCGGCTCCACTCGAACTTTACAACGGGACCTGCCTTGCGCCAGTCAACTATGCTGTTCAAATAGCTTCGACGATCGTGCTGCTTATGTTCGTGATTCCTCAAATGCTACACATCCGTAGATTTCTGACCCTCTCGTTCATCTTCGACATGGTACAAGTGGTGGCATTCTTCAAATACATCACAGCATACGACGCAAACCGCAACGTGTATATGATGCTCAGTGGGAGGGGTTGGGGAAGTTGGTCGGAAGGTTGGAACCTGCTTGGGATGGACACCGGAGTGGGAATATGGACCAGCGAAGAAGGGGACATAGACAAATCAGTTCGGATAGGCTGCTACTTTGCAGGCATTATGCTGCTGACTTTCCTATTGGGACTGATTAAGATGGCGACCGGCGAACAAGGAGTGACACTCGCAGAATACTGGCGGAAGAACTGGCTGAACTCACTGATGCTCGGAGTTTACATCAACGTGCAGGACATGTCGTTCATCGTTGCAAATAAATTCTACTTCCGATATTGGTAACTGTTGGATGTGAGCACCATAGCAAAGATCATTGACCTAACCATAGCTATCGTATTCGCGCTGGCACTCGTAGCCGTTCTGTTGAGTCTTACCTACGTGATCAACAGTATGCCAGCTAACCATATTGGACAATGTTTCTATCACGCCAATATGTTCCTCTTCAACTTCTAGGAACAGCTCTTCCCCAACTACTACCAGCTGGAGCATCCTAACTATGACGAAGAAGCACCTGCCAAATAACTCGACGAAAGTCTCGTAAAGCCACCGAAGTCCAACCTCAGAATCTGTTGGTTCTTGCTAAAGATGATCTATCCGTTCATCGTCATCGATACGCTGAGTGGTTCTGATGACCAGATCATGCCTGTTGTTGGGTTTATCCTCTTTTGGATTGTGATGACGTGGACATGCATGCCCTACCGTCCCAAACAAGAATGGCCACAGATACTGCTCCTCGTGATCACGCATGCAGTTACAATAGTGCTCATCTATCTATACGGGGAGGGGTCGCTGAGCGACACAATCATCATGGCTGTGATGTTCGGCTATATCGGCCTTGGGCTCATAAGTTTGCTGGTCGAGATATTCTACAGCTACTACAAACTGCTCCCCGTTGACTTGTACAACACAGGTATGAAGATCAACATCAGCATTGGTGATCCCGCACTGGAAAGGTAGCGAAGGCTTCTCGAAGAAGAAAAGAAACGGTTGGAAGAATAGCTTCGACGAAAGGAGTAGGAAGCTCGAAAAAGAATGGCGGATATGAGCGAAGAGTAACGCAGACTTGAACAGATAAGATTAGAACAGCAGAAAAAACTTGAAGAGGAAATTGAGAGGTTGCGTCGATAAATGTAATAGGAAAGCGACAAGCGTAAACGAAAGCTCTTGGAGGAACAGCAAAAAGCACTGTTAGAACGTCATAACGATAACATGACAGAAGATGAGGCTGCTATGCAGGCAAGAAAGGCAGATATCGCCAACCGTATCCGTAGCAAGTATCGCGTGGACCTGTCAAAACTCAACCCATACGATTGGGACCGCAAGCGAAAGTTTGTGTATTCGAACAAAATGACCCGTGAATGATACTAATCGACAACTGCCTTCCACAGAAGATGTACTGTCAGTATTGTAGTGGGTAGCCTCATTAAAATAAAATCAAACCGTCAGATCTCTGAGCGTTTCTTCATCATGAGAATCTGGGAACGTTGGAGGGGTGTCCGTTAGAGAACTTATGAAAAGCCGCTAAGCATCGAATCTTCCTGAGGATAGTCATGGGTTGAAATTGTAAATTTAGGGTTCAGCTTTCCGAGAATTTCTAAGTCTTCTGGTAGTATTGCGTTGATGAGGCTTCCTTCTTCCGTTACCGAAAAGTTTTCTTCGAGATTTTGAGGACGATGTGTTTGAAGCTTGCTGCGGGGTGTCCCCACTGGAGTCGATCGTTCACTCAGCTACCGCAGCTGGGCAGGCTTATCTGTTTCGGACCTCCGATGGTACAGCTGATATTAGTTATGTCTGGGGAGCGAAGACTGGGTGGGTGTCTCGCAATTCGTTGATAATAACTTTTTCCTCGAAACATAGCTCTATCGTTTGAGTTGAGCCGACTTCGGCTGCTAGGGGAGCGCCTGAGATTTGAATTCCTTTGCGGTTGGGGTAACATAAACTGGATTTGCAGGAACAATGTTCTGCTGAAATTTGTAGCGAGGGCTCAAGACAGCTGCGATTTTATACGGTTCCAAAGAAGTTACTCGAGTGGCAGTACGGTTGTATTAGCGAGTAGTCTGAGGAATTTTTAGAAAACCTTCGGTTTATTCCCTTGCCTAAACGAGAGTGAGGTGGGGCTCTAGCGCCGACTCTAGCAGTTGTTGTGGTCTGTTCAAGTGAATCCTTGGGGAATGCCGAATGGAGTATTCCTCCCCTTTTCCCACGAGGGATGCAATTCCATACTTATCCCTCAAACTGGTCTTCTCGTAGCGGTTGATGCCCAGGCCATCAAAACCACCGACTGGCAGCGGTAGAATCTTGCTGCAGTCACACCTCCCAGCCATTAATCTGATTTATTATTAACTCGAGCATGTTATTGATGACTTCAACTATCGATGGTTATTGTTTCCAGACATCATTGCTTCACAACAGCCGCACCCGAATGTAGATGATTCCGGCTGCTTTACCGTTGTAACGAATCGGGCACTTGGTGCATGTTTCCTCCGGCTTAAATTGTCCCTCGCCTACCATATCGTCGTTCTTGAGTGTCTCTTTGTCCCAAACCGTGAGTCTCACCCTATCGCCTTCAACGTGCTTCAATGGGAAGTATAGCTTATCGTTCCAAACTGGGTTCTTACCTCCCTTTTCGAGCACCCTCGTCTGTTTGGTCTAACCTCCGAAAGTGATAATGCGGTAAGGTGACATTCTCCCTAGTAACTCAGTATCATGCGAAAGTGTTGCAGCAACAATTTCCAATTCCAACGTTGTCTTATGCTTGTTCAATGAATTCGTATGAGCAAGTAACGGTTCTCCAGTATTCGTTGTCGAGGAAGACCCCACTTTAACCTCGGTTGGTTGAACATTCACAGTTTCCACAGTCAGTCCTTCCTCAGTACCCACTCCGATCTCCTCTGCCTCGTGCTGTTCCTGTTTAGCGATGTTCTGTGAATTGATGACACTATCTACTGAATCCTTCACATCTACTTTCTTTTCTTCCTTACTGACTTAAAGGGAGCTCTTTCCCAGTTAACCACTTAAATTGTTGACGTCCTCAAGGTGGCTGTCAAACACCCCCGAGGTATTACCTTCCTGAATCAGCTACTCCCGTAGCTTTTCGATTTCTGTTGTAATCTTTCCTATCTTTAGTTCGGTGGTGTAGCTATCTTCCCCTTTGGAGATCGAGTGGTCGTCGGCTGGGGTATTCTTGCTTCTGCCGGTCTGTGGTTTGTCGGGGAAGTCGGAAATAAGAAGTTCTTCTGACTCACTCTAAACTTTGTCAGCAGGGTCTTTCTTATCGTTCTGTTCTTGCTTTGCTGTTGTACTGCCGATGACTTCAATAGAGTCCTTGCTTCCAATGTTCAGTTGAATTGGCAGTTGCACTGGCTATTGGAAAGACAACGATGGTGAACTGACCTGTCCACGAGAAACGGAAAGACCAGCTCGAAATTCAGCAATCTCCTTGAATTTAACGAGGATTTCCTGGTAAAGAATCGCATCGTTCATGGGTTTGAGCTGTGGATCCAGCCGAAACTCATTTCTCGATTTAGCGACGGAAAGAGCGAGGACTTGCTTAAGATCACTCGCTGCACCTACCTCCTTCTTGAGCTCTCGATAGAGGGAACCACGAAGTGCATATCCCTCAGAATAGTTTGGGTTAAGCTCGATGGCGCTGCTGAAATCATTTTCAGCCATCAAAAAATTACCCTGAATCTTGTAGAGTTTGCCACGTTCCAGATGTGCGAACACGTTGTTCTCTATTAACGAAATTGACTTGGTGAGGTACTTGATTTCACGAGTTTGTTGGCCCTTCTGCAGATACAGGCACGATAGGGTGACGTAGAGGTCGCTAAGAGCTTCGAAAGGCCGATTTTATCTGAGGCGAACTATAGCGCGGTTGTAGTAGGCTGAAGGATCCTTTGGATCCAGCTCGATGGAACGGTTGAAGTCGGCCAGCGCCTGTGAGAGCAGTGAAAGCTGCAGATAGATGGTGCCACGATTGAGAACAGGTGCGAACCTTTAGGGGTGTTGGTTGATGAGCTCGGAGAAGAGCTACAGGGACTGCTCGTACTGCTTCTGCTTGAAGCTTTCAACGCCTCTTTCAAAGAACTGTTGGTAGGCCACTTCTGCCATTCAGATATAACTAATGACTACAAGTAATCTGTCAGACGAGCTATCGGAGTTGGACTTTGTCTCGGACAACTTCATCGAGCACGATGGCTACAGCTTTCCAGCCACACGAAGCTGCATTCAAGTGGAAGGTCCCAGCTACGAGCCAGTTTGCCTGAGGAAAGGCGGGTCTTCTCCTTACCAATAGCAGAGATCTTCGAGAGTTCAACCTCCTCCGATGGGTCTAGAGATGCAGTCCAAGCTCAACGAACTCATTGATAAACAGCAAAGTCTGATCGACTGCCTGAAGAAAGAGAAGTTTGAGTGCCTATTAACTGCCTAGAAGTGGAAGCGCGAGTATGATAATGCTCGGAAAAAACTGGAGGAATTAGTAACCGATCTGTCAAAGAGCCTTGCGCTGCAGGAAAGCGATGTCGAGAAGGCTATAAAATCAATTCAAGAGGCTGTGAGAGAGCTTCGGAATGAACAGCTCGCTTCAAAAAATCGAATTGAGCAGACATTGCCTTCTGTTCGCGAATAAAAACATCGACAGAGGAACGGAGGGCATGCCAGAACATCAACTGGATTGTACGTTGAAGAAAAGACGGTTGCGGATTACCGCTCCAAACCATCAAACCAGCTCGGAAAGTACAAAGAGAAGTAGTAACCTACAACATTCGTGCTGCTTCGAGAACTCGACGAGCTCAGATAGTAAAACCGCAAGCTGAAACAATTCCAAAAGCCTGCAATTCCAGTTTTCGTGACGAGCCCAAAAGAGAGGAGGGTGGATATTGTCGTGGAGAAGATAGTCGAGAAGGTGGTCTAGAGGGTAATCGAAAAGTAGAAGATTGTTGAGGTGGAGAAGATAGTATACAAGGACCGACCGGTGTTCGTTGAGAAGATCGTGGAAAGGAAGATTCCCGTAGTTATCGATAAAATCAAGGAAATTGAAGTGGAAAAACTAGTATTGCGGATTGTGGAGGTCGAGAAGATAGTCTATAAGGATCCACCGATTGTTTCGCCGGCTCCAGTACAGCCTGGCATCGAAAAAGTGCAAACGATAGTCGAACCAATATTCGTTGATAGGCAGGTCGAGATCGAGCGGCTGGTATATTTAAGCTCTGGCGGAAGCAGATTGATGAGCTGCAGCTGCCAAACTAACGATTGATGTTATTCCCCACAGATATTTAAATTATGCAGGAGGAGTCTCGTAACAAGTCGGCGCAGGACTATCGGCAGGTCAACCTGACCAAGCCCACCACCGATTTCGACTTCTAAAACTACGAGATTACGTGGGGGTAACTGTTCGAACTGACTCAGCAGCCAGGAGGCCTACGAGATAGTCCGAAAGGTCGGTCGAGGCAAGTATTCCAATGTGTTTGAGGGTTCCGATATGGAGCACCGACAGTCAGTAGCAATCAAGATTCTGCGAGCCATCAGTACTTCCAAGATAAAGCGGGAGCTGTTCATCACGAATCGCCTCCACCACCCCAACATCGTGAAGCTGCTCGGTGTGGTGAGATGTTCAGAGGCTAAGACTGCCAGTATGGTGCTTGAGTTCGTGCCGCACCAAGACTTCCGAGTCATCTACCCAACCTTCAACACTGCCGACATTAAGCACTACATGCGAGAGCTTTTTTCAGTAGATACGCTAGTAACTGCAGACCCTTGACTACATCCATTCTCAAGGAATTATGCATCGGGATATCAAGCCACATAATGTGCTCATCAACCATCCTAAACGAACCCTTAAGATTGTGGACTTCGGCCTCGCCGAGTTTTACTTTCCAGAGAAGGACTACTCTTCGAAGGTTGCCAGCCTCTATTATAAGGCACCAGAACTTCTTCTTGGCAGTGTTCGCTATGACTATAGCGTAGATATCTGGGCGGTCGGCATGATCCTCGCTGGGCTGGTATGCTCGTTGCTAAGCTTTAGATCTTCAAACGAACTCCCATAGTGCAGGGTGTTGACGCACTGGATCAGCTGTACAAACTCTCGAGGTTCCTTGGCACGGAATAAATGATGGCTTTCGGCCTGACCAAGGCAGAACATTTGAAGTAGTCCCAGCAATTGAGGGAGGAGATGCGTTTGGCTTTGGAGAATCCCGGCACCAAGAAATTCACACCAAGCGACTTCACTGAATTCCAAACCAAGGACAATGGCGATACGATAACAGAGGCGGCACTGGACCTCCTACGCAAGCTGCTTAAGCTATAACCAAGTGAACGACTATCGGCCCGTGAGGCTCTGCAACACCCGTTCTTGCATCAGCAGTGATATTTATCGAGTCGCCAGGTGTGTGTATCAGCGGCCCGTTAGGTACTTGTTGCACAGTTCCTCGAGGTCCTGAATAGTGACACGGCCGTCCCCGTTCCGGTCCAGCACCTTGATATAGCTTTCAATATCTGCGCGGCTTGGTGAGAACACTCGGTTGAAGCTTTTGTAGGCATCCACGATCATGGGGACCACCTCAATGCTGTCTATGTGCCCATTGCGATCACGATCGTAGGTTTCGAGGATCTTCCGAGCAACGTTTCGAGCGCCCTCTGAATCAGTGAGCCCAGCGTTGGTGAGGATAGCACCTGGAGTGGATCCCGAGTAGGCTGTGAAGTTCGCAGTTGGTTGATAGCTCATATTCACACTCTGGTATGAGTTGTTCATGATTTGAATTATACGGATATGCACTTCCTGCTGCGACAACTAACCGGTCGGATGCACCTCGCTAGAAACCGATTCAGTTATGGAATTGCCATGGAAAAAGTTGCTGGAAGGTAACCATCGTGCTAGGCTTACTACCTCACTGATAAGGCGGGTCAAAGGATATCGTTCTGGAACGATGTATCCCTCAATTTACGAGGCGATGAGCTCACAGCCTGCATAGAGATTCCCCGTAACACCCTCGCGAAGATGGAGGTGATCAAGGAGCTTAAGCATCACCCGATAATGCAGGACACACGCAAAAACAAATCTCATGGAAAGTTAGAGCTTCGCTACTATGCGAAGTTTCCGGACTTCCATTATGGCTTTCTGCCGCAGACTTGGGAACAGAACATACGTGCTTAGCAGGACGGCCTCATGGTACTTGAATTGACATGCAGGGTGATAACGATCCCCTTGACGTGCTGGACGTCAGTCGGACAGTGAGGAAGCTTGGCGAAATATTCCAAGGCAAGGTCTTAGGAAGCTTCTGCCTGATTGATCAAGGAGAAATCGACTGGAAGGTGATTCTGGTGGATCCATAATAGGCTCGCACTTCCAAAGTACCGCAGATAGTTCTATGAAGCTCGATAGTTTGTAAGAACTGGAAAGACAGCAACCCGGTCGACTCTAAGCCATTAAGACTTGGTTTAAGATCATCAAAACCTTCGACGGGAAGAAAGCTAATGAGATAGCATACAACGAACGACTTTTTTCCACGGCTGAGACTCTAAAGTTAATAGAAGGGCAGCACAGGGAGTGGACAAAGTTGCGTAACGATGCAGACGCCGATCACACATCCCGTAGATCAAAGTTTATGTTCTGAGTATACTGTCAGATGATTCGTGCTTGGTTGTGAAGGTCATCAAAATCAAAGCCACACCACAGAGGTTCTTCCCGTTTCGTGCTATCCAATCGGAGGTATCTCTCGAGATCTGTTCACTTGCTTCTCAGAAGACATTCTTTGCGAGGCTCGGATGGTCCTGGTAAGTCGTTCAATGAGATATGCATTGGAGAAATTCACGGCCTTCGGTTTGTCATCGTAATCGCTGTTCAGTGATAGCCTCAGCAGTTTACGGTTAGAAGAGTTCTATCTTCTACGTTGTTCGAGGATGGTCCGCCATTCAGCCATTATTTCCTGATTCTGTGACTGTACTGGACATTGGTTGGCTTATGTCTTGTTCTGAACACATAGTTGCGGTTCTTCAGTTTGGCAGTGCATCACTTTTGACTACCTATTGGCCCTCCCTATCGTGCTCATTCTTAGAGTTTTCGGTGCATGATTTGACCAGCCCTGCTGCCCCGTCCAGCCTGCAGGACTACCCTTCGATATGAACTCCTTGAGATTGATTGTTTGGTAAACTGCTTCGCGGTCTTTCCTCGTTGCTGGCATTGGGCTTTTTCGAAATCCTAGCTGCAACTTGCGTTTATTGGTCAGTCCACTGGTGGTTGGTACCAACAGTGGGTTGTTATTTCTACTTTCCTGCAGCTGTTCTGAATTGGTTGTCTGTGGCCACTGATAGAGCAATTGTTCAGACTTCTGCCGGATTTTGTTTATAGGCCGCATTATTTATTAATCTACATCAAGCTCAGAGCAAGTATCATTCCGCTGGTGAAGCCAGTCTTTCCTGGCACTGTCGTAGACTCTCCACTAGGTACTTCTCATTTCGCTAGTAGGCCCATAGCTGTTCCTTGTACTTATCCACTAACATCATCATATCACTGATGCGCTTGCGGTGACCTTCGGCTTCTGATTACTTATCTTGCTTGTATCTCTCGTAATCGTCAGCAAGGGACTCCAGCATGGACTTCATCTTATCGCTCACGCCGTTGGTTGATTGCCATTAGTTCCTCAGCTTCTTGTTTTACTCTCCGTACACTTTGTTTTGGGTTCGAAGTTTAGTGAGTTCCTCTTCCAACAGTCTCACGCTCTTGTATTTATCAGTGTTTACGAGCTGGCTGAGCTCACTAAACTCTCGCTTTGTCTTGTCAAGATGTTCCGACTTCAGCTCTACGCACTTCTTGAGTTCCTTGATCTACTTGTCACGTGATTTGATCTGACCTACCGACTACTTGACCTCCCTGCGAAGGGTGTTTACCTATTTGGTCAGTCTTATTATTTCGCCTTCCAGCAGCTGTTCGTTGTTGGGGTCATTGGCTGTAGTCCGTCTGGATTTTGTTATGTTCATGTCTGCAGTCGTCGTGTTGTTCACTCGAGGGTCGTTCTCCTTAGGGAGCACCGATATCGACATACTATCCTTTGAACTGTCGATTAGCTTCAGCAGTGACTTGACCTCCTCCAAATGGTTGACCATATCGTCGGTTTGAATGTGGATACTGAAGGATTCTTGCATTTCAGTTTGGGACTAGGCTGCCATGCTGGACGGTTTGATGGAAGTTGGAGGGGCAGGCTTCGGTAGTGAATACTTCGTGAGGGTAGTACTGAGCTCCTTAACTTTATCCCTGTATGTCATAGCACGGTTACTTCAGCAGACGGTTTTCCTTGAGTAGCGCTTTCCTTTCATCTTCAAGTCGAAGTATGATGTCAATCTGCTCTTCCACCGTCTTTTTTAAATCTGTCATTGCAAATAATAAAATCGATAGATAAGAAGCATCAGTAGAGGTATCGGTCGAAGGTTAGCAGATCCATGTATTGACGTGGCCGACTGAGTATGCTCGCGACACCTTCGGGAGTGTGCTGTCGCAGGAGTTCCCGTTCGAGTGCCATCAATGCACACACAAAGATGTGCTGCATTGCATCCTACTCGAACCTCCGAACGAAGAGGTAGTTGTAGATGCGGTCCAGCACAAAATCATTGCGATAGAGTAATGGCTCGAGGTTGTAGATACAGTCCAGAAAAGGGCACCCAGCATCGAAGAACAAGGGTAAGAATAGATTGCGAATCCACCTGTTGACAGTCTCCCGAAACTGTTTGGGGTACTTGCGAGTGAACATGACGAATAGTGGCATGCTGATCCCTTCCAATTAGCATTCTACCCGGTGTATGAACAAGCTAACTTCGTCTTACCGATCAAGCGTGAAACTCAAGAAAGGCACGCTACACGCGATTTGGCACAGGTGAATGAATACTCTACATCGCTGACAGAATTTACTGGAATACACAACGGTTCAGATAGCTGTGCAGAAATGTGGCTAGTCTCGCAACCGACCTTCTTTGTCCTATCTCAAACCGAAAGGTCGCGAAAGCCATCAGAATGGACTCGAGTTCCTGCACAATTGGTTGGTTGGCCTGGAGGAAATCTATGTCAGATTGGGTGGTACTCGATGATAAGCAATGCCCAAGATCCTCCGCAATTGAGAACAGTGTTTACTCAGTGGTGAATGGCTTCACTCTATGCTCCAAGACATTCTTGGCCCGCCTACGACTAATATTGTAGGTCCTTTGGGTAAGTGCTTGGTGGTTTGGCGACATCGTTATGTACACCAAAGCTCGAATTACACTGGGTACAGGCTATCGTATCAGTCTTCGTGGTAGCTTTCGGTTTAGGTAAGGGTTGCTTCTCAGCTGCTCCTACCAATCCCTACGATTGATTTCGTTGCGGTTGGCTAGTGTCAGCTCACGTGGAACATCAATCGTTTGGCTTGTTAGCACCTTGTTGGGTTTGTTGATTCCTGACCAAGCTTTGCTAAACCATGCTGCGATGAAACTTTCCTTGCCAGTTGACTCATCCATTGGTTCGTAGAACTACGATGGATACTATTTTGGCGAGCGAACTGTTTCGTTGGACTTGTGCTACTATGTGGACATGCTCTTGGTGACGAGAGACACCTTCTTCCTCTTGGGCTATTGGTGCTGCTGCGACAAATGAGTCTGCAGGATCATGGATTATATTGATAGTTTAAAGTGCCTCAGAACCTTAACCGACAGTACATCACAAGATGAAGGATAAGTCATGGGGTGGGTAGCTCGGCCGACAAGCAAATGGAATACCCTTACTTGTGAGATACTGTTTGGAGTAGAACTTGCTGACATACCGCAGACCTGAATCATGTAGGATTGTAACGATGCGACTTCCTGGATTACGTCTGGCGTGCTTGATGCAGGATGCGAGGTTGACTGCACTAGAACTCCCTAACAACAACCCCTCATTTCGGATGAGGTATAAACTTAGGTGCAGTGCTTCCTCGTCACTAATCTTGTAGGAATCGTCGATCATTGCCTGTTAGAAGTTCTTAGTAGGGCGGTTCAGACCGATCCCCTCGGTAACTGAATCGAAAGGGTTCTTCTTACGGTAACCCTCTTTTTCCTCTCCAGTATACAGCACTCCGAATTTGATTTTGTTGTGCAATCCAGACCCTTGTGGATCGGCAAGGACAACCCCTATGTTTGGGTTCTTCTCCTTCAGGTACTTCGAGACACCTGCGAGTGTTCCTCCTGTCCCTGCAGAACATACAAAACTATCTAATAGTCCATCAGTCTGCTCGTAAATCTAAGGGCCAGTTGATTAGTAGTGAGCTTTGGCATTCACTAGGTTCTCAAACTGGTCTGAAAAGCAAATGCCTAGGTAAGGTTGCCGCAGTTACCTTGTTCAAAGGAGTGTAAACGAGCGAGGTTGTAGTAGTGCTTAGGGTCGACGATCAGCGCAGGAGGCACAGTTATGACTTCAGCACCCATCAACCGCAACAATCCAATTTTCTCCTACGCGATGTCGTTTGGAAGGTAGATTATCGGTTCCAGTCCCATGATATGTGCTATCGAGGAAAGGCTGATAGCTGTGCTACCAGAACTTGCTTCAATAACTTTGCGTTGGTTTTGGAAGGCTCCACATTTGTTGGCCTCTTGGAGAATCCACTTGGCGATACGGTCCTTGTTGCTTCCGAACGGGTTCATATACTCCGCTTTTGCCTACAATCACAATCATCGGACGTAGATCTCTGCCCCACATGCTTCTGATATTCTGGGGAGGTAGATAAGTGGAGTGTTTCCCACGCAGTCTACAAGCGATACTTTCTTGATCGACTTCGCTCTCTTGTTGATCTTTCCATAGCACAGCCAGCCTAAAGCGACAAGGGTCGCACCAGCAACCACCCCCACCAACAGTCCTTTGACATCACCTGCAGCCTGGAAGTTGATCATCGACTTTAACAAAGAATATCTATGGAGCCTATAAAACCGGAATAGGTTGAGCTTGATGAGCTGAGCCTGATAGCTGCACTCGAACAGAGCTACTCATGGAAGGATCTAGACGATGCTTTAGGAGAGAAGCAACACCCTCCAAGCGAAGTGTTATACTCGGCTCTCTGCTGCCCTGAAGATTGTACTGAAGTTGTAATGCAGACAGACGATGGTATGGCTACTTCAATGAACTGACCAATCGCAAGGAAGTGTCAAAGCGGCTTCTCGATCTCACCAAACTGCTGCTGGTGATTTGTAGCTCGAACTACTACGCACTCATGGCCAGGTTGGATTGCTACAGAGCGTTGAAGCCATCACTCCAATAAGAGGTCAAACTCATCAACCAACTGCTTCGGGACAACTCCAAAGAGTATCAGCTGTGGAATTATCGGAAGTCACTGCAGCCCCATAAGTCTATCAACACCGAGCTGCAGTTCCTTGACGAGCTGCTGAGGGAGGACAATAAACACTACCACGTCTGGAGCTACAGGGTATGGCTCATCGGCAGTGCCACCCGCGAAGAACAGCAAAGCGACCTAAACACTATTGAAGCACAGTTTAAGGAGAGCTACCTGAAGTTGGGTGAGTGCTATTCAGCTTGGTCATACAGACGGTTTTTGCAAGGCAAGCTTGGGCTTCTCAACGATAGGAACTTCGTTGAAGAAGAACTCAAGCATCTGCTTGAGCTTCTGAAGAAGCAACCCGAGAATGAATGCGTCTGGAACATCCTACACGGTCTGTTCCAACACGATAATTTTGGAATCAGTCAGTATCCAGTCCTTACCCTCAAGTATCCTGACTTCCCACAGGTACAAGCAACTTGCCAGACCATCGCCAACAGATTCAGCTTAGTGACTCAACTCAAAATTTCTCAATCAAGCCAAGACAGTGGCGCGATCCGAGCTTCCCTGATGCAACTGATCCAAGCAGACCCGACACGTTCCAGCTACTGGACATACCTCCGTGAAAGTTCATGATGTATATTTGGATCATTCTGGTAGTGGGGCGTTGACAGATGGTAGCTGTGGCCTGAGTCGCTTCTCCGTCTCTCGGAGGTCCTTTTGCACCTTCCTATACTCCTACTTGGTGAGCACGGTTATCGGTCTTTCCGATATCGTAGTGAGTTGTCCGTTGAGCTTGAGCAATTCGACAGTGTTATCGACGTCTGCGAACAACCACCGGTCCTTCGTTGTAATCTTCAACACCTTCGCGTACCGACTCAGGAAGGATTACAGCATTTCGCGATTACAATTCTCAGCTCCGCCAATCCACACGGTACCGTATGATTTGGCTTGTTTGCGACGATAGCGCTTCTTCCGGCGAAGCTGAAGTTCCTTATGCCGACCATTCTTGGCGGACACCAACACCCGAGAGTGACACTTGACTGATTCCTCGATGAAGGTAGTTTTGGCTGCAGAGTTTGGGAATCCCATCATTAGTTCAACCATCTGTGGAAACGAGAGTATTTTTCTAACACTGACCCATCCCTTGCGGGTCTTCTCCATCTCCCTGCTCAGCCAGCGATCCGTATCGAGGTTGGCAGTGCTGAAGTAGAACTCGAGTTGTTTGACGATCCTTTCGGAAAGCTGTTTGGTGCTATAGTTGTTGGTACTGTTAGTTTCGAGCACTGTACCTCCCGAATTGATAGGTGGGGGAATTGGAATTGTGGGCTGTTCGGCTTCCTAGTCGATCATGTTTATAATCGGAGAAATCCGGGTGCCGCCTTATTATTTCCCACCAAACAACAAATAATTTTGGTGGGTGAGATTCCCATCGTTGCCAATCACACCAACTTCAAACGATGCTTCAACAGTAAGTCAAACTGAGTCAGCTTGAATCACACTACAACCCCAATAATGACCGTTTTGGTGACCACAGTGAAACAAACGGTGAATGCAACTCTGCCTGTGCTTATAATCATTTGTGGTTAGCTCGATATACCTCGTTCTAATCGAACTACCGATTGAGCATAATGACAATCAACTATATTCCCATATTAGAAGTTATA
>ERZ724508.573-NODE-573-length-25583-cov-5.533728_pt1 | contig 25583 bp, 17 predicted proteins | sample MGYA00376041_ERZ724508 | MGnify/ENA primary metagenome ERZ724508 (study PRJEB28724, sample SAMN07190887) | wastewater metagenome | isolation source: effluent of sewage treatment plant in Hong Hong | place: USA: Christiansburg, Virginia | collected 2016-03-01 ...
ACATACAACAAGGCACTAAAAACAAACCCTGCTACGAAACATAACAGGGTGTAATACCAAGGATAGTTAGAGATAAATTCCATTTTTGTATCTTTCGGTGACTGAGGCTCTCGAAGTCACAATGATTTTAAGTAAGCATTCCTCCGCAAACATTAATGCACTGGCCTGTGATATAAGCACTCATGTCGCTTGCTAAAAACAAAGTTAAGTTGGCTACATCTTCTGCAGAACCACCACGTTTCAAAGGAATAGAATCTCTCCATTGTTGAACTACTTTTTCGTCTAAAGCACCCGTCATTTCAGTTTCAATAAAACCCGGAGCAATCGCATTGCTTCTAATGTTACGAGAACCTAATTCTAAAGCTACTGATTTTGTAAAACCTATTATACCAGCTTTTGATGCTGAGTAATTTGCTTGACCAGCATTTCCTTTTACACCCACTACAGAACTCATATTTATAATTGACCCACTGCGTGCTTTTAACATTGGTTTTTGAACAGCCTTTGTTAAGTTGAATACAGATTTTAAGTTAGCATTTATTACTTCATCCCATTGTTGTTCGCTCATACGCATTAATAAGGTATCACGTGTAATACCCGCATTATTAACTAAAACATCTACGGTTCCAAATTCAGCAACTACATCTGTTACTAATTGATCGGCAGCTTTAAAATCAGCAGCATCGCTCTGGTACCCTTTTACTTTTACGCCGTATTTGTTGGCTAATTCAGTTTCAAAAGCTTTGGCTTTTTCTACAGATGATAAAAAGGTGAAAGCAATGTTACAACCTTGTTCTGCAAATTTTTCGGCAATTCCTTTTCCAATGCCACGAGATGCGCCAGTAATAATGGCAACTTTATTTTGTAATAACTTCATATAGTTTTAAAATTAAAGGATAAATATACAAATTATCATTTTATAATAATTTTCAGGAATCTTAAAGTTTTAAACGCTTTGTTATTGTAATTACTTAACAATAATTTTTTTACTATACAGCTTGTTACTAGAGCTTGCAGTAACAATGTATGTTCCCGGCGCTAATTGATGTTCACTATCAACGGCAATTAATTGTTGATTTTCTTGACTTAATATAACTTTTGAAAAACATTCTTTGCCAGTAATATCTCTTATAACGACTAAAACTTCTTTGCCTTCTAACTCTTTGATATTAATATTTATTTCTCCTATAGTTGGATTAGGAAAAATACTCATGCCATCATCTGACAAAGTGTAATTTACAGACACAATTTTTGAATAAGAAAACGTGCCATTAAAATCAGTTTGTTTTAAACGATAATATGAAATGCCTTCAAATGGATTTGCATCAATATCTTTATAATTTATGAGTGATAAACTATTTCCAGCTGCATCAACAATCGACGATGTTTCAAAATTAATTCCGTCTTTACTTTTTTCAATAGTATAGTAATCGTTATTTAATTCTGTAGCAGTTGTCCAATTGATGTCTACTTGTTTCCCATTCATAATAGCATCAAAACTAAGTAGTTCAATTGGGAGAGGACTAGCCATATAATCCTTTGTTCCAATAGTATAATAGCCATCAGTTGTAAGATCAACATTACTAAACAATACTCTATCTCCCGAAACAGTAACCGTTGAGGTAAGTTCAGTCCAACTGCCAGTTTGTGCAGCTCGATATAACAATACATAATTGCTGGCCACGCCTAAAGGTAATCCTGTAATATTTCCATCGCTATTGTCAAATTCAATGTTTGTATTAATAACAGTAGATGTATTTGTTACATCTAAAAACCATACTCTGTTCCATCTGGCATTATTAGTGCCAGTCATACCGCCAACATCTGTTTTATTCGGAGAATTAGTAGCACTGGCATGACCTGCCATTATATAATCTCCATTGTCTAATCCCGAATTGGCAGTGATAGTTAAACCACCGGATACATTAGCTGAAAAAGAAGTCGTGCTCCCGCTGGTTTCTTTCCCTAATCCAGCTACATCTCTATCATAATCGCCATTACTGAAATTATCGCCATCGTATTTGTTATTGGACGCTAGCGCAATATTGTATTTAGCTGATAAATAATTATCTACGATATGGCGTTGAGCATCATTTAGTGATTTTTTATAAACAATTATTTCGGCAATATCACCGTTCCATGTTTCCGTTCCCTGTGTGCCAATTGCCACATCTGTCCAAGATCTCAATGTTCCGTCATAGGTAATTGTCCCTGAAATAGTATTATTTACATATTGGTTAATATTTGCGCCATCGTAGCGATTGCAAGTAATATAAGCAGTATTGGTAGCTAATGCAGTAACCTGAGTTATATTACGTTGAGCAGTGCTGGTTTGGATTCCTCTTCCCCAAATGCGTTGAGTAGCTGTATTAACCCACATACCAATACTTTTATCTGGTGGATTAACAGAATATCCAAGACCTGTAGGAGAGCCTTGAAGAATACCAGGATTAGTTTTTGATAAAGCAGAAACTCTAACAACTGCAAAAAAAGTTACTGTACTACTTGTTGTTAAAGCAGCGGATAAAATTCCATCATCATTACCGTCAAATCTTATGGCTGGTAATCCATTAAAGATATTTGTTTGCCAAGTGGGTTTTAATCCTGCAGTTAATTGAATCGCATGTTTGTTGTTGCCTGATTGATCGTTCCATTGTTGAACGGCTCCTCCTGCAGTGGATGCTGTTGTGCCGGCATTACTAAAAGTGCCTTTGTCAGCTTTTAACCATAAAACATTATCGGTAGAACTTTCAACTCCAGCAGGACCAGTTTGAGAGCGTAAGAACGCAGAAATAAAAACTCCTAAAATTGTAAGTATACTTTTCGCCATGTGTCTAAAATACAACAGAAAAAAAGAAATTCAAACTTTTTCAGGTTAAATCTTACACATGCACCATTAAACTATCACTAAAAGATTTAGGAAAATTATTTGATTAAAATATCTTCTTTCTTTTTAGGCCGTTTATTTTCCATCCACGAAAAATGTTTTAACCTCATATCTTCATCATTGATGTCTTTTAATGGAAAAACAGTTGATTCGGGCTTATTTCTAAAGGTTACTCTATCCACACCTTCTCCTGCAAACCAAGTGGTTAAATCGCTACAAGCTGTTTTATTAACGCCTTTGTAGTTTTTCTTTTGCTTTACATAATAAATGATTTGTGCATTACCTATCACATTTAATTTTCGAATGACTTGTTCACCAAGTGAGTCTTTTGCAAAAAAGCCTTCTATTTTTTTACCTTCTATTTGATTGAATTTTTTTTCATCCAAGCTATCTACTTTTTGCACGACTATAGCATTGTTTAAGAGTTCAAAATATTTAATATTGGTTTCCCCTGCGGTTACCTTAATTAGTTTAGCAGTTACTTGTCCATTATTGGTCCATAAAATCGGGGAGTTATACATGGTCATTAAAGAATCATGAAGTAAATAAGTGAGTGAATCACATAAACCTTGTAAATCCTTTTTAAAAATTTTCACATGTCTAAATGCTTTCACAAAAGTGTGTACCGAATCAGGTTGCTCATAAAACAAAGTATCGGCCGCCATAAATAATGTGTCTTTTTCTATTATTTTGCCATAAATAGCATGACCAGTAACGATGGCTTTATTTCTTTTTTCATAATGTTCGGCATAATCACCTACAATAAACGATTTGTTTTTTGCAGTCGTATCAATTATTTGAACATTTTTGGTAGCACTGGCAAAGCCTTTTTTTCGATTGTAAAAAATACTATCTCCTAATAATTTTTGATGTTCATTTACAATAAGTGCATTTTTACTAAAACGAGCAATTTCATTTTCAGTATCATACCATCCATTTTCACAATAAATGTAGTTTTCTTTACTTGTAATAATGGTAGGACCTAAGATATACGCTATTTTATTGATGGTGTTATATCTTAAGGTATCTCCTCGTATAATGTAATCAGGATTGGTAAGAACGACATCGTAATGAAACGTCAATTCTTTATTTCCCGAATAATAGTGTCCGTTTTTACTGGTTAAAGTGTTTTCTTTATTAACGATTTTCCCTCCTTCATAATAGCTAGCTACAGAATTTCCAATATCATAAATTAGTGTATTGGTAGTAAGTGTCATGTCTTTTTCAATACAACGAACATTGCCTTTCATATTGGCTAATTTTGTAGTAGCATCATAGCGTAGCGAATCACCATATAAAAAAATACTATCTCCTTTAATAATACTTATATGACCAAAAGCTTGTAATTTTTTATCGCTATATAAATAGGCACTATCGCAACGCATCACAGCACCTTCGTGCTCACATTCTACATCACCTATCAACCTACGAGCATCTATACCTAACGATTGATCGTATGATAAGCGCTTGGCATGCCTGATGGTAATTAATTTATTGGGCTTTTCTTCAACAGGTTTTGGCTTTGGTTTTGTTTGTGAAAATCCCGAGAAAATAAAAGCTATTACAAAAAACACTACCAGGTTATATTTGGTAGATTTAGTATTGGTAAATAGGCTTTTTCTGGTATTCATTTTCAGTCCATAAATTTAATCATATAAATTGTATTTGACCGAATGTTATGGTTTTTTAAGAAATAGCCTCAACACATGGTAAATCTTTCATCTTTAATCTTTCATCTTTTGCCCTGTTCTTATATCTTTGCAGACTATGAGTAAAATAAAGAAAAATATTTTTGTTGAAAATGCGGACATTGTCGATATTTCTTCTGAAGGAAAATCGGTAGCCAAAGTAGATGGAATGGTTATTTTTGTTGATGGCGGTGTGCCAGGTGATGTGGCTGATGTGATGATTACCCGTAAAAAAAACAATTATGCCGAAGGTCATGTAGTTACACTTAAAAAACCTTCAGCAAACCGTATTAATCCTAAATGCGAACATTTTGGATATTGTGGTGGTTGCAAATGGCAGCATATGAACTACGAAACTCAATTGATATTTAAACAAAAAACGGTTGAAGATGCGTTAACCCGTATTGGACATTTAGATATATCGACCTTAAAACCAATTTTTGGAAATAAGGAGAATTATTTTTACCGTAATAAATTAGAGTTTTCGTTTTCGGATAAAAAATGGTTAACCAATGAGGAAGTAAAAAGCGGAGTAGAGATTGATAATCGTAATGCTTTAGGATTTCATATTCCAAAAATGTTTGACAAAATTTTAGATATAAAAAATTGTTATTTACAAGCAGAACCTTCTAACTCTATCCGTAACGAAATTAGAGATTTTGCAAACAAAAATAACTTAAGCTTTTTTGGTGTAAGAAATAAAACAGGTTTATTAAGAACTTTAATGATTCGTTCGTCGAGTAATGGCGAATTAATGGTGTTGATTCAGTTTTTTGAAAATCAACCTGAAAATATTGATTTGTTATTAAACCATTTAAAAAACACCTTTCCTCAAATTACATCGTTGCAGTATGTCATTAATCAAAAAGGGAATGATACGTTGCAAGATTTAGAGATTATAACCTTTAGTGGCAGAGATCATATTTTTGAAGAAATGGAAGGTTTAAAATTTAAAATTTCGGCCAAATCCTTTTACCAAACCAATTCGCCTCAAGCTTACGAATTATATAAAATTACCCGAGATTTGTGTGGATTAACTGGTAATGAAGTGGTTTATGATTTATATACCGGTACCGGCACTATTGCCAATTTTGTGGCTAAAAAAGCAAAAAAGGTAGTGGGGGTAGAGTACGTTGAAGATGCAGTGATCGATGCTAAAAACAACTCTGAATACAACAATATTCATAACACTTTATTTTATGCTGGTGATATGAAAGATGTGTTAAACGACGCTTTTATTAAAACTCACGGGCAACCAGATGTTATTATTACCGATCCACCACGAGCAGGCATGCATGAGGATGTGATAAGTGTGATTTTAAAAGCTGCTCCTCAAAAAATTGTATATGTAAGTTGTAATGCGGCCACACAAGCTAGAGATTTGGCAATGATGGTAGGTCATTATGATATTATAGAAATTAAACCAGTGGATATGTTTCCTCAAACAGCACACGTTGAAAATGTGGTTTTATTGGAGAAAAAATAATTTTTATTTTTTTATGGCATAAGTGTAACTATTTTTAGTATTTTGGTGTTTAACAACACAGTACTAACCCTTAATAATTTACAATTATGACTACTACATTTGAACCTATCGAAAAAGAAAAAATCGAAACATTAAAGTTTCCACATGAGGAAGTATTAGTTGATGCCAATTTAATTAACGAAAGAAACACTGAGTTAAACAGAGCTTTGGCCTTAGGGAATTTAGAGCATACTAAGATTAAAATTTATTTCGAAGATGACCAATCGCGTAAGCTAGTAGAAACTACAGTTTGGGGTGTCACAGATAAACGAGTTATTTTAAAGCAAGGCGTTGTAATTCCAATTAACCGAGTACATAAAATTTCACTTTAGGGTTACTTACAAAAAAAAGCCCTCCAGAATTTTCGGGAGGGCTTTTTTATTGACTTATGTTTATTTTACTTTCCCAAGTAACGTCACATGTCCTGTTTTGTATCGTTTTTCTCCCGACATGGCCGTTACTTCGAGTTTAAATATGTATACGCCTTGCTCGCAAATTTTACCTTTATAGCTTCCATCCCAGCCAACAGTTTGTCCTTCTTCATTAAACAATTGGTGACCCCAACGATCAAAAATAGCTAGTCGAATTTTATCTATACCATAGCCTTTTGGAGCAAAAACCTCATTGTTAATGTCGCCATTTGGTGTAAATGCGTTAGGTATAAACACATCCCAGTCTTTGGTAACTGTAATACATACAACATCTGTATTTCTACAGCCAAAGCTCGAAATTCCTTCTATGGTATAGCAAGTATTTTCTTGTGGGTTAACGGTTACAGTTGGACAGTAATTACAATCAAACGGAACACCAGTAGAGGCATTAATAAATCCTACTTGAGTATCTCCCGAAGCAATTAATGTAATAGTTTCATCAATATTAATCGTGCTATCCAAACCTGCATCTATAATTGGTAGAGCATTTACAGTAATTTCTACCGTCGCTGTCCCAGTACAATTATTAGTAGTGCCTGTCACTGTGTAAATATAAACACCAGGTAATGGTGGTCGCACAGATGTAGTTGAATCATGTATATGACTAACACCCGTTGTTGGACTCCATGTATATGTGTTAGCTCCAGTTGCATATATTAACGTTGAACTACCTTCGCAAATTGGAACGCCTGGGCTAGGGGTTAATGTAGGATTAGGAATAACAGTTACTTGAACTGTTTTAGTATCTAAACATAACTGAGTAATACCATTTGACCCAATAACAGTGAATGTTGTAGTAAGTGGAGGTGTTGCAACCGTAGTGTTACTATTAGGACTACTTAAACTAGCACTTGGTGACCATGTGTAATTAGTTGCACCAGAAGCAGATAATGTAGAGCTGCTATTAGCGCAAATAACACCTGGACTTGATGTGACATTGAGGGTTGGTGTAGGAACTACAGTTACAGTTGTAGTGGTTGAACCTAAGCAACCTAATGGACTTGCTCCTGTAATATTATAAACAGCTGTTGTATTAGGATTAGCATTTACTACTGCTCCATTTGCAGAGCTTAATGTAGCTGATGGAGACCAAGTATAGGTGCTTGCTCCATTAGCGGTTAAGGCAGATGAACTTCCACTACATATAACAGATGGACTAGGAGTTACAGTTAATGTTGGATTCACAGTGAGTGTCACAACTACTTCGGCTGAGTTGGTGCAAGTACTAGTTGAACCAATTACCGTATAAGTAGTAGATGTTGCTGGTGCAGCTGTTACAGAAGCTCCATTTGCTGAACTTAAAGTTAAACTTGGTGTCCAAGTATATGAAGTTGCTCCACTAGCGCTTAAAGTAGCACTGCCCAAAGGACAAATTGTAGTAGTTGGTGTCGCGCCAGCTAAGGCATTTACAACAACTGTATTAGCCACAGCAATAGTCATTACAGCCGTGTTAGTGCAAGATGCGGCAGATGTTCCATCAATAGTATAAGTAGTTGTAACGGATGGAGTACAAATAATATTGGCCCCTAAATTATTATTTAAGAATATGTTCGGAGTCCAAGTGTAAGAACTTGCTCCACTAGCGGTTAACGTATTTGCAGATAGCGGACAAACAGTCATATCTGGCGAAACAGTAATGGTAGGCAATGGGTTAACAGTTATAGCGGTAATAGTTCCATTTATACAACCATTAGCATCCATACCAGCAACCGTATAATTTTGTGTAATAGTTGGTGTACCTGTTACAACAGATCCAGTAGTTGCACTTAAGCCAGTTCCAGGAATCCAGCTATAGGTCGTTGCTCCCAACGCAGTTAATGTTGCAGTTTGCTGTCCTACACAAATAGTAGCACTTGTTGCTGTTACGTTAGGTAAAGGATTAACCGTGATTGCAGTAACAGTTCCATTAATACAGCCGTTTGCATCCATACCTACAACTGTGTAGTTTTCTGTCACAATAGGAGTTCCAGTAACAACAGATCCAGTAGTTGCACTTAAGCCTGTTCCTGGAATCCAACTATACGTCGTAGCGCCGTTTGCGGTTAATGTGGCCGTTTGTTGTCCCAAACAAATTGTAGAACTATTTGCAGTAACAGTAGGTAAAGAGTTAACGGTTATGGTAGAAGTTGTATTGCTAAAGCATCCATTCGCATCAGTTCCAGTAATGGTATAACTTTCGTTAGCAGCTGGTGTTCCCGTCACGGTTGTTCCTGCGGCTGAACTTAAGTTAACAGATGGAGTCCAACTGTATGTGCTAGCACCATTTGCTACTAAAGTAGCTGTTTGTTGTCCAATACAAATAGAAGCGCTATTTACAGTAACGGTAGGTAATGGGTTAACTGTTATAGCGGTTATAGTTCCATTAATACAACCATTAGCATCAATTCCTGCTACTGTATAATTTTGTGTAACAGTTGGTGTACCGGTTACAATAGATCCTGTAGTAGCGCTTAATCCTGTTCCCGGAATCCAACTATATGTTGTAGCGCCATTAGCGGTTAATGTGGCAGTTTGTTGTCCTTCACAAATTGTAGCACTATTTACAGTAATTGTAGGTAACGGGTTTACAGTAATCGCTGTAGTTGTTCCGCTAATACAGCCATTTGCATCCATACCTGCCACTGTGTAGTTTTGGGTTATAGTAGGATTACCTGTTACAACTGATCCAGTTGTAGAACTCAATCCAGTTCCTGGAATCCAACTATACGTAGTTGCTCCATTTGCCGTTAATGTTGCTGTTTGTTGTCCCACACAAATCGTAGAACTGTTTACGGTTACGGTTGGTAAAGAATTTACTGTAATGGTTGAAGTAGCATTTGCAAAACAACCATTTGCATCTGTTCCAGTTAATGTATAATCTTGAGTAGTAAGAGGATTTCCAGTAACAAGAGAGCCTGAAGTAGCGCTTAAACCAGTAGCTGGTGTCCAACTATAAGATATTGTTCCATTAGCAGTTAATGTTGCGGTTTGTTGACCCACGCATATTGTAGAACTATTCACCGTTACTGTAGGTAAAGGATTAACAGTAATTTCAGTAACAGTTCCATTCATACAACCATTAGCATCCATACCAATAACCGTGTAGTTTTGTGTAGCTCCTGGAGTTCCAGTAACAACTGCGCCAGAGGTAGAACTTAATCCAGTACCAGGGATCCAACTATAAGTAGTAGCACCGTTAGCTGTTAAAGTGGCAGTTTGTTGTCCTGCACAAATAGTAGCGCTATTCGCAGTAATTGTAGGAGTAGGAAAAACGTTTAATGAAACAGTAGTTGATTGAGGACAAGAGTATCTATCTTCAGTGAAAACTGTAAATGTATTAGCTCCGGTTGAGGTCACCGTTATTTGATCGTTTAAACTGCTGCCTGAACTAGTAGTTGTAAATGAATCAGCACCAGATTGTACCCAAGTATAAGTATAATTAGGTGACCCTAAAAGTGTACTGGCATTCATAGTTACATTTGTAAAAGGACAATGAGTAGGAGGTACGTTAACTACAGAAACCTGAGGACAAATATTGACTTCAATAACAGATAAAGAGTTATAGCCTGCGCAATTCAAGTCATTCCAACTACCATCCGGATAAATTTGTGTACAATGTTCAACTCCTCCTGAATTATTTGGTTCGCCGGGTGCCCAATTGGAATAACTAAGTGGTGCACCATCGTACCAAACAAAGCTTCCTTCTGTAATAGCATCACTGTAACCAATCCAAATTACCTGACCCGCATATCCTTGATTTGATAACGCTTGAACTAAATCAGCATTTTCGGTGGCGGATTGAACAGAAATTAAATTTGCTCCAAAGGTTTGAGCGTATGCTTGAGCTTGAGGACCTGTCATGAATTGAGGATTGATGAAATATAAACTACATGTATTGTTCATTCCCAATAATTCAATATTTCCAGCTCCTGTTAGGGTTGATCGTATCAAGGCTAAATCACAAGCACTCGATACACATACGCCAATACCAACGTTAACAGTTGCAACACCAGTACAAGTTCCGGTAGAACCCAAAACTGTATAGGTTGTATTTACTAATGGAGATGCAGTTACGTTCGATCCATTTGCCGAACTTAAAGTAGCAGAAGGGAGCCAGGTATAAGTTGTAGCACCATTAGCATCTAATAATGCGGCTCCACCTGGACAAATTGTGGGTGTATTTGAAGTCAATGTTAAAGTTAAGCCAGCAGACATAGATATGTTTGCAGTTGCTGAACCCGTGCAGGTTCCTGAAGTTCCAATAACAGTATAAGTTGTTCCGGTTAATGGAGTGGCTGTTACAGTTGCACCATTTACTGAACTTAATGTAGCACTTGGACTCCAGGTATAATTACTTGCACCATTAGCTGTTAATACAACTGGCGTACCAGGACAAACGGTTGATGTAAGCGGAGAAACAGTTAATGTTAAACTTCCACCAATTGTAACAATGGCGGTCGCTGTTCCAGTACAAGTTCCAGTAGCTCCAAGAACTGTATAAGTTGTATTAACAGATGGAGTTGCAGTAACCGTGGTTCCATTTGCAGAACTTAATGTTGCACTCGGACTCCAAGTGTAATTGGTTGCTCCACTGGCCGATAATGTAACTGGAGTTCCCGGACAAACGGTTGCTGTATTTGGAGTAACGGTTAAAGTTAAGGCACCACCAACTGTTACTGTTGATGTAGTTGAGCCAGTGCAAGTACCAGTAGAACCAATAATTGTGTAAACGGTTGTTATGGTTGGAGTCGCTACAACATTTGTTCCATTAGCCGAACTTAAAGAACCAGTAGGACTCCATGTATAATTTGTGGCCCCACTGGCGGTTAATGTAGATGAACTACCCGCGCATACTGTTGAGGTATTAGGGGTAACAGTTAAGTTTAATGCAGGACTCAAACTAACGTTAATTGCAGCTGTAGCAGAACCGCAAGTTCCAACTGCAATAACAGAAACCGTTCCTGCACTTGCACCAAAGTTAACGGTAATTGCATTTGAGTTAGTAGGAGCCGAAGTTATGGTTGCACCAGCAGGAACTGTCCAAGTATAGTTAGTACTGACGACGTTAGTAACCGAATAAGTAATGCCAGTTGAGTTTGGACAAATTAAGGTAGAGCCGCTTATAGCTCCAATAGCAGGAGGTGTTCCATTTACAACTACTTGTACTGTTGCTGTTTGATTACCAGAACAACCTGGTGTACTTACTGTATAAATTGTAGTAGCTGCGGGTGAAGCAATAACAGTTCCTCCGTTGGTTGTATTTAATGTAGCTGCTGGAGTCCAAGTATAAGTTGTGCCACCAGTTGCAGTTAATGTACTGCTTTGAGCAGGACAAATAGTTGTAGTTGGTGATACAGTTAAATTGGGTGTTGCAGGTAAAACGGTAATAGTTAAATTTTTTGTATTGCTACAAGTATTAATCAAACCAGAGGCATTTAAACTTATATTATAAGTTCCTGGTGCTGTGTAAGTATGCACAGGACTGAAAGAGCTAGCTGGACTTCCGCCTAAATAAAAAGCAGTTCCACCATCTCCAAATGTCCATAAATAGGTTGCAAATGTACCTTGGTTGGAAGTTGTGTTACATAAAAAAGAACCACAATTACATTGATTAAGACCCAAACCTCCTGTACTACATGGATAAGTAGATGTGTTTGTAAATGTTACTGGAGACCCTGCACAAACAGTTAAAGAAGGAAGAGCGGTGAAGTTAGCAATTGGTGCATCTGTAACTGTAACAGCTTTAGTAACTGTTGCCGTACCACATGCACCGTAACTTACTACTAATTGAAAATTCATTGTTGCTGAAGTAGTTGCAGTGACTGTTATTGTTTGTTGATTTTGCTGCCCAGCCGGTACCGCAGCTCCTGTCCATGTGTAAGATACCGCACTAGATGACGATAAAGCAAAAGTAGTGCCTTTACAAACATTTGCAGGTCCAGTAATAACTGGTGTTGCAGGAGCAACGTTAAAAGAAACAGTTGTTGTAGGCATTGCATTGCCACAATTATCAATAAAACTATTTCCATCAGAACCAAAATGAGCATTGAGTATCCATGGTCCACCACCTGTTAATGCAGGAGTAATAGTAAATTGAATTTGAGCTGTTGAACTGCCACAGTTTACGCCATTTGCTCCAGTAATAGTGTAAGGACCGCCAGTTCCAGAAATAGATATATCAGAACCATTACCTGCAATTGAAGCACAAGTTATTTGTTCACTTGTGTTTAAAGTTAAAACATTGCTTCCGCAAGGCGCAGAAACACTAGCTAATGTGGGTGGAGTAACATCAAAAATACTTGCAGTTCCTGGAGTGAAATCTAATTGGTATCCATTTGCGGATGATGAATAGTTACTAATAATTAATACATACGTTTGTCCAACAGTAGTTGCGAGCACAGTACTTTGATTTGGGCCACTTGCTGGTTCCGATGGATTAGTTCCAGATGCAGATAAACCAGTAACACCTCCAGTTGCTGAGAAATTACAACGAATTGGGGTTAATGCACCACTACTAATCGCCGAACAATTTGTCCCTGTAAGATTATATAAAGCAAAATCATAATCTTGTCCTAAAACATTTGGAGTAATATTAAAAGCAATATTACCAGCTGAACTGCTCGTAAACGTATACCAAACAGAGTTTAATTCGTTACTTCCTAAACAGGAGTTTCCAGGTATTTCTTGAGTTGAACCATTACCGGAATATGAAGTTGAAGTAGTATATATATTTTGACAAACAGGTATTGCACTATTACATTGTTGTTCCGGTCCAGTAGTTAGCACAACAGGATTGGCTCCAGATTCTAGCTTGGAAGTTGAAAAAATAGGTAATTTGCTTTCTTTAATTATGATTTTGTCTTCAATAGATAAATCATCGTATTGATTTTGAGCAATTCCAAAAATTGAAATAGAAGTAAGTAATAGAATTAAATATTTTGACAGTTTCATTATAAATTTTTTATGTAGTACAACTCCTAAAAATAGCTATAATTCTTGTTACAATTAACTGTATCTGATTAAGTTAGTGTTATGAGTTCGTAAACACTAGTATCTGCTTATTGAACACTATTATTTGTATCCATTTAGGAGTTTATTTAACGATTTATTAATGGGTTTTAATTGAAATAGCTATCTTTAAAACGTAAAAAAACAAGAATGAAATTATTGGTTCGTCCACCACAATTATTGAGAGCTTTATATAAAGGGTCTTTATGGCGAATGGATAAAAAAGAACCAACTATTTACCTCACTTTTGATGATGGTCCAATTCCAGAATTAACCGAATGGGTGTTAGATGTTTTGAAGGAATATCAAATTAAAGCCACTTTTTTTTGCGTTGGAGATAATATTGTTAAAAATCCATCTATTTTTCAAAGAATTAAATCCGAAGGGCATCAGGTTGGAAATCATACATTTAACCATATGAAAGGTTGGGAAGTTAAAAATGCGATGTATGTAGAAAATACTGAAAGGTGCCAAGAACTAACCAAAACAAATTTATTCAGGCCTCCATACGGAAGAATTAAAAAAAGCCAATACAAAATACTGGCAAAAAACTACAAAGTGGTATTTTGGGACGTATTAAGTTATGATTATGATAGACTAACTTCATCTAAAAAGTGTTTAGATAATAGTATTAAATACACTCGAAATGGAAGTATCATTGTTTTTCACGACAATATCAAAGCCCAAAAAAACTTAAAATTTGCCCTTCCTCAATATATTGAACATTTTTTGAAATTAAATTATAAATTTGCAACTCTATAATTTATTTAAAATGAGACTTCTTTATTATATAATATTTTTTTTAAGCCTTGGGCTATTTTCTTGCAAAACACAAACTGCAGAAAAAACAGAAACATTTAAAGTTTGGGGAAATTGCGAAAAATGTAAAGTAACCATCGAAGGTTCTTTGGGTGTAGATGGGATCGTTGAAAAAAACTGGGATGTAGAATCTACTTTGATAACCGTTAAATTTGACACTACTAAAATCACTTTAGATGGTATTCAGCAACTAGTTGCCAAAGCAGGTTATGATAACGATGGCTATTACGGTGATGATTATGCTTACGGTAAATTACCAGATTGTTGCCAGTATGAGCGTAAGCCATTTGAGTTAAAATAATTTTCCTCTTTTTGATTTTTTATTTGTAATTTAAGGTGATTGATTTTTAATCAAACACATTTTTGCATGGGTTATTTTAAAATTATATATTGGGTTATTATTCTTGTGTTTTTGGGTTCAGTTTCTTGCACACCTCAAAAAGTAAATCAATCTAGTACAGATAGATTATATACAAAATCCAATAACGAATTGGATGCTAAGTACACTATTTATCATGTAAACGACAGCATTAGCCAATTATTTTACGACATATCAAATGAAGTATTACAATACAAAAAAACAGATACAAGTAATTATTTTTATGCGCAAATTAGAATAGAATTAAATGTGAGTGCCGAAGATAATTTGAGCGCTGTTAGTGATACGGCTTCAATAGTTTTAACTGATAAACAAGAAGACGCCATTATTAAACAATTAAGAGGAAGTTTATTTTTTAAATTGCCTGCTGGTTTCAATTATTATATTAATGTAAATGTTGTTGATCGAAACAAAAAAGTGGAGTACACTGACAACTTATTTTCAAATAAAACATCTATTGAAGCGCGACAAAATTTTTTGATTACAAATGCTCGTAACGAAGTTTTGTTTTCATCTTACTATAAACCAGATGAGGTTGTTTATATACAATCATCTCGAAATAGAGAAAAATTATTTGAAGTAGATTATTTCAAGCCTAAGTTCAAATTAGCGCTACCTCCTTTTTCTGTTGAGTTAATGCCGAAATTTAGTTACAAGCCAGATTCTACATTTAGTGTTTATGAAACAAATGGAAAAATTGAATTAGCGCTTCCTTCAAAAGGATTTTTTCATTTAAAGACAAATGCAACTACTAAAAACGGCGTAACGTTTTTTGTTTATGAATCAGCCTATCCTAGAATAAAAAATACTGAACAAATGATTTTAGCTACACGTTATATTATGGCTAAAAAGGAATTTGACAATTGTTTACAATCGTCTGATCAAAAAGGTGCTATTGATAAATTTTGGATAGAGATTGGCGGTAGCGCTGAAAGAGCAAAAGAATTGATTAGAAAATATTATTTGAGAGTTCAAGAGAGTAATAAGTTATTTACGAGCTTTCAGGAAGGATGGAAAACAGATAGAGGAATGATTTACATTGTTTTTGGGGCACCTAATAAAGTGTCGAAACGAAAAAATGGAGAAGTGTGGACTTATGGCGAACCTAACAATCCAACATCCATCTCGTTTTCATTTATAAAAATTATTAATCCTTTTACTGACAATGATTTTTATTTAGAAAGAAGTGAGCTTTATAAAGAAAGATGGTATCAAGCAGTAGACATGTGGAGACAGGGCAGAATTTACTTAGATAATTAAGAATTTACTCTACTTTATCGGTTTCTAATACTCTTAATTTAACAGACTCAACAGTTTGTTTTTTTCTTTGAAGTACAGTTATTTCATACCCCCCGTATTGTCTTTTTTCATTCACTCCAGGAATTCTTCCCCATAAAAAATTTATTAACCCTGATATGGTTTCGTATTTAGGATTTTCTGGGATGGCCATTGGTAACGATTCGTTTACATCACCAATGCTACTATGAGCATTCACAATATATTCAGTTTCGCTTTTCTTTTCTACCGTTGGTTTCTCTTCATCATGTTCATCTTGTATTTCTCCAACTAACTCCTCAATAATATCTTCCATTGTTACGATGCCTGCTGTGGCGCCAAATTCGTTGGTAACAATCGCAATTTGCATATGTAGTTTTTGAAAATCACGGAGCAGATCATTAATTTTCATTGATTCAGGTACAAAATGCGCAGGACGCATAATATCTTTAATGGTTTTAAATTTCTTGGAAATTAATTCCTTAAATAAATCTTTGGCATATATCACACCAATAATATTATCAATGTCGCCTAGATAAATTGGGTAACGAGAGAAGCCTTCATCAGATATTTTTTGAATGATTCCATCTCTATCCAAAGCCTCTACGTCAATTGCGGTTACGCGGTTTTGAGGAACCATAATTTGTTTTACCAAACGATCGTCAAAATCAAATACATTTTGAATCAATTCATTTTCGCTTGGCTTAATAGCTCCACCTTCTTCACTTTCTGTTAAAATTAATCGAAGTTCCTCTTCTGTATGAACTTCTTCTTCTCCAATTCTTTTAATGCCTACTATTCTTAAAATAACATTTGATGATTTATTTAATAACCAGATAAATGGACTAAATACGATATAAAATATTTTTAATGGCCAAGCTGTAAATAATGCCGTATCCATACTATACTTAATCCCAATCATTTTTGGTATTTGTTCTCCTAATGTAACGTGAAAAAATGTTAGTAAGGTTAAGGCAATAGGCAGAGAAATGCTGTGAACCGTAACCATATTTACTCCTAAATCATATTTTTGAAATAGATTAATAACAATGTGTGAAATAGTTTCTTCTCCAATAGCACCTAAAGCTAAAGAAGCTAATGTAATACCAAGCTGTGTAGCAGATAAATAAGCGTCTAGTTTTTCGAGAAGTGTTCTAGCTACTTTAGCGCGACTACTTCCTTTTTGAATTAAAATATCTAATTGTGACGCTCGTACTTTCACCAAGGCAAACTCGGCAGCCACAAAAAAACCATTTAATAAAACCAATAGTAAAGTAAGAAATAAACTCGCTAACATATATAAATAATATCCTTATGCAAATATAGCAATAGAATTGGAGATTTTATAAGGAATGTTTTCGTAGGTATTACTTCAGCTTTTTAGCCAATTCCGCTTCTTTTTGAACAATAGCTTGTTTTAAAAGTTCAATTTCTTCCATTAATTTTTGTGGACTCACTTCTTCTCCGTCGTTCCAAAGTTTGTTTACAAAATAAGGTTTTTCCGTATAATTGGTTTTTTGATTAGCATCCCTAAAAAAGCTATATAAAGGTACTTTTAAGTTTTTTGAGATATCTTCTAAATATCTTAATTCGAGGGTTTTGTTAGCTAAGCCATCTTCCAACTGTTCTTCAGACAAATTTAAATAATCAGCTAACTGACTAAATGTATAGTTTTCCTTAACTAAAATCTCTTCAATTTTCTCTCTTAACAAATTCATATGAGCTGTTGTTTTTGTTGACATAGCACCCTTATAATTTTAATACATCTAATTTACAAAATTTAATAATACGTTTTAAAAATTTTTGCAGAGTTTTATCTTAAAATCACCAACCTATTGGCATCTAATTTTATAAAAATAAACAATAAAATAGTGAACGACCATAGCGATGAGCCCCCGTAACTAAAGAATGGAAGTGGAATACCAATTACAGGCATGAGACCAATCGTCATTCCAACATTAACTGCTAAATGAAAAAATAAAACGGAAGCTACTCCATATCCGTAAATCCTACTAAACGGCGAACGCTGCCTTTCGGCCATAAAAATGACGCGAATGATTAAAAAGAGTTCAAGTATTATAACTAAACTAGTTCCAACAAATCCCCATTCCTCACCAACAGTACAAAAAATAAAATCGGTGTCTTGTTCTGGCACAAAATCATATTTGGTTTGAGTACCTTGTAAATATCCCTTGCCCCAAAAACCTCCTGAACCTATGGCAATTTTTGCCTGATTGACATTATAACCAACTCCTTTTAAATCTGTTTTCTTTCCAAGCAATACATCAATCCTGTCTTTTTGATGGGGCTCTAATTTCTGATATACAAAGTTAGTACCCAACACTACTCCACTTGCAGCTGCAAAAACGATAGAGATAATAATTAAGTTTTTTCGAGAGCGTTTCACAAACAAAAACGATAAAGCAGCAATGACGCCTAATGAAATTATAAGTGTTTGAGATTCCATTACGAGTGATAAAATAAATAGTAATGCCGATAGTAATCCAAATATTAAAAAATTGACTGATAAACCTTCTCTGTATAGGGTGATGATAAAGGCCATGAGAACAAGCGCTAAGCCAGTTTCATCTTGTAATACTTTAATAATCAGCAAAGGTAATCCTAAAATAATAACTGCGATAATCGTGTTCTTGTAATTTTTAATTAGATCGGAGAGTCTACTTTTACGAGAAGAAGTTTCTACTTCAATGTTTACGTTACTCAAATATTTTGCAAGTGCCAGATTCGTAGCGAATTTCATGAACTCGGCTGGTTGTACTCCAAAGGAGCCAAAGCCGAACCATGAACGACTACCTTTTATCGACCGTCCAACATATGGCACGGCAATGCATGCTACTAGTAGAAAAACATAAAAAAAGTAGGCAAATACCGTATAAAAACCAGCATCAATAATTAAAATAAAAGTAGCTATAAAAAACGCACTCCCTATCCAAATAAGTTGCATACCGTATTTTTGTGACGTGTCAAAAATATTTTGATGCTCTTCGTTATACACAGCCGCATAAATATTTAACCAACCCATAAACACAAGTAATGCGTACGTTAGGATGGCAATTTTATCTACCCCAAAAAATAATTTATGTTCGTTTTGTCTCAATTTGTTTTTTTCTTTTCAACTGTTTTTTTACCTAATAAATTTTTTCCACCAATTAAATCAGCTTCCATCATTCGTTTTTCTAAATCAGGACGAGTAACTTTGCCAGTTAAATATTTTTCAATCATTAAACTGACGATTGGCGCACTCCATGTTCCACCAAATCCTGCATTTTCAATAAAACATACCATAGCAATTTTCGGCTTATCTCGTGGTGCAAAAGCTAAAAATACAGCATGATCTTTTCCATGAGGATTTTCCGCCGTACCTGTTTTACCACAAGCCACGATGCCAGGTATTTTGGAAGCTGTAGCTGTTCCCGCATCAAAACATTTTTGCATACCATCGTGTACTACTTCATAATATTCATCTTCTTGTACGTAGGTTAAATGTTTTTCTTTAAATCGTTTGTCTATTGATTTTTCTATACCAACTCCTTTAATACAATGTGGTGTGTAGAAATAACCTTTATTTGCTACTATAGCTACTACATTTGCCATTTGAAAAGGAACCAACAATAATTCGGCTTGTCCGATGCCTAAAGAAACAACGGTGTTACTTCTCCAATGATTTTTCCCGAAAATTTTGTTGTAATATTCAACTGATGGAACATTACCGGGTTTATCATAGGGTAGGTCGGTTCCTAATTTTGTTCCTGGTCCAAATGAACGAACGGCGTCTCTCCAATGATTATATCCATCTACAAAATTTGGAAAAGCTTTTTGATCGACAATTTTGCAAAACACATAACTGTAGTAGGAGTTGCAAGAAGTAGCAATAGAACCTGGTAAGTCAGCTGATGGATGTGAGTGACACTTTGGTCTTCCTCCCATTGGAGGATATCCACCATGACAAGGAAAAACTGTTGAGCGGTTAATGAGTCCATCTTTTTGAGCGATTAACGCGTCAATTAATTTAAAAGTTGACCCAGGAGGATACATCGCTGTTAATGCTCTGTTAAACAAGGGTAAATTAAGTGTATCCAAATATAATTTTGTGAAGTTGCGAGAACGTTCTTTACCTCCAACTAATAAATTAGGATCATAACCCGGCGAAGAAATTAAACATAAAATTTCTCCAGTACTTGGTTCAATAGCAACAACAGCTCCTCGTTTGCCTTTCAATAATTTTTCTCCGTATTCTTGTAAATCAACATCAATGCTACAAAATAAAGGTTTGCCCGCAACGGCTGCTGTATCATAAAATCCGTTCATATAACGTCCTTTTGTTTTACCATGAACGTTAACCATTACAATTTGTTTTCCTTTTTTACCTCTCAGTTCAGTTTCATAAGAACGTTCAATACCACTAATACCAATATAATCTCCTTCTATGTAATAAGGATCTTTGGCCGCTTTCTCTTTACTAACCTCACCAACATAACCTAATAAATGTGCGGCAACAGGACGCGGATATTTTCTAACTGTTCGTGATTGAACATCAAAGCCTTTAAAGCGATACAACTTCTCTTGAAGAGCAGCATATACTTTATTGGATAACTGTTTTTCAAAAATACTTTCTTTCCTAGGGGAGTTTGGCGCCTGACTGGCCTTTTTCATTTTCTTTAAAAACTCTGCTTTGGTAATTTCTAATACTTGACAAAGAGCCATCGTATCGCAGTCTTTCACCAACTTCGGTGTTACCAGTAAATCGTATGATAAAACATTTTGAACTAATAGTTTCCCATTTCTATCATATATATAACCACGTAATGGATATTCGGTTCTATTTCTAAAGGCGTTATTCCTAGCATCTAATTTATATTGGTCGTCGATTAGTTGAATATAAAATAAACGACAGATGTAAACAATTGCCACAACGATAAAGAAACCGCTAATAATATATTTTCTATCTGCTAAATGAGAATTGTTGTACATTATTTATTTTTATCTGTTTTATAAAACAAAAACTGAACAACATAAACGAAACAGAATGTTCCAATAGTACTTAAAATAACTCTCAATAATGTGGTAAAGAATTCATTGAATCTGAAAATTTCTAAATAAAAGAAAATTAAATGGTGAATAAATATGATGATAGCAGAATAGGTAATAAACCACACCGGTCCCATAGAATCTACACTAGGAATTAACCCTGGTTCGTAACCTTCGCGAGGGGACAATATTTTTAGAATATAATATCTCAAAAAACCAATTAAAGTACAAACGGCGGCATGCATACCAGCAGTATCGTAAAACATATCAATCGTTAGGCCAAGTAAAAAGGACGCAAAAAGGACAACTAATTTTGGTGTCTCGAATGGAAGCAATAGAATAAACAAAACGTATGGAAATAAAATCATGTAGGATCCCAAGCGGATATTTTGAACGATTAGAACTTGAAGAAGCACTAATATGACAAACCGAATACTATTTTTAATAATGTTATTTATCACTTTGAACTTGCGATTTAATTTCTAAACTATCTCTTTCGGTTTTGTAATTATATTTGATAACCGATACGTGATTTACTTTTTTAAAGTCGGCACTTAGTTTTACTTTTACAGTATAGAAAGATTCATTTGCACGTTGTTCAAAGCTATCAACAAAGCCTACTAAAATCCCTTCAGGGAAAATGCCAGACAGAGAACTGGTAATTACTGTATCTCCTTTTTTTATTTTTGCGTGAGTGGGAATATCTGTTAAATTAGAAAAACGGTAGTCCGAGCCGTCCCAAATAAGCGGACCGTAAGTGCCATCTTTTTTTAACTGACAGTTTACACGAACATCTTTATGCAATATAGACATAGCTGAAGAGAAATTTTCAGACACATCTTTTACAATGCCAATAATTCCATCACTTGTAATTACAGCCATATCACGCGTTACACCTTGTTGAGAACCAATATTAAGTGTTAAGTAATTACTTCTTTTGTTTACACTACTATTAATAGCTTTTCCATTCATAAACTCATACTCTTGTTTATAAAGTGTATCGTTTTTTTTGTAAACTTTTAACGGAATCGCAGCATAGCCTAATTTTATTCTATTCAGTAGAAAAGCATTCATTTTTGCTAAACGCTCGTTTTCATCTTTTAGTAATAAATATTCTTTAGCACTTGCTTCAATTTCATATATATTAGCGCTTACTTTATTAGAAGAGTTTAATAAACTTGAGCCTTGAAAACCATTGTTTTTAATTAAAATAAAACCACAGATAATTTCTAAAAATAAAAACACAAAAAAGAAATTGTTTTTATATAGAAAATTTAAAAGGTTTTTCATTTATGATTTTATAGAACAGATTATAGTAATAATTAAAATTTTAATGCTAATCCAGCTTGTATTGGAGTAGAGTTATCCCATCCAAGTTCAGAATATACACCAAAGTTTTTAGTGAAATAATATCTAATACCTACCGTAAAAGCACTATATACACCTGATCGAGCAGAGGCGTAGCTGGTGTATCCATTTGGATTATCTGTAGTGCGGGATGCCGTGTTGATATTGAAACCTAATCCGATACTAGCGTAACAATCAAATTTCTCTTTTGTGAAAAAGTGGTATGTTCCTCTAGCTCCAACGGTAATAGTTTTGTATTTGTGCGTTTCGGAATATGTTTTAGTTGAATATATAAAGTTATTATAGTCATAATAAGTATCCGTAAATTTTATGTTTGTAGCATTATATCCAATAACAATACCAGCGCCAACCGAATGCCCCCATTTGAATTTTACAATGCCATAATCACCTTTTAATATAATTGGACCAATTCCACTTACTTTACTTGAGTTGTAGCCATTGTATGCTAATCTTATGGATGTTCTGTATAAATCAGGAAATCCATAACCAGCTGTAACAACTGTAGTTCCTTTATCAAATGCAGATTCATCTTGTGCTTGTACTTTTGTGTTTAATAAAAAAATAAATGATGCTAGTGCTAATACGATTTGTTTTTTCATGGGACTTTGGTTTTATATTATTTAATCAAGAAAGGGAATTTGTGTACATTCTTAAGTGCAATACCTGTACCTCTGGCAACGGCTCTTAATGGATCTTCGCAAACGTGAACTGGTAATTTTGTTTTTAAGGAAATTCGTTTGTCAAGTCCTCTTAATAAAGAACCACCACCTGCCATATAAATACCAGTGCGGTAAATATCGGCTGCTAGTTCAGGAGGCGTCATCTCTAAGGCATTTAAAATAGCTTCTTCAATTTTAGAAATCGATTTGTCTAAACAGTGAGCGATCTCCACATAACTTACGAATACTTCTTTTGGAATACCACTCATTAAATCTCGTCCTTGTACTGCATAATCAGCTGGCGGATTTTCAATTTCTGTCATGGCTGCACCCACTTCAATTTTAACTTGCTCAGCACTACGCTCACCAATTAAAATATTATGTTGACGACGCATATATTCTTCAATGTTTGCATTAAAGTCGTCACCCGCAATACGAGTTGATTTATCACAAACAATACCACCTAAAGCAATAACAGCAATTTCGGAAGTACCACCGCCAATATCAATAATCATATTTCCCATTGGTTCTTCTACATCTATTCCCATACCAATAGCAGCTGCCATTGGTTCGTGAATCATGTATACTTCTTTTGCGCCTGCATGTTCAGCACTATCGCGTACCGCACGTTTTTCTACCTCCGTAATTCCACTCGGAATACAAATTACCATTCTTAAAGAAGGCTTAAAAAAACGATTGCCGGTATTAATCATTTTAATCATTCCTTTAATCATCTCTTCAGCTGCCTGGAAATCGGCAATAACTCCATCTCTTAAAGGACGAATTGTTTTAATATTTTCATGGGTTTTACCATGCATCATTTGCGCTTGTTTACCAACGGCAATTACTTTTCCAGTAGTTCTATCAACTGCTACAATACTTGGTTGATCAACAACTACTTTTTCATTGTGGATAATAATGGTATTTGCAGTACCTAAGTCAATTGCAATATCTTGAGTTAAAAAATCAAATAGAGCCATGTGTTATTTAAATGTGTTTTAAGTTAATTTATTTAGTGCGTTTCTTTGCCAAATCGTCAAATAGACTCTATGCCAAATTATTTTAGTGTTTAAAATGTCTTGTTCCAGTAAATACCATGCTCATGTTTTTCGCATTGCAATACTCTATACTGTCTTTATCTTTAATAGAACCTCCTGGTTGAATAACTGTATCAATACCAACTTTATGAGCGATCTCTACACAATCAGCAAACGGAAAAAATGCATCACTTGCCATCACAGCACCTTTTAAATCAAATCCAAAAGCTAATGCTTTATTGATGGCTTGTTTTAAAGCATCTACACGAGATGTTTGACCTGTGCCACTTGCAATTAATTGATTGTTTCTAGCAATAACGATAGTATTTGATTTTGTGTGTTTTGCTAATTTATTCGCAAATAATAAATCTTTTATTTGCGCTTCAGTTGGTGCTACGTTAGTTACCACTGTTAAATTAGTAGCTGTTTCGCTCACGGCATCTTTATCTTGTTCTACAATTCCGTTTAATAACGTTCTGATTTGTTTAGTTGGAAGTGCTACTGGTTTTTGAACCAAAATGATACGGTTATTTTTTGATTTCAATAAGGTTAATGCAGTTGCTGAATAAGAAGGAGCAATTACTACTTCACAAAACAGTTTATGAATTTCCTCTGCTGTTTCAAAATCAATTTCGGTATTGCTAATTAAAATGCCACCGAATGCTGACACCGGATCTCCAGCTAAAGCATCTAAGTAAGCATCCATTATTTTTGGCCGACTTGCTACACCGCAAGCATTGTTATGTTTTAAAATAGCAAAAGTTGGTTCAGTAGTGAAGTCAGCCATTAAATTTACGGCTGCATCAACGTCTAATAAATTATTATAGGATAACTCTTTACCATTTAGTTTTTCAAACATGGCATTCATATCACCATAAAAAACACCTTTTTGATGAGGGTTTTCTCCGTAGCGTAAAGTTACGCCATCATTGATGCTATGTTTTAAAATTGGTAATTGTTCAGTTGTATTAAAATAATTGAAAATAGCAGAGTCGTAATGACTGCTCATAGCAAATGCTTTTGCAGCAAATGTTTTACGATCCGCTAAATCTGATGAACCATTTTTTTCGTTCAATAAATTTAATAATGATGAATAATCATTTCTTGAAGAAACAATTACCACATCATTATAATTTTTTGCAGCTGCTCTAATGAGCGAAATACCACCAATATCAATTTTTTCGATGATATCTTCTTCAGAAGCACCACTTGCTAATGTTTCTTCAAATGGGTATAAATCCACAATTACCAAGTCAATGGTAGGGATTTCATGTTGTTCCATTTGTGCAACATCAGTGTCTAATTCTCTGCGACCTAAGATTCCACCAAATATTTTTGGATGTAATGTTTTAACACGCCCACCTAAAATTTCAGGAAAAGAAGTTAGTCCCTCTACTGATTTTACTGGTGCTCCCAGGTTTTCGATAAATGTTTGTGTACCACCGGTACTGTATATGGTTACTCCTAATTCGTTTAGTT
>ERZ724508.575-NODE-575-length-25445-cov-6.727885_pt1 | contig 25445 bp, 46 predicted proteins | sample MGYA00376041_ERZ724508 | MGnify/ENA primary metagenome ERZ724508 (study PRJEB28724, sample SAMN07190887) | wastewater metagenome | isolation source: effluent of sewage treatment plant in Hong Hong | place: USA: Christiansburg, Virginia | collected 2016-03-01 ...
GACAACGATAATCTTTCGCATGGAAATGGAACTATAATAGTCGAATCGGCGAGTCAATTTCACTCCCAAACAAAGTGCGGAATGAACAGCTGCGGGATTACATTGTAGAGTCTACTCTGCCCAATGTGATCATCTTGGGATAACAGATAATTCTTCGTGTTGTAAGATTCGCGAATAATCATTTCTTGCGGACCTCAACGATTTTTTCTTTTCAACAGGCCTTGATGACAGTGACCATGACGGTGATGTTCTCAGCGGATTCTTGCGACTCCTTGAAATTAGCCCTGATCTGTTCAACCAGCTCAGGCTCATCGAGGGGGAGGTGAACTCCTTGGCGGAGACTGCCGTCAGGGAGAAGGAAGTCCACATCTTTCTCATTGACATCAGCCAACTCGAGCTCGGTCTTTGAAACGATAGGCACGTCAATGTTATGTGCAGTGGGTCCTCCATCCTCATGCTTCTTGTTGGTGAAGAGGTCAATACCTGAGATAAGCTGATATTCTTACCGACAATAGTGGCTTTAGCAGAGCCGTGCTTTCCTGGCTTGGCAGTCGAGTACTCGGTGACCTTGCATGGATTTCCCTTGAGCATGCAGTAACCACCCTTCTTGATTGAGCCAACCTGTGTGGGGACACAATCAGCAGCACCAGAAGTACCGGTCTCGAAATCGTTTTCTTCGCTTCCTCCGCTCATTGTTGTGGTAATAAAAGAATTATGTTGAAATTAAATGTTGAGCACGTATAGTGGCAATTATCTCTTTTATTAACTTTCGCTGAGGCGAGTCGAAAATGGCAATCTCTCTATGAAGTTGGCACTTGATTTCCGGTTAGGTTTGGGGGTTTTTCTTTGGGTTGGCGGTTCTCTTATCCTGCCTACTTCAGGCTTGATGTGATCCAGCACAGAGGAACTACACGAGTTCAACGAAAATAGAAGGTGCTGAGAGACGGCAGCAAGCCCCATTGATACGGAAAAGGAAGCAGTCTTCGATAATAGGCAGAAACACAGATAAGGTTGAAGGTCGAAAGTATCAAACTGCAAGTTAACCCGGGGTTTGAATGAAGAAATGCTATGGGGATTACAACAAAGAAACCGAAGATTCATTCAAAGCTGTATTTGATTCTTGGCCGACTGAGGTTGGGAGGCCCCAGTCCGATCAGTCCTCAAACCCATATTATTAAGATTGAGATATTGTCATTGACAGAAATTGATACATACTGAGATGCACAAGCATCTCGAAGGGACCGCTTCGAGCTGGGATGAACCGTAAGAGTATTCAAATCGAATTCCGATTCTTTAGTCAGACTCTGATTTTTGATTCCGATAAATGTGATGCCATTCCCCAAGAGTAAATTTGCACAATGAAGCTCAAGCCGATTCCACCTCCTATAAATACGAATTTGGGTTTCACAGAGCCGGTTTCGCATCAAATTCTTGATTTGATGATAAAAAGCAATACCGACACAATATCGTCGATTCAAATCCACGCTTCGCCGATGTCCATGTCAATACTTGGTTCATTAAAACTATATACATCCGGAGATGAAGTCGTCAGAGCACTTGCCCCATTGAACTGTCCCGTTTGTCTTGTGCGATCTTTTCAAAATAGCCGTAGATAATACCGACTGACAAGAGGATACCCGTACCCGAGCCGATCACTCCCATCAGGTTCGAAGCAATCGTTATCAGGCCAATACACATTCCACCACAGGTAGCGGCAACAGGAATGTATCGGTTGAGGTATGAAATGTTTGAGCTGTCTTGATGTCCTTTAATCACCATCTCTTCGTCTCTCAGCTGCTTTGCGATATCGCTGGCTGATTGTTTGCTAATGAGGAGCCACATCCTCGAGAAGATAGCGCATGTGACCATCACGAAGATGGTAAAGATTAGGCTGTGCAGTGGTTCACTGACGAATGCAATAATGTCTCTGGGCGGGCTGATCCAATAGGAGAGGCCTCGGATGGGAATGTTAACGCCATTACGTTCTTCCCATGTTCCAAACAAACCAACTATCCAATTGCCTTTGAACCTTTTGTAGAGGATGCTGGACAGGAAGTAGATGTTCTCAACGAACGCAGATTGGAATATGACGCTGATATTACTGGTGTAGAAGAGTCTGATGGGGAGTGGACGTGTATAACCTCGGTACTTTTTGCTGGCAATGGTGAGCTCTACCTTCCAGCTTTGCAGGTAGATCACCAAGAAGAATATCAGCACTGTTGCTGTTAAGCTGGCTAAGTTGGGCGATGAGGAGCGGAAGAAGGCTTGATACAGCGCCGATATCTTATTCGGTTTGGTGAGTAGGAAGTGAATGAGAGCTATCAAAGAGCCTTCGAACTCTGTTCCGTACTCACTGCGAATAGTGATTGGACTGAGACTCTTCCAAATGATGAGTTCGCACATGTTTGCAGCGATGAACAGGGAAATACCCGAACCAAGTCCATAGTGCTCAAGCATTTCGTCAAGTAGGATAACGATGAAGCTGGAAATCGTGAGCTGCAGCAGAATTAGCATTGCGTTACCAGTTCCAATTTGATCCATACTGCCGTAGGCACCCGAAAGGATGTAAGCGATTCCTTCACCAACTGCCAGGATGATTGCTAAGAGCTTCTGCGCTCCATCATACAGTTTCTTGTCCTCTGCGATGCTTAAATCAGCGTCGACGATTCTAAGTCCCACTAGAATTTGGAGGATCCACCCAGCAGAAATGACTGGGGACAGTCCAAGTTCCATTAGAGTGCCTCGGTTTGAGGCTAGTATGACTCGCATCCAGTAGAAGGGGTCGCTCCCTTCTGCTCGCACTACTCCGTAAAGCGGAATCTGACAGCAGAGTAGGTAGATGAAGAGCGTGACAGCCGTGAACACTGTCTTCTCTCTGGTGCTTATGAAGTTTAGCGGTGCTTGGACACTGGGGAAGAGCTTGACTGCCGGAGCCAACAGCCTCAACAGGCGAAAACCCATACGGAAACAATTATTTATATTTAGATGGCGTGCACGTGTCGCTTCGCTCAGTCATTTCGATTGCGGAAGTGGGTCTTGATACCCTTGATGGTCGAATTACACTACAATCAGCCAAGACATACCTTCATTGATTCGGCGTGCCGCTTCAGAGTCAGTTCGGAGTGGGTGAGATCAGGTATTAGCTCTATAAGCTTCTCGAAGACCTTCTTTGAACTCAGTATGTCCCTCAGCCACACTTCCACCACTGTAATCTTTTCGCGTTTACACATTGATACTCCAATCAGTGACGGGTGTATGCATTCACCCACCAGGTTGAACAGCAGTCGATGCCACTGCTGATCAAGATGCATCATCTCGCCTGATTTTCTGGTATTGTACTGCAGTAAAAAGCATCCGCTTTCAGGCCATGCTTACCAACACGGCTGACAGTCTTTCCGAAAGATGAGTATCTTGCTATCGACAGGGCACTCAGAGGGCTTTTTGAGGAAGTAGTAGTGCTATAGAAACTCGTAAAGTGTGTTGAGTTAGGCGAGAAACTAGAGATTCTACTTATACTCGGAGTGTTTGGACTGCTTGCCCCTACGTGAATAGTACAGGTTCCACGGTCCGAAAAGCGGGTGCTCAGAACTCGTTAGTTAATTGTTGTTGTTATTCTTGGAAGCACTATCCATGCAATTATTGCCGCTAGCAAAGACTTATTCGTTAGAAGTTATACTGATTGCTGTGAGAAATGCAGCAATAGCACCGCCAAGATCCGACGGTCATGTAACTCAAATAGCAAGTTCACAATGCTTTCATGCAAGTACACCCTAACTTCTAGGGTAGGTCAATGAGATGGAGAGGTTGTTTACCATGGAGATTGAGCATGCAAGGCAGTAGCTGCAGGAACGTGAGAAGGAGCTCGAGCAGCGTGAGTTAGCAATGACCAGCCAGCAGCAAAGTTTAACAAATCGACTGAAGCAATGGTATGGGCGTTTAACCTATTTCAGTCATTACTTGGAAGGTATGAGCGAACTGGACGACGCGTCTATCCCCGACATACCCTTTGTGGAACAGTCAGAACGCGATAGTGTAAGTTTTATGTGACTCAGGGCATTTATACGCTGCTACGAGAGGAGTAGTCTCCACATAATGATGCAGACGGCAATTTAACGCAGCTTCGTGAGTTGCATCGAGCAGTACAGAGTTCTCTGAGCTCACCTCTCCCTCAACTAACCAAACTCTTTACTATTGCCTGCGAAACCTGCTTGGAAAATTACAGATTGCGGGAGTAATTACAGAATCATAACTAGATGATAGAGGTGCTTGAGCGCAAACTCAACGAGCTATCTTCATCTCTTACCACTGAACACTCCACGACGGAAGAGCTCAAACGAATGAACAACCAGTTAACTCTCGCTAATACCGATTTAGAAGCGATTGCTCGAATGCGCGAAATCGATCTAATCGAGAAGAAACGATAATGTGACTCACTTAAACGACAGAATACGAGACTTCAAGAGACTCTTCGGAACCATACTAACTAAAATGCCGCAATCCACAAATAGATTATGGCGGAGAATAAAACGAATCAGCCTAAGACGCTAATGTGCGCCAATAGTAAACTTAACGTACCGAGCAAGTCAATCAAGCCACAGAATGAGCAGCAGTCGCACCCGTTGCGCCAAAGACTATCATTACAGACTTCTCTCCCTCAGCGAACGAGCGGCGATCAAAGTCTCTAGCACCAACACAAGTGATGTCCTTGGCTCTTAAGTTCGACTGGCACGACAGCTCTATAATTATATAAATAAAATTATCCCATGAACATCGACAAGAACGAGCAACCCAAGATGTGCACACAGTGCAAGACCTTCTTTGGGAGCGAAAGCAACAACTGGCTCTGTTCGGGATGTTTTAAGTACATTTCACGCTAATGTAGGGGCAACCAGAAGAAGAATACCGCAGTTGAGCCGAAGAAGGTCGAACCGGCGATCGAAGAGGTTAAGCCTCAGCCCGAGGAACCAGCCAAGCCTCTGCAGGTACAGCAAACACTCATTCAGGAGGACAAATCGCGCTGCTTCCGCTGTAATAAGAAAGTAGGGCTGTTGGGAACGGACTGCAAGTGCTCATTTACGTTCTGCAATACGCACCGTCTGCCCGAAGATCACGAGTGCAACGTGGACTACAGGAAGCTGGGCAAACAGCAGTTGGAGAAGAAGGTGGAGAAGGTGGCTTCCCGCAAGGTCTCCTAAATCTGATGTGCGTGCTCGATATCGAGAAGCTATTCGTTTGGGTGCAGATGTTGCCAGTAGTGGCGGGTCGATTTGATTCAAGCAAGTGAAGCACGTAACTTCGCTAGCAAGTAACTTGGGGGAAACAACCGAAGGTTGACGTGGCGTTTCGAAACTGAATCATGAACGTCTGGTAGGAAGTCTAGGAGCAGGCAGATAACGTAGAGCTACAACACGAATTGCTGGGCTTAAGAATCGAATAGTCTAACGACAAGATAGCCAGTATTTCGAATAGGAACGAATGGAAGCAAAGGTCAGTAAGGTCGATAGATAAGCTCATCTCTGTAGTTGGGTGACAGTCTTCGAGGAAGGCGCACGGGAACGGGATGCATCGGCATAAGTGGCGGTAGCGCGCGATTATCGAGAATCGGTACGGGTGTTGGAAGTCCACCCATTCTCAGGGCCGCTACCTACAAATCGATGTCGTTTGGTGCAATTAGAGGGACTAAAGCAGCGTCCCTCGCTTCGTAGACCTCTTTGCTTAGCGATATATCAGCAGTGAGGCTGATGGGATCTGGTTGCTGGGAGATCTTTTCCTTGAGCAACTGAACGATCTTAGTGTTGGCTTCCTGCAGCTTCTTTTTGAGTATTTTAACTTTTTCCTCCAGAATTCGAATTCGTTCGTTATTGGGTTGTTTGATCGTACCCCCCTCTGGGGAAGGGTTTCGAGGTTCGGGACTTGTTCTAGGATCGTGCGTCCGAGAGTTGCCATGGTTTATCTCTTCAATTTGATCCTTAAGCAGTCTATTCTCCCTTCGAAGATCAGCGATAGTTTGATTGAGTTATGCCTCTTGCTTCAACCACTTCGTGTTGGCTGCTTTCTTTTCCTCGAACTCTTCCATTCTGTCATTATAGTTGTATTCGTGGCTATTATTCTCTTTCTCATAAGAAACTAGCCGCTCTTTAAGTCTCGTACACTCTTGCTCCTTCTCGTGGAGCTTCCCATTAATGGAATCAACATCCCTTTGCAACCTCGAGACGGCCGTTTTCAGTTCATCTCGGTCATCCCCTGAGCGTTTAACTTTCTACTCCAGCTCCTTTATTGCTCTCAGTTTATGAGATTCTTAGTTCTTCAGTCGCTCAACTTCGCTTTCCATATCCTCACCCTTTCGAATTAACTGACGGTTGTTATCTTTTTCCTTTCCGATTTAGCGAGTTAATCGCTCTAGTTCCATGTCTCTGGATTTGATTTGTTCCTGGAGCTTGTGTAGCTCAACCTTGAAGAGTGCCTTCTCAGAGGTATCGCTGTTGCTTTTGGTTGAGAGTCTCACGATCAGCTGGCTAATCTCCTCTCTCAATGAATCCTTTTCACGACGAAGCTCGTCACACTCGTCAATCTTAAGCTGCAGCAATGCTCTTGCCTCTTCAACGTCCTTCCTCAGCTTTCGAACGAGTTGTCGATCCTTCTCTCTTCCTTCGTTATTGGAGAGGAGCGTTCCTAGTCTTGTATTCAACCGATTTATCTCATTTTCATGGTACAGCTTCAGTTCATGCAACTCCTGGTCTCGCTGCTGTTTGGTGTGATCAAGTTCAAGTTCTGTGAGCGATAGCTTTCTTTAGCACTCGTTTAGACGCTTTTGCGTTTATGCTAATTGCAAGTCCTTCTTGTTCATTGCCTCCTGGTAGGGACCTTCCATCTCTCCGATCAACTTCACGCGAATCATGTCCTGATCGAGGCTGGGAATAATCTTGATCTGAATTTCCTCGAGCTCCCGCTGCTTCTGCTCCACCAACTGCTTCAACTCCTCTACACGAGACTCAAGAAATCGCTCCACCTCTTGCTTTTCTGATTGAATTTGGTGGTTGTGTTTCTGCACTCGTTCATAGTCGTTAGTGAGCTTCTCATGGTTCCGCGTTAGCTGCTCAAACAGTTCCTTGAGATGCGCATAGTCAGCTTAAGTTTTATCGAGACCGAGCTTGACGAGGTTCAGCGCTTTCCTCAGACTCAAGTTCTCGTTGAAGGTCTCTTCAAACGACATTAGTTTTGTAAACTCACAAACTAATCATCAATCGCCTGCACCATTGCGTGGGATGTTACACATCTTGGCCGGCAACAGTCCGTACTTGAGGGTGAACTCCGTAAAACGCTGGCAAAGGAACATCTGCTTCTCAAATTCGTTGAACACCTCGCGGTGATGGTAGTAGGTATGCGAAAATAGACGGTACAGCCTCCTGACGATGGTATCGAGGTTTTTCACCTCTGGTATGGAGACGCGGCTACTGAAGTTCTTCACGTTCTGTAGAGTGGCTGTCGAATGGTCGAGGTTGTGAATCATGTAGTCGTGGGCTGAGCACTCCAACGCTGTTTTATGCGCCGCACACAAGTACATACACTCGTCAGACCCCTTCATGGTTGGGCAGGTTTCTTTGGTGCACACATCTTTTAAGGTAGTCACCAGCAGGTTCAGCTAGAGAATGAACTGGCGCACATGCTCATACTGCCACACATTCGGGTCGATTTCCTTCGGACACTCAATGATCTGCTTCACCTTGGAGGAATCGTTGCCTGCATTACCCCTGGTTTACGAATGAGCAGCTGGATGTACTCCTGCACGACCAGTGGTCCTTGCATATTGGACAGGTCTTCAATATCCCATGCCCACAGTTCAGTGGACTTGGTGCCGATGCGGTTGCGTCTCATATCGGCGCTGAACCACACAACCAAACGATATTATTTTCAAATTGCACATGTCCGGCAAGTAAGGACTCGTTCCTAACTTCAAACCCATCAGTAAGTTGGCATCCACGTAGAGCTGTGCGTACGCTACGAACCTCCCATCATCGGAGTGGTCTATAAGAAGAAGGATGGTGATACCAAAAAACGCATCTACACCATTCTGCTGCAAAAATTGGTGTTCCACCCCGATCCACTCGAAGCGGCTCGCCAACTCTATCAGGAACACCCTCATTTCCTCAACGAGAAGCTAATTCCCGTGCAGCAAGTGGCGCAGCTCATCAAGAAGATTCAGGCATAGACCAATGCTGACGACTTTGAAGAGGAGCCCTACAACCAAGTTCCCAAGAAGCAGCTGTTCAAGAACAAGAACTATGACTTCAACGATGAAGACGATTTCGACGACGACGACCATGCGCAGCTCAACCACAGTCGCTGATAGTGGTCTCCTCCATATAATATAGTTGTCGTGATGAGATTCATCGATTATGGGGTGTACCGCAGCATGGTGCTCAGGAGGCCACCGCTAACGGTAGTTCCACCACTCAACAAACGCGTGGCAGTTCAGAGGTAACACCAGTAGGCTAGTACAGGTGGTTTCTCAGTATGTCGGTGATCGCACCTGCCGTGGTGTTGCTCGGCTACGTCGCTTACAAGTATGCGCTCAACACGATGCCTCTGTTCTGGTACCCAACGAAGGTGTAGTACCGCGCCGAGCCGGATATGCTCACCGGAAAGATAACGTTCAGCCAGCGCACCGTGCCAAACAAGCTCAGCAATTATTGATGGTTAGATGCGAACAACATTCTGGAAACGGTATCAGCGTGCTGCGGGGTGGTTCTCGAGTTACTTCAATTGCTGCTGGAGCTTCTTTCGGTTTTTGTTGAGACCCTGAACGAACTTGCAGAATGGCACGCACAACAGTTCCAGTTCCTGGTAGAGCGGCAAGCAGAATTTGTCGATGAAAGAAATGCGATCTCTGAGCACCACCTAATCTGGAACACGGACAGGGGCGTCGCCAAGTCCCAGTCGGAACAGTATCACCTACTCTTCGTAGAATTCCTTTTGGAGCAAGCTGAACCACTTGGCTGAAATCTCCGGAGACTTGTAGTTCACACCGAGATCTGCCGCGTGGAGTAACTATCCCTGAACTATTTCGCGGTTTGAAGGAAGAAGGCGGTACTGATGCTGCAACGCCCGAGAAACCATTTTTAGCTTGGCAAAGTTCTCCTCATGGTAGGCCATATCTGTGGCAAGAATCATCCTCACAATCAACCGGCGGTTTCTTTAGCAGAATTGTGGAAGTGATTTAAAGATATCGCACCCCTCCTTTCTCGCGATTGCGAACAATTTTGAACAGTGGTAGTGCTCCAAGACTGAATTATCTACATCATTCCCCTCTGTACCGAAGTAGACGTTTGCTAGCTAATTGCGTGTCTTCGTATAGAAGGTATTGCGATATCCTTCATGGCCCAAATCGTGCCCGAATGCTGCCACCAGCATAAACATGTACTCCCCATCGGCCAGCTCAAGATAATGCTTGAACTAGCATTCGTTAAGGAACAGAAACAGTGACTGCACTAAACCGTTTGTGTACGTTAGCAACATCCAAACCATGTGTGAGGTTGTGGTACGGAATATTCCTGTAGCCGTTGGATATTGACCGAAGGAACCGCTCCCAAGTGTCATGCATGCTTACCTTATCGTACCACTACTGCTTCCAAAGTTCTTCCATGAGAAGTTGATAGCTTGGCCCTTCAGTCAGATTCCGAGGCAGTCTCTCGATAAGTTCGAAGGACACTTGGTTCTGCTATATGTGTTCATTGGCTATCGCGATGGTGTTTAGCTCGTCCTTGCTTATCGTTGACTTGTTTATTAGTTACTTCTTCTCTGGGAATGTGTCATCAGTCTTTTCGAACGCAATGATGCACGCCAGGACAATTTCCAGCAGGGATAGCTCCCAGTGGTATAAACCACTATGCAAGTGGAGGAATCTTCCCACTGTCCACAGCGCAAGCAGCGCCAGCACTTCAACCCTATTCCTAAATGCCACCGGCAAGTAGAAGAAGAAGACGATGTCGAACAGCAAGGGTGTCTTCATCGAAGTGTACCTCTCCATCAACAGCAATAGCAGCCTTCCTATTGCCATCTCCAGCCTCACCACCCTATGCCTCAGCATCCACTGAAATTGCTGTCTGTAGTCCATCTAACCACAATTACTAATGCCAAGTGTTCACCGTCTTCGATCGGTAGTCCCAACAGTAATAGGTATAAGTGGCTTGAAGCAACATTGATCATAATAATACATTAATTCCATAATGAGTTGGGGCTTCCCAGTTTCGTCGAGCAAGCCGGCCTACACTGTCGACACTTCGGCCAAGAAGGAGTAGTTTCTGCACAATGTCAAAATGTCGGAGAAGCACTGGAGCGAAGACAACTTCGAGGAAAGTACACTCGTGCATAACGCAGGTCTGAACAAACTAGGCATCGCCATCAGCATCGGCAAGTTCATCGTCGCCAATGAATCGAAGGGACCCGTCCAGGACTCCTTTATTCAGAAGATCAAAGAGCTGATGATCCGACGGGATTAGCGAACCAAACAGTTGCAGGAGGGCAAACCCGTCCAATGTACCATACCTGTCGATTCAGATGTCAACCACACTGGCAACAACAACGGTGGTGGGAAGAACAACAAGGAAAACAATGATGACGAGAAAATGAAGAACGCGTTATCAGAGGCTATCGTCACTTAGAAACCCAATGTCAAGTGGAGCGACATCAGTGGATTAGAGAACGCTAAGAACGCATTGCAGGAAGCTGTTATCCTACCGATCAAGTTCCCCGAAATCTTCACAGGTGCGAGGAAACCGTGGAAGGGAATTTTACTCTACGGCCCGCCAGGAACAGGCAAGACCTTCCTTGCCAAGGCCTGTGCTACAGAGGCTCAGGGTACCTTCTTCTCAGTGTCTTCATCCGATCTGATGAGCAAATACGTCGGAGAGAGTGAGAAACTTATCAAGCAATTGTTCAATATGGCAAGGGAGAAAAAACCATCCATCATCTTCATCGATGAAATTGATTCAATGTGCGGTAACCGTAGCGATGGTGAAAACGAGGCATCAAGGAGAGTCAAAACTGAGTTCCTTGTACAGATGCAGGGAGTTGGTAAGGACGACCAAGGAATTCTGGTACTTGGTGCGACCAACCTTCCATGGGCGCTGGATCCAGCTATCCGAAGGAGGTTCGAACGAAGAATCTACATCCCCCTTCCCGAGCGTGAGGCCAGGTATACTCTTGATCTTACAGTAGGTACGGCATGATCAAGAAGAATCTGAAAGATAACGCCAACAACGTTACCGAACAGCAACTCCAGCACTTTTCAGAATGCACCGACGGATACAGTGGCAGCGATATAGCCAATCTCATCAAGGACGCAGTTTTCCAGCCTGTTCGGAAGCTTCAGGCAGCCCGAAAATTCAGAAAAGTTGGGGGAAAGCTCGTGATTGTGGACGAAAGCTCCGTTGGGCCCGACATCATCTAAACAACTCTCGCAAACATCCCTCGAGAGCAACTGGAGATACCCGTAATCACCGCCGACGATTTAAAAATGGCGATGACCAAGACCAAGCCATCAGTGGATAAGACCCAGTTGAAGGAGTACGAGCAGTTTACGAAGAACTTCGGTCAGGACGGCTGATTTGTGATTGCCGCAGCGATAACATAGTTCGATAGAAGAATACAGTAGAATGGACATCAAGAATAAAATTGGGTTGAGAGGAAGCCTCACACCCGTTGGGCTACGTCTCAATGCTGACACATGCATCAATAAGCGAAAGATGCGAGTGGCATTTGCCGAAGGCGATCCCCGCAAACGTCCGATGAGAAGGCAGGCAACTGGCAAGCTTATGGATGGAAGATAACGTGCCAAGCTCAGCAAGATGGGGTTACTGCTTAGGAAGAAAGCAGCTCGTACAATTGATCCGAACGAACAGCGCACATTAGTCCGCTACATCAAGCGATCGCTGAAACAAATAAGTTGTGCTGATCGCGAGTGCATCCTCCAGTAAGTTCGATCGTTGCTCGCAATGGTAGAAGGAGCGACACTCACGGAGATCCACAACAACCTGGAACAGCAAGAGATCAAACAGGATTGTTCACTGAATCATGGAATAACTAACTTATTGTTCTACGAGCTTTGTGCATAGACATTACGGGCTATGGAACTGTCAGATAAGGCGCTGCGGCATCTGAAGAATTGCTAGTACTTCTCCCGGGTGCTCAAATACGATCGGTATACGCTGGAGTTATGCTTCAAAATATCGGATACGCACAAGGAACGGCACTAGTACAAGCAGTGTACAGTGTTTCTTGAAAATGCACTGGAACTAGCAATGTCCCTACAGGACAGGTACATGGAAATGAAGGCACTCGATAATCTTGGGATGTGCTACTACTACAAGGGTAATACACGGGTCGCAGACTTCTATCACACTCAGATGAACACTCTGGAGGATAGTAGGCTGTGCGATACTACGAATAGCTCAGATATCTTCGTACAGCGGGAAAGGGCGAGGGAACGGCAGTTGTTTGACTTCGAATCAATGCAAACCGAACGTGAGCCATACTATTTTGGGTTGAAGCGAGCACTGTAATCTAACTACGACTATCGCAATCGCGAGAATGCCGAAAATAGAAACCGGTAATTGATTAGATATCCGGTATTTCATCGAACCCTCAGCAAGATCAAACTGTATATGAACCGAGAGCATTCTATTGGGAAGATTGAACGCACTTCTCATACGAACTTGGCAATGCGCAAACGAGTGCGCTCAATCGAGGGAACTGACCTACTCAATCAAGTTCTCGTGACGCATCGCAGTGATAGTCGCAGAGATCCACTCCGCAACAAGAATCTCAACGTTATCCTAACCAAGTAACTGATAAGGTTGATCCGGCAGCTCTCCTACATCGAGAGTCTATGCACGGAGGCCTGACTATTCCAGTGTTAATATTAAAATGGCAAGTCTAAAGGAAAACATGCAGGTGGCCTGCCTCATTCTCCAGTTCACGATATCGGGGGTGCTACTACTGTCGCCAGTATTCCTGGTGCAACTGCACCCCGAATTAAAAATGGGCACACTAAGCCTATGCGTATTTGTGGCTGCATCGGTACGACCGCCCAGCAACATTAGGTAGGCAGCTTCTTAGGAGGACTGCTCAGCGATATCTACGGCAGGAGATGGGTCCTCATCGGGACCCTTGTAGCTATTCTAGGAGGAACACTACTGCTCTTCGTCGACACCTACGCAGCGTTTATTCTGATTGGGCTAGGGGTTGGTCCTGCCAACAACATCTCGTTTGTATACGTAGCCGAGCAAGTTGAAAAGAGACAGCTATGCAGCATCCTCATGCTGTGTGGCTGGGCCACGGGAGAGATTTTACTCGGAGGTATTTTTTCGCAACCCAACATCGGTCGCAACAACAATAGACTGTTTGCTATCGAAATGGCAGGCGTTTCGGCTGTACTTCTGCTACTGTCAATCGTGTTTCTCGTAGAGACAAAGACTTTCTTATCCTATCTGGAGGCTCATCCGAGAAGAAGATTTGTGAATCCGTTCAAATTCCGACGTGAATCGATCCTACCGTTACTCCTCAGTTGCAGCTTGATGTTCACAATGCAGATGTTCTACTACCGTACACAGTTCACGCTAGACAGGTATGGGGTCAGCTTAGAACTGAATACTGTCATTGTCGGATGCAGTGAGTTCCTTACTAACATTCTGTGTGCTTATACAATTAGTAAGCTTAAACGTAAGGAATCACTGCTTACTATCTTCTTCTTGCTCTTGGGGTTGTTTGTTTTGCTCAATGTCATAGAAAGCAAGGAGGGGCAGACAGCTATTGAAGGGGTCATGAGAGTACTCGATGGGTTCGCTATGGCTATCCTTGCAGTTTATATCCCGTAGATGTTTCCAGCAGAATAGCGAGGAAGGGCAGTCAACTTTGTGATGAGCTTCGGAGTTATCGGAGGAGGCATTGCTCCGATTTTACTTGACAACTTTCCTTGGTGGGTACTCACTTTCTTCCTAATACTCTCCGTCCTATCCACGGTAAGACTGCCAGAGACGCGTAATGACAATAAGATCGAAAGCCTAACCAACCAGAATTCGCTTGTCACTGAAAGAGAAGAGGAATCCGTTTAATAATCAAACCTATAAAATCGGTGATATCTGTTCTTGATGTCACATCATATCAAGCAGATCGATTTCCTGCGGTTTGGGAGGTGCGGGTGGAGCTGGCGGAGGCTGTACAACCACAGGTTGTCTTACAGCAGGCTGTGGTTGCTGTACAACTGGCTGTTGAACTGGTTCGGGTTCTTTATGAGAGGGCACTTTTTGGATTTCCTGAGGTGCTTCATCGTCGTCTTCCTCTCTTTTGACTCCCTAAATTGGTCACTAAACTACCTTCTTCTCAGCCAAGGACTTCTGGAAAAGATCTTCAGGTTTGCGCTGGAACACTGAACTGACATATCCCATATTCTGCACCATGCAGTTCAGGAAGCTTGGTTCGAGCAGTATATCGTCATCCTTAATGTTGGGTCGAAGTCCGAAGATAACTTCCTTGGTCTTCTCAGTGTCGGTAGATAACATCCTCCAATAAATGTAGGCCCTGAATAGAGAATGATAGTTACCTGTCACGAACATCGGGATTGCCGACTCGTTCCGTAGCAATGGTCAGCAACTGACTGATAAGTGACTCACACTCGTCAGGATACTTGATGAACACCTTGACAGCAGAAGTGAGAATCTGCAACTGAACGGCTCGTTCCTCGTTGCTGAAAGTTTCAATCCAGCGATGGAAAGTCTGGATTGCACCTTTATAAATTTCCTCGGCGTATTCTCCCAATAGCCAGGCTGCAGCTTACTTTGCCTCAGTCTCAGTTGCATAGTTGAGAAGCTCCACGAGATCCTTGAACATGTCGTCGTAGTTGAACTTCGATGGGTACTTCCTCAGGATTGTTTGGAGGCTCTGCCTTATTCAATACTGTACGATCAGCAGTTCGTTTACAGCATGGCTGGCATGCTCAGCAACTTCTCTGACCTCCTTCACCTGCTTGGCGAGAATCTCCAAACACTTCTCGATGGACTTTTCAAACCTAAGAGCAATTTTGCTGATTGCCCTGAGCGACCTTCGAACAAAATCAGGATCTCCCTCCGTGACATATTCTTTGAGCTCATTCAGAACTGGCTCGTAATTTTTGTAGTTGACGATACGGATGAGAATTTAACTGCCTTAACCAAATCTTACATCTTTTCGTTCTTGATGTAGTAGGGTTCGGTAAACTTGCAGAAGAAGCACTCCTTCTTCTCGTTCTGTAAGATCATCGGACGCTTCTCCATGATGTACTGGATGTTCTTCAGCAGAACGTACTGGATCTCTGGCTTGTTCATTTCCACCAGAGAAACCAACGAAGGACCGATCTTCTTGCATAGGTTCTTAATCAGTTCCTAGTTGCTCAAGAAGTCCAGATAGCGAACCATCAGCTTTATCGAACCAAAGACCACGGCAGGGTTGATGTGGGACAGTCGTGGAATAACCCTGTCGATAACCATCTCCGCTTCTTTCTAATCCTTTGGTGAGTAGCGCGTGAGGTAGTCCAGGATGAATACCTGTCCCCATTCGTTGCACTCGTTCAAGGCCATGAGCATTCTCGACAACACACCAGCATCAACGTTGATGAGATCTTTGCCGCTACATTATCAAGCATCTTACCAAGTGAGACTGATCTCTTGGAGGGAAGCCACACAATTGGCAAGTACTAAGCCGTTTGGCTCATTCTGCAGCAACGTCTTCAGCATTTCCACGAGGTTGTTGGTTTAAGCATCGTTCATGGCGATTTCGTAGACCTTCGGTACGCTCAACACGGCAGTCTTGCGCACATAGGGATCCGTGTCGGATAGGGCTAGCTTCAGCGGTTCGATCAGATACTCATTGAGTTTGGGTACTCGCAGACAGCTCATAGTTCGAACGGCCAGTGCTCGCAGCAAGGAATTTCCCTTGTTCAGAGCATCCTTTCGGAAGAGATTGATGCACATAATGGCGTCGTCGGGCTTCGTGCGCGAATAATTGATCACGTACAGGTAGACCTACGTTAGGAACGATAGTTACGAGCTTCTTGATCTCGAGATCGTTGAACTCAAGGCACTTGATGACTGGCTGGAACAGTTCCGAAAGGTCCTTACCGATAGTCATCTGTGCAATGACCTTCTTCAGTGCTGTCTTCTTGTCGTCGAGACTGCGACTGTTCAGTGCCTCATGCAGCTCACGCATCTCCCCCCGTCGGGCTCCCTCAAAGTATGCCATTAAATATTATCTTTTTCAAATACACGTGAGGAAAATTGGGCAATCAAAGGTGCATTTGACGTGTAATGGGCTGCCGTGACATCCTCATAAAAGAATTTAATTGTCGCATCAACTGCGACTTGGATATCCACTTCTCTCTGACCTACAGGCTAGGCGTAGGAATTTATGCTACTGACGGTTTGCTGGTTGCGCGGTAGTCAACACCTCAGCAGAAGACGGGACGCTCGGAATCGATCGAACGGGGGAATTTTATAATGTTTAATCAGAACATTAATGAGCGAGTAGGACAGAACAAGCCCTAGAATGGACTTTGATGATCTGCTGAGCAACGCTCCTGGTGGAGAGAAGGGGGATCATAGCTCAACCCGTGACGATATTGAGTGCCAGTTCGATATGTTTCCAGGTGGCCAAGAACCGCTGGAGAAGAAGTAATAACCGCCTGCTAATAAACCCACGGAGGAGCCAGCGTTGCTGGGTGACCTCAGCACAATTAACTTTAGTCAACCCAACTTCAATGAAGACCTGCTAGAAATAGCAGAGGAGCAGTCGAATGGGATGCGCGACTACGCCAAATTTCTAGCTGGACGCGTGATCGAAATTTAAGAGCCTTAGACCATCAATGAGAACTTCCTCACGAGCTACAAGCTATACACTATCAGATCGAGGGCCAGCGGCTCTGCGTAGTTCGATACCGTCGTCAGAAGGAGGTTCAGCGACTTCGAATTTCTTCAGAACCAGCTGTTGCTACAATACGGGGGTTGTATACTCCCGGTGCTTCCCGAAAAGAACTTTTGGGCCTGTTTGAATCTCGAAGGCAGTGAGTACGTTAAGTTGAGGGTCAAAAGGCTGATGAAGTACCTAACCACACTGATGGCCAACCCCTCCATACGTACTTCTCGCGAGCTCAAACTGTTCCTGTTTGTAGACTCCAATGACTTCTCGGAACAGAAGGGATAGTTCGAGGAAAAGGTCAGGGTAGAGGATAGAGTATACTCATTTCTTCAGAGCGCCGTTGAAACTGGGCAAAGCTTCCTATCGGGACTGTTTAACCGCCAACAACAGACGCCAGCAGTGATGCAGTCAGCCTCTATTCTGTCCCTGACGGAGTACGAAGTAAGTATCAGTGGGGCGTATAAATCGGTTGCTTGTTGGCGAAGATAAATGGAGCTGAGGAAACGGTAGTACACGTGCTTGCAAACAATATCAGGGCTCCTGGACAAGAAAGGTACGCACAACAAACCTATAACCCACTCAAAATTCGAATCCCTCGAATAGTAATTCTAAGTACCGACCAATTATATTCAGGACCTCGCTGACTTCGTCGAATCATGTAGGCAGGCACTCAACCGTCGAAACACGCTTGCCGTCGACCTGGAGAACCTCAAGCTGGTGCAGTAGACAACGCTCAAGAAGAATAAGAACAACCCGCGCTCAAAGGAAGTGGATATGGTCAAGACCAAGATTAAAAAGTCACAGGAGATGCTGGAAAGATGGACAACAAGTTTACTGGAGGACATCGCGAAGGCAGCCCACAGAGTCAAATAGCTCTTGGGCGGCTTCGTTCGCAACTACCTGTAGTACCGGTCGAGCCAATACTCACTGTGAGTGGTGCTATTGCATAGCTATAACCATTCGACTATTCTCAGTCACAGCTCACTCCTACGCATTTTCTCGAGGTCCTTGCGGAGGTCGCTATCCATGGTAGTGGTGTAGTCTTCGTTTACGATGGTATACTGTGCAATCGGTGCTTGCTGCTATCTGTAGGACTGTTCGTAGCCCAGTGCCGCTGTGAACTGCTCGTCGGTGGGTTCCTGGAAGCTTCGGAAGTCGTTTCGCTTGCTGGAGATAGTCTACTCCAAGACAGAATATTTCATTTCAGCGTTGTTCAGGGTTTCTATGTGTTCAACAATCTTCTGTTCGTGAACCTCTACGGCTCCGTTATCTTGGCTGCTGGTGTAGTATTCCTGAATGACTTCTGTATGATTGTTGTATATTGGCCGGAAAGGCTCGTCAAGCTGCTGGATCTATTGTTGGTACTGCTCTCGGTTGTAGTACAAGTTACGGCCAAGTTCCTACTCATTGTAGTGGGAGCCCAAACTCACTCGGATTCCTGATGTTGCGGGTTCACCATAATAGTTCTGTTAGCCTCCCCTCCCGAAGCCGTACTTCTGTAGATACTCCTCAGACTCTTTGAGAACACTGTAGGTGACTGGAAGGTGGTTCACAATGTGATCTTCCCGCTTGCTTCGATATTGGTTGATGGTGTCCATGATCTACTGCGAGCTTAGTATAGCCTCCGCAGCCGGGAATGCTTCATGCCCATAGACTACCTGGTGCTGTTGGTACTCTTGCTGAACTTGCTATTGTTGCTGTTGCTGCTGGTAGTAAATCGGTGGTCCTCGAATTTGCGTTTGGGAAATAGGTTCATTTCGACCAAACGATACGTTGATATCTGCTGGATGGAATACCTCAGCAGGGCTCGTAGCGATCCTGGAGTTCTCGTAAGTGATCTGAATGCTTGGGTGAAGTTGTGATGATCGGAAGATATGCGAGCCTTTCAAATTAGTCTGGTCGACCGTCGAAAGGATTCTTGGCTTCTAGCTTTTGAGCTCGCCGACTGGCCGTTGGATGAACACGCTGTTGTTGGCCTGCCTACTTGCTGACACTATATTTTCATTGTTTCGTTCGGTTACAGTGAAGAGTCCACTGTCAGATTGCTTGAGGTTGTTGGTGGCTGTGTTGTTGGTGAACTATCCAGAGTGGGACACAGAGGGGTTCCTGGTTTGGTTGAGCTTGTTGAAGTGTTGCATGAACTGTGAACTTGGCACTGACACTTGGTTAAATTGCTTATTTTCGATAAAGCTGGCTCGAACTGTTGCTGGAGTACCCACGGTGTGCTGCATTGGTGTTATCGTTTGGCTCTTGACTGTGCCTAAGGTTCTCTTTTCCTGTTGCTGCTCGACCAACTATACTTTTCTGGCGGCAGTTCGTTGCTGTTCGGAAGCTTATTCGAGCTTCTTCGCGGCACTCACCAAGTTATTTTTCAAGCCAAGACTGATCATTGAACTGTAGCTTCGGTTGGTGGACGAGGCTGACTGGGGCTGCGGTTAGCTTATTTGAATGTTGCTTGATGCAACCTCTGTTGGTCGGGAAGCCAGCGACCTCGAGTTGAGACGATGACTATAAGAGCCTCTCGTAATGCTGGGAGGTTGGGTTTGCTGTTGCTCTCTCACTACCTTCTGTGCAGTCGTCGGCTTTTGTGAGGGTTGTGCTTGCTGGAATGTTTGCTGCACTGAGTGAACCTGTTGCTGGGTGTTTTGGTTATGAGGTCTTTGAATATGGATGGGTTCGCGGACTTGAACTTGCACAGGGTTGGGATGGGATGAGGCTGCCACGAAGCTCGGATGCTTATGTTGCTGTAGGTTAGTCAGAGTATGCAGACCACTATTCGGCCTCACAATGAAACTGGTTGAACGAGAAGGAGTCTGCTGCACTGGTTGTCGATTGGTCGGGATGTTTATTGGTTGAGGGTGGTAAATTTGTTGTTGTGGTGTATTCGTAGTTGTCTTATTTGCTAATATTGGAGTTCCAATTATGCCAGTAATTGGAGTCTGTGGGGCTTGAATCCTCGCTGGAGCAAATGTCTGAGCTAACTGCTGTGGGGCGAAGGTTTGGATCATACCAGGAGCAACACTCGTTGAAGTTTGGTGGGTGGTGACGGTTCCTTGGCCGAAGGCTGCAGTTCCCACCATACCTTGAGGCACAGGACCACTCACCAAAGACATCTTCACAGGGGAATCTTCACTGCTATTGGAGCCTACCAACCCTTGACCTGCAGAATGTAGATATACACTGTCGACCGCCCTTACGATATCTTATCGCCGCAGCACTGAATCAATCTGCCCTGGGATAGTGGTGCGGTGCCTCGACGCAAAGTTTTGCACCATGAGGTCAGCATCTCTAAATGTTTCTGGATCGGCCTGTAAAAGCAATCCACCTACATTTTCTGGAAGGGTCAATCCGTCAGTGTTTTGGTCCACAAGCTGAATTATCCTTCTGACCATTTCTTTTTCTGTACCGTTGCCACCCATCACTCGCTCAACCGGGTAGCTCTTCTCCAGTTCACCGTTGGCCCACACCTTGACCCGCCCTTGCTGGTTCAAACAAATCATGTTCTCCTCGATGTTGAAGTAGCCCATCTTGTCATACAGTTCGGCAAACCCTCTGAAGGCCTGGTGGTAGAGATGCAGCACATCAGGATATGGCAGATCGTTAATGTTGCTGAGCCTGATGGGTATCCTCTAGAGGAAGAGGGTACCCTTGTAGTAGGTAGAGCACAACTACCTCTGAGTATCCTCGCGAAAGTAGCGGCTGCTCACAAGTGTCGAGCTATCGTAGCGGAACTCAAAGATTTCCTTCTCATGCTGAAACTCCTTGACGTCGTTGATGACAAAGCGATACTCCTCGAGCTCCTCACCAGTGCTTGGGTTCTGCCAAACATTGTAGTCCTCAGTGCGGCGATGCAACTGCCAACCCTGCAACGAGGGGTTGTAGGCCTCACGAAATGGGCCTGTTGCTTTGTTGCCCATGTTAAATTCAAATAAGAATTTGCTGATCATCGCAAGCTCAACTTGATCAATATCTGGAGTCAGCCTCGATATCGTCACGAGATGGAATAGTAATAGAGGTTACAGGCTCTCAGGCGGTACTTTGAAATGGTAAAACCAGGGAGGCATACACGAAATATACCTTCAGCAGTGCTTTCACTGAGGAGATATAATCGGACTCATCTATTTAGTATCCTTGTCGCTCTCTCCATACTCAATTCAAGCCCATCCACATCGAAATTCAGTCATTGGGTTGGTCTTACTCTGAGTTCTTGCACATTTTGAGTCAAGCGTGTACACCAGCTTCCCGATAGTTCTGTCAGCTCTTCAAGCTCTCGGTTGGTCCGGTCAATCTGGTCGACTGTCAAACGGCGTTTGGCGATCCGCTTTGCAGCTTCATTGTTGGCTCTGCACTTGGCTTCGATGCACTTTCTGTTGTGGTTTTCGCAAAAGAATAGGCCCGTTGACGACTCGTTGATAATGTATACTTGCCATTTGTTGCAGTTTTCCAGTATTAGCTCCAACCGGCGTTTGGTTTCGTCCGCATCGAATGGCTTCGTGGTGCTCTGTAGCGAGGACAACATGTCCTTTAGATTACCCAGCTCCTCTTGCGCAGGTGCTGAAACCGCTCTAACCAGTTTATCCTTAAGCCTTCCAAAGAGGCCTTGCATACACTGGTATTATAAACATTGGACACACTGAGCAATCCCCAGAGGACAATTGGAAGGTTTGGCAGATTCGTCACATTTCCCCGCTATCCCGACATAATTACATATTTCCGAACCATTCCAATCGAAACATTCTATGGAGCATTTCGATCTGAAGGAAGACCAGCAGTACACGTAACGCCTACAACCGCCAACCAAGGCCATCGCAACTCAATAACAGCTGCTCAGGGAGTATCGTTTCGATGAACTCACTAACCTGAGCTTTTTTGCGTATGGAGTGGGACACTTCCTCAACGATCTCACCGCGAGCTTCTGGTTTAAGTATCGTATCGTATCATCATAGCTTCTCCTTGTACTTTCTGGTCACGGTAGCGAAGACCTAAGCGGCAGCCCTGACGTTTCTAGTTGGGCAAGTGGTTGACTCCATTTGCACGCCACTGGTTGGCTACTATTCGGATAAGCTACAGTCGAAGTACGGTCAGCGTACTCCTTGGTACTGCGTGGGGTACTTCATTGTCGTGCTCACATTCCCGTTCATCTTCCGGGCAGTACATCTTTCTCCAGGCTGGGAACTTTTCTATTACCCATTGTTCGCTGGTCTGTTCAACATCGGCTGGGCATTCTGCCAGATTAGTCACATGAGTTTGGTGCCCTCAATTAGCTGCTCCAAAAGCCGGAAGGTAATAATAAAGTTCATCTGTAGGAGCGTTTGAACAACTACCGCAACACTGCGACATTTGTGGCTAACTTCGTTCTGCTTCTTCTTGTCACATTCTTCCTAAGCCTCAAGGGCAGCCACGAATCATACTTCTTTATGGTAGCAGTGCTGATTGTGTGTATTGGGAGCATCACCACACTGTTCTTCTTGTCAAACGTCAGGGAGGTTATGCTGGTCGAGAAGTGCAGGCAATACCGTCAGTAACTCGTTCAGCTCACCAACCAGCGCATTACAGAGTCCTTTATTGCAGAGCAGCCTAACTTCAAATGGTACTTCTGGCTCAAGAAGGCCTCCTTCTACTTCGTAGGACTCGCATACGTGACTGCTCGACTGTCAGTCAATGTCATGATCACAATCCTGCCATTCTACGTGAAGAAGCTCAGTCACTCCACTGAACACGATATCACTGTGGCTCTCCTGCTGCTTTACCTCTCGTCAATTATCACATCGACTCTCACAAAGGCTATCACCGATTACATCGGAAGACGATGGATTCTTAGTTTGGGATTCCTTGTTTCCATTACTGCTTCATTCATACTCCTGCAGGCCTTCAATACCGTCTTCGAAACATAGTTCATCTTTCTCGCAACGTTCGTAGTGGGCATCGGCCAAGCCATCATCCTCAACAGCGTTCTCAACCACATCTGCGAAGTCATTGGTTCGAATGGGTTGAAGGGCGGGTTCGTATTTGGGTAAGATTTGTTGTTAATTCAGCTCCTACAGTTTCATGGACAAGATTAGCACTGGAATAGTGGTGTACTTGATCAGCAATGGGGCTCATCTGAACAACAGTGTTTTCCTGAAGTACCTAATTCTACTGCTTCCACCATTGCTTAGCTTGCTGAGCTGTGTGATGGTATGCCTCGCAGTCCCCGCTTCTGAGAAGCATCAAGATGAACAGCTAGCTCCCCGCAGCCTTCTGGAGCAGGAACTGATGTGACTCACTTACTATATTTTAATTAAATCTCGAATGAACGTGTGTTTTGTGGTGGACAACTCAGTAACGACTAGCCATCGTGCCTACAATGGCCTATCGCTGCTGGAGTTCGCCAAGAACTTCGTAGAGAAGTCGACGCCAGTTGCCCCGCTTGGCTGTCATCTCTTCCGTACATCCATACCGGTGGCGCTGTCAGGCTATCAGCACGATTAGCAGCACTTCTTCTGTCAGGTAAGTTGACTTGCGAACGTTTTTGGTGGTTGATAGCGAATCACTCAGCTTAAGCTCATTCAGCAGGAAGTCTCGACGGACATTACTGCTGCCATAAAATAAGCCTACTACACGCTCGGTCGCTTCCGGCAGATGAACCATACAGAGAACCTTATGGGCTTCATTGAGGCATTTAACCTCGAACCGAATGTGGTGGTGCTCCTCACCGACGGTACAGATCTTCGGGCGCTTCTTCAATTGCAGCAAACTATGAAGGATAATCGTTTGCTAATACGCCCCGATTCGCAACTGTACGTGATTAGGCTATGCCCACCATCTCGGCAGGAACGTAACCCAAACTTTTAACAGCTGAAGAAGTTAATTGAGCGACAGCGATAAAGTCGGTTACTTGCGGAGTGCTGTTAGTACACTGGAGGGTTCCTGAGGATCGTGGTGAAATACTAGCAAGGTTTCTAGGCAATGGACTAGATACTTAATCGGGCAAAGCAACGCCTTACTATGCGAATCCAACTTAGCGAGGTCAATCCCTATCCGAACTGCTTCAAGGAAAGTGGAATTGTAGTTACAGTACCGGCCAGATCTTTCTTAAAGGAACGGCAGTTTCTTGTACGCCATACCATCGCAACTCCTGAAAGAAGACTATCGCGACTACCAATACCCTGTCGCCCACCACGTAGACTCTTGCTGTAAGGGTAGGCTGTACGAACGACATTGAGGAGGTGGAGCTCCCCGAACTACTGGTCAACTTCTCCCGAGCCTTCGACTCCCCAATGAGTCGGGCCATGCCCTTCGAAAAGCTACAGCTAGAGGACTGTCGAGTGTTTTTTGAGGTCCGTGAGAAGATGCGCTGTGAGAAGCTGTACTTCCCCGTGTATCATCAGTCCGACCAGCTGATTCTGTTCGGCCTGCTGAAGCTCACCAGGTTGACAACTTCCGCCGAGCTGTTCTTTTACGTAGCCAATTTCCCCTAGTTTTCACCATTGTTTTCCGTGTTGGAGCAGCATGAGCCGTGGACGCGCTAACACGAGTCCCAGCTAAGCGACTACCTCAAGAAGGTACCGGGTTATTATTCGCCTTATATTACCAGTATATTTCGATAGCGAGGCTACAACAGACAGATCAACCTTCGGCAGAACTAGCGAGCACTTATCCTCAATGAACAGCTGGAGAGAATGCAGCACCAACTCAGGAAACAGCTGGCAGATGGATTCAAAGGGAACCTCAAGGTCCACTCAGAGTTCACAAGTGAGTGCTGTCCAATCTACTCTCAACGGTATCCCGAGTGGAGCCAGTCAATCAGTAAGTTCCGGGAGACCAGCGTGTTCAAAAGGACGGTGAAAAGTGCCATGAACAGCATTCTCAAGCTCAAGTAGCAGATATTTCCGGATGAGGATGACGATATCTGTCTCAACGAGGTGCAAGTTAAGCCTGTAGTGAAGAGCATCACCTACAGTTTTACAATGGAGGTGAATGAGAACCAAGCTTACATGGGTCGACCAACATTCATGCGCGAATAGGATGAGCTTACAGTGTTCGAGCGACCAATATAGAAACCAACTCCAATCAAACCACCCGTCGTTATGGAGCAGCCTCCCCAACCATCGAAGAATAAATAGCTTCCTACATTAGCTCTGCAGAAATAGCAGCTGATGGTCAAGTCACTATGCGAGTTGTTCCCCAAACGGAAGCAAGTGACAGTCAAGTTCAAGGGATCTCATCTATCGCTCGAGCGTCGACAGGCCAACCTCCAGCTCCTCGATAAAACTTTTTGATACGTGTTACATTAGATATGCGTACTGTAGTTATCCCATGACTAGCCGATCGATCAAGTGGGTCAGCGGGTGGTAACTGCCTGCTGTATAGTATGTTCAGCAGTTAGATGGCCTTGAAGAAACTTGCAGCCGAGTCTTCCATGGGGGTCTGCGAAGCTCAACTGCACGATGGCCTCCGTATAGGCATGATGCTCGCGTAGCTCAGTCGGTAGAGCGCTCGGCTGTTAACCGAAAGGTCGG
>ERZ724508.576-NODE-576-length-25425-cov-5.632637_pt1 | contig 25425 bp, 39 predicted proteins | sample MGYA00376041_ERZ724508 | MGnify/ENA primary metagenome ERZ724508 (study PRJEB28724, sample SAMN07190887) | wastewater metagenome | isolation source: effluent of sewage treatment plant in Hong Hong | place: USA: Christiansburg, Virginia | collected 2016-03-01 ...
TTTAGGGGGTTGGCAGATCCTCAACATTCATAACGTCGAACTCCTTGAACAGCGAAGGGTCCTGTCTGCCAATCAGCTTGATAAGGTCGTATCGCTGCATTGACATGAATGTAGTCTGTAGGTATGCCCAGATATGTTTAGCGTCAGGTCTGAAAGACAAAGCGTTGAGGTAGAACCTTGCAGCCTCCTCATACAAACTTTTGAAACCGTGGGCGATTCCAAGGTTGACCCAAACCCTCACATAATTTGGCTTGATCTCGAGAGCTCGATGGTAGCATTGGATAGCTTCATCAGGACGGCCGAGATGCGCCAAGGATGCTCCCATCTTGTTCCAAAGGGAGTAGTTAGTTGGATCAAGCTTGAGTGCTCTATCGAAGAGACCGACGGAGATTTCGTAGTCTCGCTTAATGAAGTAGAGCACAGCAAGGGAGGTCTGAATAGCTGGCAGCAGATACCATAAGCTCAGGGTCGTTTGGTTCGGATCGCATAGCAGCCTCAAACAGATCGATCATCTTCATGTTCATGTTCTTGATTTCTTCTACTTTGTAAGTCGGCTGATTTGTAATTTCGTCAGGGATGATGTTTGGCTGCATTAAATTGCAAGTACATCGGGCTTGAGGGCAGCGTACTTAGGGTTGTTGATAATCCAATGCTTCAGGTAGTTCATTGCCTTGACTTCATCCAGAATGTTGGTGCAGGAAACTCCCAAAGACAGCAGACTATCCAGGTTTTGTGGGTCTCCACGGAGTGCATTTACAAAGCACGGAACGGACTTCTGATCCTGATCGTTTTCTTGGAGAATTCGACCAAGTAAACGCCACCTTTCAGAATCGTTTTCGTTTTTCTGAAGGTGAGCCTCGAGAGCAAGAATTGCCTCGTTGTTGTTACCTTTGTTGATGAATTCCATCGCAAGAGGAAGTGGTAAAGCAACGTCCGTGTAAGGATTGGGGTCAGACCAGATATATTTGTCTCTGAAATCTCCGTAGACAAGTTGCTCTTCCAAATCAGTTGCTCCCTGCCAGGCCTCTGACAGGTCCAAATCCATCTCCTTCAGAACACCCATATACTTCTCTTCTAAGGTCTTTTCGAACTCTGCTGTGTTTTTGTACTATTCCTCGTACTCCTTGAGTCTCCGTTGCCACTCTTGCTCATACATCGTCTCAAAATCGTTGCCCACTTAATCCTTTGCCTTTTCAAATGCATCTTCCATAAGCTTCATATCAGTCTCGGAGGCTGGCTTGGCTTCAATGAGGCTTTCCTCTGTACTCCACTTGTTCTCGGTATCTGCTCTCACCTATGTGATCTCTTGCCCCTTGATGACTAAATCTCCTTGATTGATCCTCTTGAGGAAATGAAGGAACTGTGAATTCTTGAACCGAGGATCCTCATCTTCCATCATAACATTGAGCATGCTGCTGGTTGCATTCTTTATGCGCATCTGTTCTTCATCCTCACTCACAACTGGCTACGTAACTTTCTGGAATTAGCACGATTCTTACTTCTTTTTCCACTTCCCTCAGTTGGGTCTTCTGGAACTCATGCTCCAGCATCCTCATTCTTTCTTGCTCTTGCATCATGGCGTTTCGCTGCATGTCCATCGCCATCATTTGCTGCCGCATCGCCATTGCTTGTTGCATAGCTACCATGTGTTCTCAATAACGGGGATGAGTACGATGTTTCATCGCTTCTGCTTGGTGAATGGATTCAACCACTTGCCTCTGTTGATGCTCGCGCACTTTCATGTGTTGCTACATATTGACTCCCTGCGACATCAGTGCTTGGTCTGAGTTTATCAAAGGCTTACCTTCCATGGCCCAAGCATGCTTCATCTTCTCGAACTCCATCTTTCTCTTGACGACTTCCTGTTCGAAGTTTATTCCGCTGTTGTTGGCGAACTCCATCATCTTCTATGGGTTCTGGTTTCCAAGCATCATCATGTCGACCATGGCCTTGAACTGATTGCTGGAAGCCTCGACTCCACTGGGACCACACTCTCCTCCCTGAAACAAATTGCGCATAATAAATATATTGACGCAAGCAATGTCATTTTTGAGTGAACTATTTGTAGCTCAGGGTTGCCGTCGAGCTGCGGTAAGTCGTCAGCTTAATATCCTTTTCGACAGTAGAGAATGCTCGAGTGTAACCGCTCTTCTCAAGTAACTCCTGAAGAGTGGTTTGATGGTCCCACTTCTCCTCTGCAGCGACTTCCGGCAGAAATGTCGATGAGTACTTGCGACCGTTTTTTGTGAACTCCATGATAACACCATGCTCTCCTATCTTCCAGTCGTATAGTCCTTGGTCTACGTTGGGTTTATTGGTACCTTTCTTGAAATCGACAAGGAGAGATACTGTCACTTCGAGCTGAGGAAGTTACTTCGTGGCTATAGGATTGAAACGATCATCGTTGAAGGCACTGTACATCGCATACTACGGAAGGGTGCTGGCTATTTGGGATTAAGCAAATGTACCGATACAACCTCTGAGTGATCCGTTTTTTGTCCAAGTTACGAATAGAGGAGCTTTAATGTTTGGGATATTGGTTGGCAGAGCTGGTACTGGCTTCTTGTCAAGATGGGCAATCAACACCTCGAAACAGTAGCGGCAGTGTTCCTTCGTGGCTGCTTTGGATTACATTGATTATAATTTCGAAAGAATGAAAGAAGCAGTGGAGATCAGTGACAGGTGGGGCTGGCCAGCTTAACAACCAGCCTCCTTATGAGCCGTTTGTTGAAGGACACCTAATCCTCCTTGTTATCTGCAAGCTATTTGGAATGCTCAAACAGATGAGAGTTAACCCCGATCTTCGCAAACAGATTCCCAAGTGCTGCCTGTTCGACTCGATATTGCTGAATCAGCCGACGTTTACCTTTGCTAGTTCACCCAAAAGACTTTGTTGGAAGTTCTCGAGTTTAGAAGTCAGCTGTTATGATTCCAACAGCTTTTGATCCAACTATTCATATTCGTAATTGGCCTCGATACTTAGTAAGATGCTTCTTACCTGATTGCCCGGTCTGTCTGATCGCAGATGTGCCTTAGTCTCTCCCGGAGTTTGGAGAGCTTTCGTGATGCAGACTGTCTGGGAATCCTCGTTAGAACAAGTGATTATTGGCCGTAAAGCTTTTCGAGGGTATGCTATCGGGGAACACGCCCACGCACTTTCAGTACTGCACTGAATTTTGCTCGTATAAAATTGTCGGAGACCTCAGCAGCATGCACCTCTAACTTTCCAGCAGCGATAAAGCAGGTGGCAACTGGGAGCCTTCTTACCTTGGTTGGACTACTTGTCTGCACACTGAGCATATCCGATATATAGTGGTCAATCTCTTGCAGCGGTCGAACCCGTAGCGTAGACCTATCGCAACTGGCTGAAAGTTTGAGTAGACTTCGCTGATAATACGAGCGTTCAACTGAGTTGCTTCGAATAAGCTGAACACTTTCCTCGAGCCGTTATTTGAGCTCCCTCAAGCCCAAAAACTCCTGGGAGCGAGAATTAGCGAGAACCCTTTCATGGTTTACCAATTGAGCTTCAGGATTGATCCCCGTACTTTCAATTTCTTTATTTTCTGGCTATTCGGATGGGTGGATGCTTCCTTTTGGCTTTTGTTGCTGTCTTTTTGATAAGTACATCTATCTCATATGCGAGCTACCTTTAAGCTCATTTGCCTGAAATTCATCTGCTGCGTCTTTAAACGAGTAGAAAAGGTGCGAAGATGGGCCATTCTTCCTATTTTAGGGCTTTCTTGGGACTTTCGTGACAATCCTTGAAGTAACTCGAGGAATTATAGGACGTAGTTCTACCCTCGGTGCTTCAAAATTCTCAATATTGAGGTTGCTAATAATCGATTGGTCGACTGATGGGTTGAAGGGAATGCAGGAAATACCTTCCACTGTGGGATTGTGATCAGTCACGCATGCTTGCTCTAGTTCAGTAACTCTCGACTCTACAATATAGTCGTACTCCCTCTTGAATGGTACCGGTATCGGCTATACAACTTATGCAGAGTCTAACTGGACTGGTAGTGGAGCCTCTGGTTTGTTGCCGTCGCTGGTCAGTTATCTTTGAGTTTGGGCAGGATTCTTGACTAAAGGGAAATCTTCGCTTGCATCAACCTGCTTTTACGAAGATTTCGGAGCCTCCTCAGTGATTAGTACTGGTTTGTGAGGATCATTCTGTTCGAGTTCCTCATCTATAGGTTTGGTCACAACCTATTCCTTGTATTCCTCTCCTAAGATCGTTTCCACTACATACTATTGGTGGAAGTCTTCAATCGGCTTGGCTTATTCCTTCTATCTAACAAGAGTCTTTTCCTGTTATTGTATCTGGACTTCATATTCTTTCACCACACGAGCCTCTCCGGATTCTGCCTCCATCTTCGGGTGCTAAACCTCCTCCTCAGTGATGAGATCAATATCCAGCTCCATACTCGACTTGACCATATAAGTAAGTACTTCTGGAATGTCTTCCTTCAGGTGTTGCTGAATCATACTTCGAAGCTCGTTGAGTTGCTCATCCTCATCTGCCTTTGCTTCGAGGTGCTATATCGAAGAGTTAACAAAACCCTCCTCTTCTTTGATTGGAGCTACTTCAAGCTGGAGATGTATTCTCTCTGGAGAATCTGGGATCGTTTATGTTTATGGCATCGCTATTCCCTCTTCGAGTTATTCATTCATCAGTCGAGCTTCTTTGAAATTTATAGGCTTTCGGATTGGTACCTCCTCATGATCTTCAATGGGTGTTGGTGCTTCTTTTTATCCGCTGCTTGCTTCAGGCTTCTCCTGGAGAGCCTCCGCTGCTTTGTTATCGAACTCGTTCACCAAAAGCGATAGAGCCTTCGCAAATATGAGCTGCTTCTTTTGGCTGGTTAACTTCAGATTTTCCGACTACAGTTCTTTTGACTTGTCAATCTGATCTAAGTCAGCCTTTATTCGGTGAGTTTGCGAACCATCTTCTCCCTCTACCTCTTCGATTGACATCGGCATCATCGATATGCTCGGCCTCTAGGAACGCTTTGACTATTTCTTTTCAAGGCTTTCGATAGCGTATCTCCCGTATGTTCGCGGTCTTGTATCAGTGACCTCTTCGCAGATTATCTTCTTCTTTGGCTTATGCTTGGTCTTAGAAACGTGCTTATTTGATATTGACGAAGTATTATGGCTCGATGACATGTCTGAGCTTGCAGACAACTTTCTCACAACTTCAGCACTTGATTGAGACCTTGCCAAACTCATCTACTTCACAGAATACTCTTGTGCAATGGGATGCGTAACCAATGTCTTCTTCGCTGGATTATTAACTTTTGAGAGATTTTGCTGAGCTGTGGGAGATTTCAGTGATGCTAGAGGGTCGATGGGTCTGGGTAGTGTTGGGGATTTAGACTTTGTGAGCGTAGTGCGGGGTGAATAGGACATGAACAGGCTCAGTAATACTCGTAATAACTTTATCAATGACTTGAACTTCAATCATTTCGTCGGGAGCCGTCGAGCCAATCCTGTGCTGATTCACTTGATGAGAAGGTAGGTGATGTACGCCAGGACGGTAGCAACAGTAAAGCACAACACCACTGTTGTCCACTTGCCTTCCGGGTTCATTATGAGTTTGATTGTGCTTTGACGGTGCAGAGTTGGAATCTGTTGCAGCTATTCGGCTTGAGGTGGCTCGAATTCTTCCTGAAAGGATAAATCTAAAGATTCCTTGGCTGAGATGTTTGACTGTTGAGACACCGAAGTCTCCGCTTTGTACTCGTGCAACGGTGGCACCCAGAACTCCATTATCTGCTGATCGTCGAATATCTTGCGATGCTTTCTTTCACGAATTTCCTGTGAGTCAGAACGGCGAAGCACAGTGATTGGTTGGCTTACCATACTCTACTGTTGGGCTTGCTATCGCAAACGACGGCTGTGTTCAGCCCCTGCACTCACCAGGGATTCCTTACCTAGCGAAGAAGCCTCAGAGTGGGCGCTCCTGTGACTTTTCATTTGGAAGCTAACAATAGAATTTAATGTAAGTATTGAGGAGCGAAAGGTCAGGTAGCTCTGCCGTAGTAAGACATTCCGGCAACCTCCATTGGTTTGTCACGAAAGCCGATGACTCCCAATTGCCCCGTCGAAAGATAGACATTTTATTCCTCCTCGCCCTGAACTGTGCGAGCAGCCTTTTTACTGCTTTGCTTGCCCATTTAACGACCAGCCTTAACCCCATAAATTTTATTGCGGCTGTATCCTGAAGAAGTATCCTCTTCCTCATCTTCCCTGTGCTCTTCTATGGCCGGCTGGATGTAAAACGCTCCAGCTTGAGTCTTCGCTAGAATATCCTTTTTGTAGTGCTTTTACAGACTGATTGGTTTCTATTGGTTCCTTTTCACTACGTTGCTGTTACGGTTGACCGAGCGAGAATGCGTAGCTGGGGGTTGAGGCTGTTTGCGTATCTGAATACGGCCACGTGGTTGTGAGGTTGCCATCCGTTCTTCCTGGTTTTTTTCAGTGAAGGGAACTGACATGCTGCCATTGGTTTTCTTTCTTTCGTGCGTGGCGACAGTGGACATCTCCTCCTTAGGCGTACTCGCAGATATTGTTCTCTGTATGTCAGACTTCGAAGACAGCTTCTTGATGAAGTCTTATTAGCGCATTCCGTCGAAGTAAGGATGCCTAAGAGCGTCCAACGCAGTTAGCCTCTCAGAAGGCTCCATCCTCAGAAGAGATTTAAGGAAATTCAATGCTTTTGCAGATAACTTGCCTAAGTATCGCTTCTCTATTGAGTCAAGTGACGTAATTTCTGGAAACTTCATACCCAAAAACCGTGGATTTTTGAGGAAGGTTTCATATTGATCCGGTCTGAGCGGGCCCAAGCATTTTTGGATGAGGAACAGCTGGTCAATTTCGTTTTAACCCGGAAACATGGGAGTACCATCGATGAGCTCACCGAAAATGCAGCCGACAGCCCATACGTCGATCTCTTTGGAGTACTTGCAGCCCACCAGAAGTTCTGGAGGCCGATACCACCGAGTTGCCACGTAGTCAGTAAGTTACTGGTCCTCTTTACGCAACAGCCTCGCGAACCCGAAATCGCATATTTTGAGGACGTTCTTATCGCTTACCAGCAGGTTTTCTGGCTTAATGTCCCGGTGAATCATGTTGAGTGAGTGCATGAAAGCTAGCCCCTTCAGCATTTGGTAGGTGAAGTGGCGGATCAGTTCAGGCTCTAGACCCGACTGCGACTTCTCCAAGACTTCGAGTAAGTTGTACTGCACATACTCAAACACGAGGCAGACGATTCCCTTCTTGCGAAAGGCTTCCTTGAGCTCAACGATGTTCTGCTGGTTGAGCATACGCAGCACTTTGACTTCCCGAACGGTGGTTTTCTTGACTGATTCGTCCTCCTAAGTCTCTTTGAACTTCTTAATGGCAACCAGCTCTTTGGTTTCAGTGTTTCTGCAGCGGAGCACCACTCCATAGGCTCCTTCCCCGATCACTCCCAGCACCTCATACTTTTGCATGGCGAATATAACTACGCAACCGACGAAATAGTCGTAGGCAGTATCAGTTGTTGCAGCATGAGGACTTGTTGACTGGTCGATTGGGCTTCTGCTGGCCTCCCAGTTTGAATGAACTCTTCTGAACAAGCTTGCTCACCTCCATGCCCTTACTCTCCATTATCCGAAGGATGAGATGGTCGAACACCTCTTTCGTTTTCAGAGTATCTTTGGCGCTGGTTTCGTAGTGTTCGATCTGCATAAGCACAGTCATACCAATATTTCTTTTGCAAGTTCCTGGCCACGTTGCAGACTGACTGCCCGGCGTTGCTCCAAATCGCTCTTGTTGCCGACCAGCAGCAGGTTAACCTTGGAGATGTCTGTATTTTCGTTGAGCTCGCTGATCCAGAACTTAATCGTTTCGAAGGACTTCTCGTCGGTGATGTCGTAGACTAACAGTACGCCGTCGCAGTTCTTGTAGTAGGTGGGGGTTATAGTTCGAAAGCGTTCCGTGCCAGCAGTGTCCCAAACTATATTCAAATGGTGCGGTTACTTTGTACCCGAATAGGTTTTTCGCTGAGGTAGTTGATCACCTTCTGTTTGTACTCAACACCGATGGTCGGCATGTGCGTTGGTTTGAACTCCTGGTCAATGAACTGTGATAGTAAGCTGGTCTTGCCGACACCTCCCTCGCCCAGAATCAGAATCTTCACGCGGGGAGTCGAGTTTGTCATTTATAAATATGCTACGCTGCCGCTCGAGTAATGGTTACGCTTTCTAACTGCTGTTCCATTCCGATACTATCATAGGTATTTTGCCAAATGCGGCATTTTGGCAACGATACTTTTTGGAATCGCGAAGGTCGGATCGATCGGTGTGAGGTTGTACTTTGTTTCATCTAACAGCGAGAGAGCTGCGAGCCCGAAGAAGGTGTGGAAGACATCGACAGTGTTGCCAGGACGGTCACTAATACCACCCTCGCTATCCTGACAGGCATTGATAAAACCTTCCAAAGCCTTTTCGTCTATCCAGTCTCTTCGCTTGATGATGCAAAGGCTGCTGAAGATCCACCAAGAGTAGCAGACATCCGGTAATTTCTATGGTCGGCCATTAAACCCTCCTTTTGCCGTTTGACGTTCGCAGAGCCACTTAGCCAGCTCGTCGTGATCAAAGGATTCGATAAATCCTGCTATCTTGAGTGCGCCAACACAGCAGAATACGTAAGCTCCATGAGATTCAGCGCCTGGAATGCCTCCGAAAGATCCGTCAAAGTTGAGGCAGTTTAGGCAGTATTCAGCAGCCTTCGGAACATCGATTAGCTCTAGTCTATTGAGTAGTGCGAGTGTGGATAGCCCGCAATAGGAGAACCTCGTATCAACTTCCCCCCACTTGTCGCCGAAGAAGCTACCGTTGGGTTGCTGCAGTCCTGCAGTATAACGAGCAAGTCTATCGGTATCTATCGACCTAAGTTGGCAGTCTTCGTTACTTGAGCTCGTCGAACAGTAGTAATATAAGGAGCGCATAGTGGGTGCTGGTAATGTGCGAATCATGACCATTGTTGCCACCGAAGCCTCCATCTGGGTTCTGGCAGCTGCTGATCCAAGCAACCAATGCTCGAATCTTTTCGCTTGATAGCTCTTCCTTGAGGCACGTCAAACTGTTCAACGACCAGTATCCACCAGCCATCTTCATGTGCTCTGTGAGGAACTTGCCGATTGAGTAGAGGTCCTTGGAGTCTTCCAAGGCAAGAAGGTAGGTGGTATGTTCCTTTCGATAGAACACTTGATCTGTAGTCGGCTCCATCGATCAGATTGTAATAACTATGTGCTGATGTATTATCACTCAGGGCCAAGCCTCCTGAGCTGAAGTGCAACCTACCGAATAGAGCGATCCAGGTGCTTCAGCCGCTAGCGGACTGCTTGCATTTGAGTATCTTTGCTCCTTTGCTGGTCACGAAGTTCATGCTTTCGTTGCAGGTACAGAAAATACCTCAGGTTTTACTGGTCCTCTTCCTCGGAGTTCCTTTCAAGGTTCATTGGCACTGCAGAAATAATTATAAACCCTGCTTCCACAAACAGTCGATATGAAGCAACCAAGACCCTTATCCAGCAGGCAGTTTGAGCTTCCCTTCAACTATGCCCGCAGTGGACTGCCAAGGATAGCATCGACTGCACTGAATATCCCCAAGTAACAGAGACTTCACATATTCTTGGACTAAATTGCAAGGAGAACAGAGGCAGTACTGCATCAGCAAAGCACCCACAACACTGCGTCAATAATCATTTCTAGGCCGTAAGATCTACGTCTGCGGATAAAGGGCCGCACGAGAATTCGACGACCACCACCGTCGCAATACAGTGAGTAGGACCGGGAGCACTAAAAGCAGAAGATAATTACTAACAGGACCCTGCTCATCAAGTTCGCTGAAAAGATTAGGCCTACCAATGCTTCTCTCTCTAAACGGTAGCGCTTGAACATGCGCATTGCTGCCAACACTATCGCAAACTCCACCAAGCAGTCAGAAAACTTAAACGTTCTTGATAGAATACTCGAAACGCAGCACTCTCCTCTCAAACTTCCTGACAAACTGGAAGTCGAGTTGCGCAATAACATCGCCAAACGCCAAGCCTTGGCTCACAAGATTAAACTACAGGTCAAGTCTGCAATTGACCACCCTATGCGTAACGTGTCAGTTGCCAGCTTGTGATAGTACTTGAGCAAGCAACATCATCAGTACTCGCAACGATCCATGCGATGGGTGCGCAGGCCTGCCATGAAGTTGTTAAATTCTTCCTGAGGAATGCTACATTCAATTCCCTTGTCGCTCAGCAGTTTCTCATACCGATTCTTTTGTAGCATGTATATCCGAGCGAATTCGCGTTTCTAACTCAATCAGACAGTTACCAAAGATGCAACCTCCCTCCCGCTCTCACGAGCCTCTTGTGAGTTGCGCGTTGATTCAGTTGAAAGAGGCTCATTTTTATGTAGACTCGGTGTATTCAGAAGTGGTTCAAGGTGTTCGGCCGGCATCAATCGCTCAGTCTTTGAAATCACTGGCAGAGCATGCTGCTCGAGACCTGCACCTCCATGAATAGGCAGTTCGTTGGAACAAAATTTCGAAAGTAGCTTGCTGTTACGCGGGAAGCGTGGATGTTTTGACTTGGAGATGGCTCGTTCGGAATTGTGACTGTCCCCAATCCTAAAGCTTCTCTTGGGTTTGCTAAATAGTCTGCTGCGTACAGTTCGGTGTCAATAGCGTAGGCCATATTCTCTTTTTTCCAGTTTCCGAAGGTCGGGATAGCAAGCATCGGCTCTTGTCGAAATTGATCCCATACGATCGGAGTTTTGGCCTCAAATTCCAACGTCTCCTGATTGGGGTTGCGGTTGTTCAGAACCTCTCGGATGCTGTTGGCTCTCAACCGGTATTGCTTATCGTTGACCAAGGGCCTCGAGGGAGCTTGGTTCTGCAGTTGCATCCTGTCACCAAACCGTGTCGATTTGGAACGAGTGTTGCTAAAGTTGCCTGTTGCTTGTTCGGTTGCGCCTTGCATCATTTAATTAGTAACTCAACGAATCAGATCAGGATGGAAGGGGTTCCTTGGCGAGGAATTCACATTCTGTCGAGCTCTAGCATTCGCGGGAAGGTAGCTCTGCTATGGCTTTTGGAATGGCATGCGACCCGAAGAAGCTGGTCTTTCGAATTGACGGGAAGATCTAGCGTTCCTCGGTTTTGCTGTTGATTGGTGAGCTCACGACGCGAATACTCAAATTCTTTTTTTCAGTCGCATTCGGGTTATTGGCCTCCATGAGATTGATCATGTCCATCTGTAGTTGGGGTCGACACCCAAGCAAAGGTCGTGCGTTTTTTTTAGTCCCTTCAAGGCTATGCTCAGGCTTACTGGCTCCCTCCGACTCATCTCCAACTCGAGGATGCCTGAAAATGTAGCTATTTGTTATGTGAGATTAAGTTTTTTTTGGTGATCGTTGAGGCTATTCTGTAAGTCGAGCCAACTGAGTATAAGCTCGATTATTTTATGGAAGCCGTTGTTCGTGACGTGGTATTTCAAGTATTCCCTCCGCTCTTCCTACACTCCGATCAGCGATATCTGTGCGATACTGCCTTGAGGGGATAAATAATACGTTATCAGCCTCGTGTAGACTGTAACTGGCTTGATGTTTGGCTCCAGTTGGGTTAATAGAGGGGGTGGCTGAAGGATCAAACGACTCTTTTCCCCTTTTTGACAAGTATCTGGTTTCCTCTAAGCTCTCCTTTCCCGATTTAAAGTCACCATACTGCCACTTGACAAAGTCATTTGGAGACATCTTATTTGGAATACTTTCTGTTGTATCTGAATTCTTGCGATAAGTCGACCAGCTGCAGGGATGATCATCAGATGTCTGAGGGCTGTACACCAACATCGCCGGAACCGTTTCAGATTATTCTTCGATGACAAGATAAGACTCCTCGGGAGTCTCATGGATGCTCATACCCGCGTCGAGAAACGTGAGCACTGGCTACCTCTGAATTGCCATGCCGAAGATATTCTCAAAGTAGTTGGCTAGAAGATCGGTACTGATAGCAGCATACTTGATGGTGTTGGATCCAACGAGTGCCCTGACTACTGCGATCATGACCAGGTCAATGATGGGATACCTGTTGATAGTGCCTGCTATGTCACCGTCACTATACTGAATAACCTGAAGAAACTCCACGAGTATCTTCTTGAGGGTTCGATTCGAGTAGCACAGTCGGTATTGTTGGGGTATTTCTTCGGGATTGAACCTATCGAGTCGTAGCGACTCGGGATAAACCACTGACTTGAGATTAGCCAGCACTTTCAAGGAGTGCTCACTATCCTTCATCCTCGGACTGAAGCAAGTGCAAAGCAGCACGTAATAAAACATGCGGGTGTTACTGTTGATATCCTGGAGAAGCTTGATCTGGTGGGGTTAACCATCACAGAATTCCTGTTCGAAGAGAGCGGCTCGCCCCTCAGTTTCGTTGAGGATGCTCAACGAAGGCCCAGGCGCCTTGAGTAAAGAGACTTCCTCTCGAAGAATGCACTCCTCGACTGACGCTTGCTTCCCAGAAAGAGTTTCAAAAGCCCAGCTGTTCATAATTACAAGTATGTTTTCGGATTGTAGTCATCAATTTTGCTGTTGTTGCTTTCAGTTAATCCAGAAACGGCACATTGGGCAGGTCCTCCTAAAAACTCAATTGTCATCTGGGAGCAAACTGATTCAAGTCAGAGCTAGGTCTACGAACTACCCATCCTTGCTCAACTATCCCGACGGAGTCTGAGTCAGCCAACCGCATTAATGTTTGTCTCGCACTGAATAAAATTATTCTCTGATGGTTGACAAAACCCAACCACTTTCGACCAAAGAGGCCAACAGGCGAGGAGTCCCTTTTAGGTCAGCACGCTATCGCATCAAATGTACCTGTTCGTTTACACACAGCCATCAGGGAGACTGGCGATAGGCACAATATTTCTGCAATCGAAGTCCCCGAAGATAGCATACAATCGCCAACAAAAGGTGAAGCCACCAACTAACAGGGATCTAACTACGACCTGATCCGCAGAGGCTACAGCGTGAACAATAACATCAGGGTTCGGAGGAACACTCCGCAACAGTAATCTCAACCTGTCATGCACCGCACAACCAAGGATTGGAGTTATACACTCACTCGAACTGGAGGTTTCGCAGCGCCGACTTACATCTAAAGCGTCAATTAGATGCTGAGTCTGCACAAGACAGTGAGGTAAATAGATAGCGGTGCTTGGAAGGACCGCAGTCGTATTGAACTGCCCACCCTGGAGGACTTGCAGCGCCTCGAATCTCAGTTCACAGTGCTGGACCCCATAAGGACACAGATCGATTACGTGCAGGTATGAAATGAAATCTACCACAGACCTTTATCGATGAGACTGCAGCAGTTCTGAAAGATTGCCAGTCCCATCTGAGCACTACAGCAGCAACCATGAAGACAATCGAGCCTAAGATAATGGCACACCTGTAAGACATAAAAGTGCAGAATACGAACAAGCTTTCAGTGCTGAGAACTCTGCTTCACAGGGACAACGTTAAGCACAACGAATCGCAAATGCACATCAAGACTGAGCTGTCCCAGCTGAATTCTGAGCTGGCCACCTACAAGCAGAACTTTGACAGCACTCTCGGCCATATCCAAGATCTGCAGCAGGTAGTGTTCACCACGTTGCCGTTTGAGCTTGTGGAGGATCCAACGTGCTTCGACGGCCCTCTGTTCGAAGAGAAGCTATTCTGATTAATATCCTTAGCCGTGTAAAATGCAAACTGTCTATAGTAAGGCTGCCGACGAGTATCCCATCAAGAATGGACAGCTGATATCCTGTATGCGCATCGACAAGCGCAACAACATCTACCTTGCAGTTGGCGGAGACTTGAATATCTACTCGCTCAGACGTCTCGGCGCTACCAAAGATTACTTGGAATGCATCATTCATATCGCTGATCTGTACGGGGCTTGTTATGTAGCATCAAGGAAAGAAATGAACCTACTGATGTCATTACTGAAAGCTTCGGCTTGCCGAGCTGTTCGTAATCCATCGCCTCTCTGATCGATCCCGTCACGAAGGGTAACTTTTGTTTGATGCAGACAACAAACTCATGAATTCGAAGAATCTTGCGGCCAGAGCGACATACCTGAACTCTAAGAACCCCCATATTTGCAGCCTTAGCCTGTCGCAACTATACAGTCCTGAAGCACCTTCTATCTGTTTGACTCTCAACGATCGGACAATGATGCTGCTGAAACACACCAAGGACGGCTACCAAAGATAAACTAACTAAACCTTCGAACTGAAAAACATCCGGTTGGCGCAATACCTGTGGGAAAATGTGCTTGCAGTACTAACACATCGGCAGCTGATGGTGGTGCCCGATTCAATGAACAAAGCGCTGTTGGATAGCGTGATTCACGACGGGGTACTGGCAATCGAAGGGTGCCAAACCGGTAAGGGCAGCTATCTTTTTGTGCTGCTCTATCCTGAGGAACTCTTTATTGCAAATGTGAGTCCAGCAAACAAAATAACTCAGTAGACAATACACCTTCCAGTCCTATGCGACTATCTCCACTTTCACAACAACGTCATCACTGTCGGGTCGAGCACTTCACTCTACCGGTTCCAAGTTGGCAACAAGGAAATCAACTAAAGCATAGAATTTCCAAAGCAGAAGCTGCTCATGGTCGAGGGCGAGCGTATCTTCAGCTCAGAGAATATTTCCCAGCAGCACCTTGTTCGGGCGATGGGCTACACTACCAACAGGCTGCTTGTGCTAATTGGTACAGTTATTGGAGCCAGTCACAAAGAGTGCGACTTGATTGTCCAGTCGCCTGACTGCTTTGACTTGCTTCGTAACTGTCTGCTGCAGTTAGCACAGTTCGATGAGGGTCCGTTATGGCCTGTTAATTTCCACGATCTTCGTTTGTTACGCAACAAGACGATCCTATCCGAGCTGATCGATACAGTATTGGTCCTGCATGACAGCTCAGTGGTTGAAGGAGTCAAAAATCCAAAAGAAAGGAAGATCAACGCTGCTTTGTGTCAGAGTGCAAGCATTATAGTTGAACAGCTGAGGCTGAGAAACTCCAAGTTACTGGTCACCAAACTGCTAATAAACCTGTTGATTATTGTGCGAAAGGAGCAGTCGACGCTGCTCGAGAAGCTTATCCTCGAAGAAATCCATGAGAACTTCAAAAAGAAGGGTATGAGTGTACCACTGCTTGAGCCAGGGCAAGTGTTTAAGCGGTGTGCTAACACCCTCCAACGGCTGGGGAACAGCCCTGTGCTCAAATGTATGCAGTGCAAACTGTTTCGGATCAACACGTCTCCCGAGCAGTTCGAAGAAGCGTCAATAAAGGAGCGAATCTGCTTCGTATGCTGGGGATAAATTCAGCCGGTCCGAGCCAAGTGATACTCATCTCAACATATGCAGCTTCATAATAGTTTCAGCTCTTTGCCGTTGGCCCACTCGTTTAAGTTTCTATAGAGCGGAATCTCGCGTTTCAATAGAAAGCTACACAGAAGGTTGAGCGGAATAAGTAGCCAAAGGAGAAGCCTCAAAATTCGGAAGAACAACGAGCTTTCGACTCGTTTGAGTCTCTCCATGTCTTGAGTACTGCTGTGCCGGCGACATTCAATTTATGCGAGGCCCTTCTGAAACTCTGGTTCCTTTGGATTAGAGAAGTAGCATTTCTTGAGAAGCTCCTCGGATTGTTGTAGATCGCCCAACTCCAACAATGCCATTGCTTTCCGATACATCGTCTTCGAGCATTCAGGTTCCAGTTGGAGTATCTCATCACATTGCTCCACACACTCCTTGAATTTCTTGAGCTTCAGGTAGCACATGCATATATTCTTCATGCACGGAATCTGGGTTGCTAACGAAGTACCTTGACCTTGGTGACCTGTTCGATCATCGCCTATTCTGTTTCTATCTGGTCCCTTTCCACCATCTCCTAGAAACGCGTCAATGCCTCTTTGTAGCTCCGAAGTGCGTGTCCAAACTGTCCAGTCTTCAGGCTGGCGTTCCCCTCTTCTTTCAACTTTAAACACTCGTCTTGCGAAACTCTGCCTTACCTACCCAACTACCTACTCATCGCCTTGTTGGAGCCAATACTAAATATCGATTCTGGAATGAAATGTATATCACTGAGCGTCAGTAAACGTTGAGGTTGGCACTTAGGTCTTCAGTTGGACTCTTATACGAATCCAAACGAGTTTCGTAGCTATTGTAGCTGCCATAGCTTCCTCCAACAGGTACACCGGTGTTGATGTTGGTATCGTCGTAACCTCCAAATCGAGCTGGGAAGGTGCCGTAGCCAGATGTTCCATAAGTTGCGTAGCTCCTCTCTACAATCTCCTGTCCTGTCTTGATTCGGTTTATGTATCCACCGATTTCATCGGTGAACCTTGCTCTGGATTGGTCCCCTTCTGCAAGCTTTTTCTGAAGTCGGGCAATTTCATTGTTGAGCTCTGCTGTGTCAGTCTCCTTGCTTTTGAGAAGTCGAATGGTCTCAACCCGTAGCTCTTCGTTTTGGTCACGCAATTTAATGATCCCATCTTGGAGAGAACCATAATCACCAACGGTGGACTACAGTTGGGCATATCGATCCTGCTCTTCGCGCAGTCGAGCCTCAAGTTTTCGAACGTTTTCTCTTAGGGATGCTACCAACTGACTATCGTCACCTCGGCGCCCATTTGGTCGATTCTGAAGATCAGAGTTCAGTCGTCTTAGTTCATTGATTTCAAAGTCGGCATTATTTAGTGCATTTTACAGTTTTGCAATCGTCTTTTCATAGCCTCCTGAAACTCTTGTGCTTTCGTTCTTGTTCGACTTGTTATAAGCCCTTTCAAGTTCACGTTCAAGGATACGGACCTGTTTGCGTAGCCTGACAATCTCGGAATCACCATGACCTAACTTGTTTATGATAGATTCGTTTTCAGAGTCCTCGTGACGATGCCCTCGACCTGTTTCTCTCTCGAAACGCTTTAGTTATCTCGTTAGGCTATTGGAGTGCTTAATCTCCTCATTGAGATCGTGCAACAGCTTTATCTTCTCATCTCGAAGGGTGAGGACTTCGTAGAAGATGCGGCTTTCTATGTCGTCCAGACCTTCAAGCTGCTCCTGAACAGAAGGGAGCGAAGAAGGAATTCTGCTGCTCTGAGGCTCGAGCTTATCAACACCTCCAGCTTCTTGGGAACTATCCGAAATCAGCAGTTAAGGAGCAAGTTCCCGAATATCCGCTTCATGCTTTTCTTTCCATCTCTTATCCTGGTCAGGTTAGGTCTGGCGGTGTCTTCCCTGGTCCGTTCTTTCTCTTCTTTCGTGCCTATATTCGATTTCTTCTTCGGCTTCCTCTTGCAGATTTCGAATGTTGCGGAGACTTTTGCGGACTCCCTCATTTTCTATTTGGCAGTCCTTCATAATGTCATCTATCAGAGACTTCAGATCTCTGAAGCGATCAACGTAGTTCCCAGCATCAGTGCCAGATGCCTTCCGAGAATGCCTAGACCTTGGCTGATCATCGGCATCAAGGTTGCGGATCACACGAAGGTGAGCTTCTCTTAAGTTGGCTAGCCCGCGCTGCACTTCAGCATTTTATTGACCACTCTCCCTCACGATCTGGTTTAACAGCACTTACAGCTGATGAAGTTTGGGAGTTCGTCCGGCCTTGTTTCGATGGCTAGGCTGCGAAGTAGGGTCGTTGAATTTCGGACTGGGGATGCTCTCTGGAAGATCTGCTTCAGTTTGCCTAAAGTATTGCCTGCGCTCTTCTAAAAGCCTCTTCCGCTCGTTTTCAAGTTCCGCACCTTCGCGGTCCAAGCCAGCTGCGAGCTGGCGAACAGCATTTCTATCCTGTATACCACCCCTGTGAGCATGATCACTGGCAACGCCCTGTGATTCACGAGTCTGTCTCCTGAAAGCCATCAGTTAGAGGATATTGAAATTATTATTGAAATCTTCAAACCTGAGTTTAGGTATTATGAATGGGTTATGGTGGGTATTGCTAAACTTGCTGTTCGCCAGGAAGGGTAAGGATGCAAGAGAATGAATCAACCCACAACCAGTTTTGCGTGAAGAACCTTAGCTTGGCCTGTTAAACATCATGTTGCTCACCCGAGAAGTTCGGTTTCATTCTGAAGACCTTCTTTCCTCGTTTGTGTCACCTTCAAACCATCGCTTGGGATTTATCGGATTTGATTGTTTAAACAGAAGCTCAGAATCCTTGCCATAATAATTAACAATGGGGAACACTATCGCCCTCATTCGTGACCTCAGCAGCCGAAACGAAGTCAATACTCTTGGATCAGCTGCAAAAGAGTCTGGAATCCAATACATTATGGAGAGTCCAGACATAGTACTCGAGAAGCATCACATTCGTTTAGAGCTCAAATCTGCTTACAGCACTGTCCGCTTGAACAGTGAAATCCCAACGACCGTGAAATGCCTGGTTTCGTTAAAGTCTGAAGATGATGAGCTTCAAGAGGGAAAGATTCTACGATACAATAACGTTGATTTGGTCTGCGTTATCGACACTAGCGGAAGCATGGCAGGCGAAAAGCTTAGGCTGGTCAAGAAATCTCTGGACTATGTCATTGATCAGTTGGGGAAAGGGGACCGAATGAGCCTCATCACGTTCTCTGGAGAAGCTAAAGTCTAATGCGAGTTGGTCGCTGACTACCGGCTTTTGAAGCAGAATGTTTAGAAACTTACCTCGAATGGCTCAACCAATATTCGTTCCGGCCTCGAACAAGCTTATAAAATCATCACAAAGAACACGAATTCTAGTAAAGTGCAGTGTATTTGGTTGCTTTCTGATGGCCAGGATAAATTCCATAGTTAACTTGTGGAAGAACACATAAACGCCAACGTCCGGCGCAATTCAGCCTTCACTATACATACCATTGGTTTTGGTAACGATCATGACTCTAAGCTGATGAAGAATATTGCCAAGGCCAGAGGGGGGAAGTTTATCTTCATCGAAAAGGAGGAAGAGCTCAATAAGGCAATGGCCAATCTCTTGGGAGGGGCTTTTTCCGCTATAGCTAAAAAAGCTGTAATTCGAGTGGAATGCGTTGCTAACGGAATTCTCCGTGAGGCAAAGATTTCAAAGGCATATGGAGACTTCAAAAGGCATGGCGAGTCTGGCGCATACTAATATTAAGTTGTTCAATACCGTGCAGGCAGTAGCAATTGTTATGTCTTTTAGGTCGAATTACCCCCTGCCCAGATAAATGGTAACTATGGAGGCAAACACCAACTACTCAGGGCTACAGCAGCAATAACGAGATTGGATGATGTGTCTCCACTTGAACTGAAGGAGACTCTGGAGTTGGCTTTGCTTAGTCCCAACGATGTGTTAAGAAAATAGCTGCCTGACTAAGAGGTAACTGAAAACTTTGCTAGAGTTCGGGTTGTGGAGATCATGAGAGGGTGTGTCGATCTTCTTGAACGTCGGAGATACGAAGAGATACCAGCGTTGCTTGATCAAGCAGCTCCACTCCTTGATCAAGCCCCACAATCGGACAAGATTAAGCAATTGAGGGACGACGTTGCTGAAATTCGTCGTCGAATTCAACAGCAGGATTATACTGGAGGCTATCGGTATACTTGCGGGCAGGAGAGATTCCACGGAGAAAGATATTATAGTGTGGGTCAGGAGAGATTTCAGAGCATTGTGTCTCGTCAGCATGTGTAATTCAAGGAAAGAGATTGGTATTGATAGGCTGGAGATATTGTTAGCAGAAAGAGCAGTATGTCACTTGATGGTGTCAAACAATGTCGGCATTCTCATCCATATCCAGATCCCATTCTTCCTGCCCATAGTCTTATTCCTCTTCTTCTTCTTCCTTTCCGTAGTCCAGAAAGTCAAAGCCTTTTACAATCTCTGCCTTCTTTCCTCCTGGAATAAGTTATTGCGGAGGTCCCTTAGGCGGTGGACCCTTCACCGAATCCTGTTGACTCTCTTCCAGCTCATAATGCTCGAGGAGTTTGTCAAGTAGCTTCTCAACTTGCTGGTCCTTAATCTTAGGGTTGGCATTTGCGAAGTATAGATGATGCTTATTCTTGATGTACTTAAGAAGCTCTCCCTTGTCAAGAGTTTGCTCCATCCTTGACTACAGTCTCATCTTATGATGGTAGAGCTTGCCGGTATCGGGGACAAGGTATTCCAGGACTGCTTTAGATAATGCGTACTTAGCATGGGTGGGGAAACAGACATTCCAAACCGTTTCGGCACGAAACTCTCAGCAACTGGCTTCCTGACCTCCTTCTTGGGCTTGGGAGGCTCCTTTTTCTTGAGGTCGTAGCTGTAAGGGTCCTTTGTTTGCCCTTTGACGTAATTGTTGTACATTTGAATGTTTAGAAATTATGGTTGGAACAGCAGGCTTCATAATAACCGTCATGTTTGTAATGAATGTTCAACAAATTGGCTGGTTGGGAGCGTTGAAGGGGCGCAATAACCTCGCTGACAGAGGCTTACCGCCACCCGAAAATGCTCTATATTTTCTGCTGGGGATCATTCATCAATATTAAAATTTTAATTGCGGTTGGATGAACCGCGAATCCCTGCTGGACAACTTCATTAGCCCGGCCTACGAAGCTAATTGTCGGCTCTTCTCTCCCTTCGCAGACCAGTTGTTTCAGTCACTTGATCTTCAGAAGGCTACAACCTCGAAACCCTTGCAGTTCAAACAGAAGCGTGCCTGCAGCCAGCAGCTAAAGAACGAGGTCTTCGCATGGTAAGAAATCACCCGAAGGGTCAGCTGACAAAGCTGACCTCTTAAATTACCATCAAGAGATGAATGTGTAGGTTTGGAAGGCTTTCTGTGAGCTAGCGGCAGAAAATTACGCAAGTCGTCGACCCTGCTTTAGTTGAAATGCTGATACGCTATCACAACAACGACTAACGCACAAAAATAAGCCTGGAAAGGCCACCTGAGCAGTAAACCTAATCTTATTCAGCGCCGCTTCCCCAGGAACACTCCGCACCCGCACATTCGACTGTCGCAACCCCTCCAAGTCGTTATGCGAGCGCCAGTTCGTCGGCCAGTTCAGGGTTTTATGCCTTTCCCAGCCACTTCTTTACCTTCACCAACAGTACCTGCGATAAGCAGATACGCTGCTCAGTCAGCTGGACTTCATCTCCACCCAGCAAATATTTTAATACGGCAGTAAGTATCAAAAATGTTATTGCAGACAGCCACAACTCACGGGAAACCCCCTCTGGTTTAGCAATCTTGCTTTCAATACCCTCGGGGAATGGCTATGTGACTCTCTGGAGCGAACTATTTTGTAGGCTTACCACAATAGAACACAAGAGTTTCTGAGTGGTCCCAGGTATACCGTTGCGTACGGTCAAGAACTGTTAGAATACTACGATAGTCTTGAGGTTTCCGAAAAGCAACATATTTTGACCGATCAAGTCAGGACCCTGATCCCTGAACAATGCGGGTTGTCTATCGTCCTTTAGTTGTTGCCCAGTGAGCTCACATTGCCCACCATGACGACCCTAAGTCACCATGTTGGCCTCCTCGAGGATTCCTACAATCTGGAAAGGAGCAAGCAGTTGGTAATCGATGTCGAAGAGAAAAAACCTAAGAAGAAGTCTAGCCACCACAGAAAGAAGAAGAAAAATGTTACAGGAAGCTCAAACAGCTCTAAAACACAGGCTTCAGATCAGTTAAGCCAATCCAATGCCGATCGTCAGGAATAGGATCAGCGGGTGGATGGTATTGATGAAGAAAAAGGCAACCTCCAGACTTCTTCATCCTCTTCGGAGTAGGTTCCCCCGGTCCAGGAACCTAACTTAGCCTTGGAAAGAGGGCATGATACAAAACCCTTTTCCTGTGCAAGTCTTGACTCTTAGGAGCTTCCGAAACAAAACAGCTCTGATCATTAGCCAAGGTCAGCCCAAGAACTTAATTCTGATGAACTCCCAAGAACTGAGGTAGATAGGGTAGATGAAGGCGAGGAAGGGGAGGGAGAAGGAACTTCTTCCGAATCTCCTGAACATACCTCCAAAGATCATGCCCAATCAGAATCTACTGAAGATGTGGTTGAAGAGTCGAGCACATATAAAAAGAGGAAGCCCAAGAGGAAAAAGAAGATACCTGAGTAGCTCGTAGAAAGCCTCTTCAATATGTTCCTGGATAGCAACCTTCTTCGGTTCGTTGATGGGCTGTCGATTGAATCTAACAGCCTGCTGGAGGCTCGGTTGATTGTCTTTGAACGCATTCGATACTTTGTGATGAAGCTATACGGAGAGTACACTGTCGATGCAAAGCTGTTTGGGAGCAATGCTGCTGGACTGGCTTTACCAACTTCGGACATCGACATCCTTATGACGGGGTTCAGCTTGGACACTCAGGAAGAATCAGTCGCACTCTTAGATGACTTAAGCAGTCAATTAAGACGGATGCGATGGGTGGTAAGCTGTTAGACCTATCTGCACGCCAAGGTGCCTATTATAAAGCTAGAGATCAACCCATGCGTCGGTTTTCTGGAAATGGTTGTGAAGAACGACGACATCCCAGTGCTTCACTAAATTCGGGAGCCTCTTGAACTGAAGAATAAAGTCGAGTCGCTCATAAAAGTAGACATTACAGTCGAAGCCAAGAAGGCTGAGTACAGTCACTTGGGATGCATGTCGACAGAGTTCATGAAGAGCTGGCTGGAGGCTATACCCAACCTCAACCCGATAATGATTGTTCTGAAGTACCTGATGTCCCAGAAGGGGCTCAATCGTCCCTTCAAGGGAGGTCTTAGTTCCTACTGTCTCATGATCATGGTAACTGCTTACCTCAAAGAATCCATTCAGCACTACAAGATGAGCGGCAAACCGCAGAAATCGGTTGGCGAGCAGTTCATTTAGGTTTTGAATTTCTACTGTGAGGAGTTCGATTCCGAAAACACGAGCCTTAGCCTCTTATCGAACCAAGGTTGTTTCTTTAAAACTGGCGAGGAGAAATTCAATCTCAACATAATTGATCCTCTGAACTACCGACTCATGACAGCAAACTGTTCGGAGTATCCAAGAATAAAGGCAGAATTCAGGCGAATCCGAGACAGTCTGCTTACCATCCCAGAACTAATAGTGGCAGATCTGCAGCAAGTCGCAGCCAACGACATCAAAGCAATGCTGATCAAGAAGAAGAACGCCGAAAAGTGGGTCAAACGCTACGAGCAAGTGGAGAACCTACAAATTGGAAGCATCATTCGGGGCTAGTGATCCTGCTCGTACTGTGCCTTCACTCACTTCCAAGGCTCGATACTATACTACTCTGCGATCACTGAAAGTTCGTGCTCTTCTGGAAATCTCTCCAGCGACAGGTGTTTCAAGACACGTTGCTTCGTGCTGTAAATTGTTCGACGGCTTTGCTGTAAACCCGGTAGCGGGGGAGGTTGAATCAGCGGAAGCTTTGCTGCCGTTATCTATATTGTAGCTGCTGATGTTGAGCTTATCACAGCCAAATGCTTGCTCGTGGTTTCTAATCGCTTTGCTTACTGTTGCTTGCGTTCTGCAAAGTAGTGTTACAGTGCCTCGGCCTTCGTGTTTAGCTGCTGGTAGGAAACTGATTGATTACGGCGATTTCCAAGCAACCCGTATCCTCGCTCCAACCGTCTTTCAGTTTGTTCAATGTTCCTCAAAAGCTACTTTTTCTCCTTTTCCAGTTTTCTGTGATGCCTCATGAGATTCTCATCGTACTTGCTCTCCGAATCGGTAGGATACTCCTGATGCCGCACCTCCATCGTACTGTAAGATGGTTTTCTTTCCTGGTAGTGGTGGTGGTAAGGTTGCAGCACCGGATTTAGCTGAATATTTCCACGCTCGCCGTCATCTCGGGTGGTTGAGTTCCCAGGCGACGGGGAGTTGTTTTTGGTGAGTATTTTGAGCAACTGTTGGGCTGGAAAGTAGTCAATAACCGAGCGAGGTAGGCTCATGATGTAGTTCTGCCGGTGTTGGCTCATTTTATTTATAGCGAAGCCAACATAAGAGTAAGGGGTGCACTACAGTAGTTTGACGCCGAACTGACAGCAAGAGGTGCATAATTAATAGTAAAATGAATAAACCCAACCAACTGTCGCTTGCTCAGTTTCTCGAAGAGCTGCTCGAGTGGCAGATTTTACTGGAAAAGGCCAAAGAACAGCTTCAACGCATACCAGGCTTCAGCTGCTAGCTTCTCTTCTATAAGATCAGCCAGCAAGAGGCAGTCATCAAAGCAGAGCAGCTCTTGCGTTACCTCAATGGAAGAGGGCTCAACATCAGCAAATAGCATGCATACCCACTACTGTTCTATTTCGACGGTGATCGGAGCCTCTCTGTCAGCATGATACACTTCCAACGTGAGCTTCTTCCATCCAGCCCTTTCCGATTGGCACCAGACGGTTCACCGGTTACTGAGCTTTCTGAGGAAGCATAGGCAGAGTTTGTGCAAGTCATACGGCTGTATTTTGATCGATAAAGGATTTTAGAGGTGTGCAGGGAGGAACTTATGTGGATTGAGCCATGGAGGATGTTTGAACAGATAGCGGTAAAAAGACTAGGCTATCTAACATCTCTGTAAACGTACCTATTTCTGGATAGCAACGGCCTCACTCTTTGCCAGGAGCAGCTGAATCTGCTCATGCAAGCCATGCGCCCACAGGGCTGCCACAAAATGACACAGGAAGTATTTTGCGAGTTGCTTCGACCAAGGGAATGCAGCTACTTCGAGACGTACGAGTAAGCAATAAATGCTGAAGTTGAACATGCAGTTGCCTGCGATAATATCGTAATGGAGTCGATACTGCTCCGAGAGCGAATTGACAACTAAAGTCGGCTCAGATAAGGAAATCGGTCACGAAGAAGAGTGTTGGCTGTAGTCAACGAAAATATGTAGAAGGAAGACTTCCTACGCTTGAAAATTGAGAAAGCAGTGGATTAGCAGTTCAGACATATCAGACGTCGATAACTCTAAGTCGAAAGAGAGGCGAGAAAATCGGCTGAAGACATTATGGAAGTCAATCTCGATCTCACCAAACGCTTTCAAGAATGTTAAAAGCACTTCAGTGCTGTAGAGGAAGACATTTAAACTGCGAGGATTCACAGCAGAGAACTGCCGCGTCGGTTCTCTACACCAGCAGTTGCCGATGAACAGCCTTGCAAACCAAATCTGATAGTCAATGTTCGCAATACTCTGGACTCCGAGAGGCCATTGAAGCTACCAAGTAGCCTTGGAAAAACCACCCAGCCGACAAACAGTGGCGCACCCTCAACGACAAGACAATCCGGACTCACCAAGCGACCTCCCACACCACGATCGCAGCAGGCCAAGTCAAGGCATGTTTCCCAATTCCGAGTGTGACAACTAACCTTTCTTGTTAATAAACTTCAGCTATTATGGCCTAAGACAACTGCTTCTAAACG
>ERZ724508.577-NODE-577-length-25382-cov-4.769969_pt1 | contig 25382 bp, 39 predicted proteins | sample MGYA00376041_ERZ724508 | MGnify/ENA primary metagenome ERZ724508 (study PRJEB28724, sample SAMN07190887) | wastewater metagenome | isolation source: effluent of sewage treatment plant in Hong Hong | place: USA: Christiansburg, Virginia | collected 2016-03-01 ...
TTCGGAGGAATGATCACGCACCTATCTGAGATCAGGGTGGCTTCGGGAAGGCATTGAAGGCATTTATTACCGTCAGTAACCTGGCAATTTTCAATCGCGTCAAATGATTGGGGTTGGGGTTGTTGGGGTCTAGGTTGAGGTTGCGGCATGCGTTGGCGTTGTTGTGGTTGTTGTTGTGGTTGCTGCTGCTGAAATTGTCTCGAAGAAGAACGGATCTCGGTGTTTGTTGATTGGCGCTTTGACTGAGGTAATTTTGTGTCAACATAAGGCTGGACCAAATCAACAATAGACTCGCCAGTACCAACAGCGGATTGTTGTTGTTGGCTGTATCCTTTGTCTTGCGCCACCTTCGAAGCTGGGGAATCCGGGTAGGCAGCAGTAGCACCAGTATAGGAATCTGGTGGAGAAGCAGTTGGCTAAGTCATCTGTGGACTCGAGATACCAATGATGTCTTGCAGTCCAGGAATCCCTTTGAAGATATTAGCACCAGCTGGTGGAGCAACAGAGCTCTGGCCACCAATAGGTATAAGGGGTGCGACTGGACTCAATCCTAGCTTTTCAGCAACAGACTTAATCTTTACTGCTTGACCACCGACATTGGAAGGTGGAGGTGTTCTGTATCCAGGCTGTTGAGCTGGTTCGAAGACCAGTCCCTGAGGTAAAATTGACTTTTTTTCCTGAGGTCGCTGACTACTACTGTCAGATGACGAGTCTTGCAGTTGTGATTGGGGTTGCGGTTGGTCGAATTGTTGTTGGCTGGGTTGCTTGTCGAGATCGCTGACTTGTTGTGCTGGGTAATCTTAAGGTTGGGGGTTATCTGAATTGTCACTAAGTCCTGTGAGTGGGTTATAGTAGTAAAGCGGTTTGTAGCCTGGGGGTCGTGGAACTGCGGGTTGGCTGACTTGTGAGACATCAGGAACGACAGTCAACGGTTGGGTTAGCTTATTTTGAGCCTGCTGGATGAACCTATCGATCGCTACCAACGGGTCCTCCCCTTCAGTTTGCAGCAGCCTCCTCGCAACATTTGCTCTCTTCGGATTGACCTCGATACCTTGGCTGTTGGTCTCCAAAGAGACCACTGAGGCAATGACCATGAGGATGGCAACACAGCATACTCCGATACGACTGCTCATGAGAATACAGTGAAGCAATTAACCTTTCGGGTAAAAATTTAATGATAATAACGGGTGCAAATCTCTCGTTAACATATAGTTTAGTCGTAGTCACATAATCTTCGGACTGGTAGGGCTTTGAAGCTTGACCTCTTTTATAAATGATTGTAAATAAACACTAGAATTACTCGCGGGAGGTTGGGAAACTGCATCATCGCATTCAGTAGATACAATACCAACTCGCAAATGTCAAGCTTTAGGGGAGGTTGCAAACGCTCCTGGAAATCGTAGTCAGGAAGGAGGGTGATTGTAAGATCACAGCATTCGAGAGAATCAAAAGGATTGTCAGGAAGAATAAGCCCTATGTTGCGATGCTGGTGGAGATCTCGGTGAGGAGAGTCTTCAACGGAGTTGATGCAGTGAGAAAGCGGCTGCTGTTGTCCGCATTTGTGAGGATGAAGATGTTACCAGTCGGACCACGCCCTCTCCTTCCACAAAATATTGCAGAGCCTCCCACAAGACAGCGTCGGCGAGATATAGTTCCCAACCGTAAATAGCAACCCGCAGGTTCATGCGAATCATAGAATGTCGAGCTCAAACACAAGATCAAGGAAATATAAGCCAAGTTTCACGACTTCGTAAACGACCTGCAGCGTATCGCTCCGGAAGTAGTTTCAAAGTCTTTGTCACCCGTCCGCAAGAGATGAACTCTCCCCTTCAATATTATGATTTTGCTGAGAGTGATATGTTGAAGAAGCTGGAAGATTCTGGGCAGGAGAGTGCCATAAACAAAAGTTCTATGAAGGAGATTCGTCGTAAGCTTCTCGAGGACAGCGTGATCACAGAGGAGCAGTTCTAACAGATCCTACCGAAGAAGAGCGCAATGACCAGTATCAAGACTAAGTCTGGAGAGGATTAGCGAAAGGTGGAGATAATCCTAGTCGATAAGGAGGTGGTCTGCGCAGTACTCGGAGACATTGTGGTGCCAACTCTGAGATTGGTCCACAAATTTCCCGCTATCTACCCTGTATTTCGATGTGACAAGGGTGCACTCAAGTTCCTCATCAACGGTAAGAGGCTAATGTAATGCAGGCGCAAATGTGATGGCTCCAGGACTAACCCACCCAGCATCATCAATGGTGGATGTTGAGAAAGGAACAATGGTTGCATTATACATTGAAGGGAAGGACCATGCCATCGCTATAGGCAAGACTCTGATGTCGACCAAATAGATCCGGGAAGTTAACAAAGGAGCGGCAGTTGAAGTCATTCACTTCCTCAACGACGCGCTTTGGCGGTTTGAGCCCAAGAAGAAATGATTGTGTATGGCTTAGAGGGCAGTCGAATATCACTCGGCTTGCTATTTCTTGATTGAGTGCGGTACAACCTTTCTGTAGGCCTTCTTTTTGATCTTCGGAATGCGATAGGACTCGGTCAGTTTGTAAATGGCCTTAAACCTTTTGCCTAAGTTGAATAGGTAATTACGTAGCTGCCAACCTTGCTTAGCATCGTGGGTGATCGGAAGCAGTTGATCGGCAAGGTGTCGTCCTGCTTAACCCTCCACTTGCCGGATGGTCAACACAATATTCTCATCTTGCTCTAACTCGGTGAGTGTTGAGGCAGTCGGATCCACTCCATTGAGCTTTGAGATGTCAAACTACATTAGCCCGCAGCTTACATCAACCGGCACCTCCACTAGTATAAGCTCTTGATCAAACCTTACCGACGCTGGCAGGGTCTTTGTGAAATCTGGGTACTCCTCCTCAACAGTCTTCATTTTATTATTGGTAAAGCGGAAGCGGCTTGGCACACGAACCCCCGTCTATAAATCCCTTTGGAATTGAAACAGTCTATATTCTTATACATTCAAATTGAATTGATGTGCAAACACATTCTCAACGTTCAAGTTGCGATCCGCTCGCGCTGCTGCAAAAAGTGGTTCTAGTGTGCTGATTGCCACAACGAAGTGGAAAATCATCCGCTGTAGAAGACCAACTAACTGGTGTTTGCCTGCAAGAAGTGTCGGAAGGTTTTCAGAAAGGATGTACTTACCTTTGAGGAATGCGATGAATACTGCCCATAGTAAGTTTCTAAGGTTAATGCAGCTGTGACAATCACTACTTCGTTGCTGCCGTTACCAAGTAGGACAAGTGATCATCGTGATGCTGCATTGCGTTTACAATTACACACCCAATTACAGAAGAAACAGTGGCGGAAGCCAATCAACAATCGTGTTGCTTGTGTTCTGTTATATTGATTATGATCCGAGGTACTTCTCACGAACAGGACTCCCGGTTCGCAGATAAGTCCAAGAAGATGCTGGAGAAGAGTGTCTGGCCGGACGAATACGATCAACGGGTCAACCTCAAGAAGGTCGATTTTGAGCTCATCAAGCTTTGGATCGAGCAGAAGGTGAGGTAGCTGCTTGGCCATGAGGATGACATCGCCAGCAATACTGCAATAAGTTTGCTGGAGCAGGAGATGGAAACTCTGAACGGACCGGACCCAAGGAAGATCCACATATCACTGTCTGGGCTGCTTGGCGAGAAGAACTCTCGGTTCATGATTGAACTTTGGCGGGTGTTGCTGGAGGCTCAGCTAGCACCCAACGGAATAGTACAGTAACTTGGTGCTAATGTAGCCGGAGTCTCTGCTGGAAAACAAGAAGAAGCAAGAGCAGGCCAAGAGGCAGGAACTTAGGGAACTCGAAGCAAAAAGGGATCATCTGCGGACCAACAAGAACTACTTAGATAGAATGGTGAAGAACACAACCGATAGAAATCGTCGATAGGATCGCAATGATCGGGTCAAAAGGGAGCGAAGCCGGAGCCGTAGCAGAAGTCGCGAGCACGAAAGAAATCGAAATCGCGATCGAGACCGGGGGCGTAACCGTGATCGTGATCGCTCACGAGACCGAAATCGCAACAACGATCGCAGAGAGCATTCCCCAAAGCGCCGCCACGAACCTCGGCACCGAGACTCAAGCCCAAAGCCCAAAAAGAAAGTTCACCGGCTGCGTGCGAACAGCTCCTAGAGTTCAAGCGTGATGAGCTCCTCCTCAAGCTCATCTTCGTAGTCGTAATGATGATGTACCCGTAGTAGTCCCAACCCACCAACTGTCAATTCTCAAGCTGCGCAAGCTTCTTACAGATGCCTTGAATAATGTTGCGACAGTTCTCCAACTCCATTTCGAAGTGCATAATCTTATAGATGTTCTGGAACTTTTTGGCATCGGTAAGCTTCTTGCTGCGTAGGAATTGCTCAACCTATCTTTCATCGTCCTCGTTGTACTCCGACTCCATCTGAATAGTCGAAGGGTGTACATTAATCTTTCTCCGCAGGAAGTCGATCACCTCCTCGTAGTTGGATTTGAATGCTCGACGGCATTAGTCGATCTTTAGCTGCATGAGCTGGTTCAGCTAATCCTCACGCTTCATGTTCTCAGTTAGCTTGTCCTGCAGATAGTTTCTGGTTTCCTATTTGTCCTACTGTTCGGACTCCATCAATAAGAGATTGGCCTACTCGAAAGCCGGTAGCTACGGTTGCTAGTCGTACTACCATTCGTTGCTGGTTGGTTGGAACGTTGCTGGCTATTCTAATACCTATTGCTATTCCTCCTAGTGTGGTGCTGGGAAGTGTTACTCAGCCTCCGGTGAGTCTCCTTGGGTAGCTTATTGAAAATGTTCAACCTCATATGGCACAGTTATATCGTGCTCCAACGAGTCATCCTGATGATCAGGTTAAACTTCCTGTTCATAATCCTAGTGTCCATAATCTTCGGTGTCCTCCTCGTGCTGCTCCTAGACTGTTTGAATACGGCTAGATTACTCCTGCCGCTGGACCGATGAAGTCTCAGTTTCCTTGCCCTACATAAGCTCTTCGTATCGTCTGAGGACCTCTTGATCATCAACTTCCTTCAGCTTAAATTTCATACCATTTGACCTACTCTTCTCATCTTTTTTGAAGGCCAGATCTTTGTTGCCAACATAATTCTCGTCATCTGAACTTGATTAATCTGGGAGGTTGGCAACTAGTCTTTCCTCCTCCTCACTCACAGCACCTTTTGGTCTAATAGGATTCTTTGCATTTCTTGATAATTCAATTGGAGCTCCCTTACGGACCCTCGCCGGAGGCAGAGGAGGAATTTGACTCGCAACCACGTTTCCTGCCCCGAACAACACTTTAGGTTCAGATCCTCTTTTCTTCATTATGTCCTGTTTGGGTAGTGGCTGCTCAATTTGTTGGGGATGGTGAACGCTACTCGAATGGGATAGTAGCTTCCTTTCTGAGTGACTGATGTGCTTCTTCTCGGTTGACTTGACTGATGATGGTTCGAGATCTGCAGGTGCCACCTGCCTGCTATTATCATCGTTCGAGAATCCCTTTGATTTAATAACGATGCGAGCTGCAGAAGGCGATGGAGCTTCGATTTCATTCAGAAACTTTGGAGTTGGAGCAGGTTTCTTCTCTTCCCTCTTTAACAGCTCCTTGCTGGAAGATGCTGGTGCTGGAGGTCTCTTACTATCATACACGCGAGCACTCACCTCTCTTTCGTACCGAATTTTCTCCACTATTGGCCTTGACTCATATTCCTTTTGATCTGCAAGTTCCTCCTGTTTCCTTAGTTCATCTTTCCTTTTCTCCTCAGACCTGCGATAGTTCTGAAGAGCTTCCTCCCGTCGCTGAAGCTCAAGCTTCTTCAGCTGTTCTTACTTCTCTCGCTTCTTATGCTATTCTTTTCGAGCCTCTTCCTTGCGTATTTACTATTTTCTCAGTTCGTCGCGCTTCATCTGCTCCTTTCGTTGCTCTTCACGACGAAGTAGCTACTCCTTTCTTTGCTATTCTTTCTTCTGAAGTTCGTCCTTTTTCTGTTGTTCTTTTCTTTGTTGCTCCTATTTCTGGGCCTGGTCCTACTTTCTTTCCTCTTTTTTGCCGTCATCCTTTCGATTCTTTACTTCCTCGAATATCTTTCCAACTGGTGGCTTGCTCTTGTCGGGTTTTGTTCCTGGATTCTGTGGATTCTGTGCCGGTGGTGGATGCGAAGCCTGCTATTTCTTATTCAGTTCCTTCTCGAGCTGCATGGCAAATACCCGCTTACTCTCCTCCCCTTCGTGCTTTTATACCATAGCCTTGATCCCCAACAATTCATATTTCTGCTTGAGTGCTGAATTGTCTGTGATGTACCTGGCCTGGAGAGTAATACACTTGCTGTTGGCCTCCTCTTATAGTCTCTTTCCAGGCAGCTATCAACCGTCTCTCTCAGCTCCTTGGAGTAGGTCTCGCTGATGGGATTATACCTAAGTTCACCTTTTTTTAATACCTTCCACGCACAATTTTCAGAATTAATGAACCTTGGTTGGCAGCCTCAAATGGATGTTTGTACGTGCACATCTCGTACAGCAAGCACCCAAGTGCCCAGATATCACTCTTTTCATTGTACGGCTTTTCCTCACATAATTCGGGTGATAGGTAGAATGGCGTTCCCACCATTGTCTGGGCAAAGTCTGCATTCTCATGAAGTAGCTTAGCGACCCCAAGATCGCCTATTTTGACCATTTCATCCCGCGTGAGGAAGATGTTTAGTGTCTTAATATCACGATGCAGGATCCGCTTGCTATGAATGTACTCTAACCCCAGACAAATCTGCAAGAAGATCTTCCAAATCTTGTCCTCCTTCAGCGGTCTGTTACTTTGCTGCTTGAGGAGCAAGGCTAGATCACCGCCCTCACAATACTCCATCACTATGTTTAGGCAATTCTGATCGATGAAGCTTTCAAGATAGCGCACAATGAATGGGTTGGTAAGCCTGGACAGTATGGTTGCCTCGTTGATGGCCTGCGTAGCTTCGGGGATGGTACATTTTTGCGCATCTTCTCTTTCATGTTGCCCAAGTTAACCTGCTTCAACACGTACACCTTTCGATCAGCACGCCGGACCACCCGATAAATGACTCCGTAGCTGCCGGAACCTAGCTTTGTTTGAATTTCGAAGTCCGTCAAGCGGCTTTTCGACTCCATTCCTGAAACTATATTATGTCGCTGAAATCAAATGAAGAAGTTGTCACGGGGCAGGGTCAGTCGGTAAGTGCAGTCCATTTCAGCCGTAAGCTGCTAGCAATTGGGCACTGTAAGGCTGAGGTACCCGTTTCTTGACAACATCTTTAATTTGTCCACGGAAGCTCGCCCAAACCTCCGTACCACCTCAGCAGTGCGACCTGTAAAGTGGCAACGTAAGTGTCGCTTGATGTATGGATTTATCTCCTCCTGGAGGTTGAGCTACTCCTTTTTGCACAACCCAGCGATCGAGCGGTCGATTGAGTCACATACATCCTCAAAGTCTTTGGGGTTTGGTTTTATCGAAGAAAACATTGGCGGATTGTTCTCTGTGAGGATGTGAAGTAAGGATGCTCGTTACGCCTCCATCTCGTATTGCTTTCTCCGGTTCTTCTTTAGCAGCCGGAAACAATGTTTCATCTGCTTCAGGTAGGCCATATCCAGTTCTTGAGTGAGTAGACTTGTGAACAAACTCAAAGCATGCTTGCTTTCTGTAACATGCTTGTTCTCGCGGTGTGCCTTCTTGTGCACAACATCGTTGATGCTGATGTCTGGTTTGGAGTGTCTTTTGAGTTGCATACTCAAAATTTAACCAGGTGCTGGTTTGGCGAGCTTCTTCCAGGCGGGGTAGATGATGTCGTCTTCCATCAGCACCAACCCGAGAAGCTTGAGGTCCTCTAGAATCGTAACCAATGTGCGTTTGTGCATCTTCCCGACGTTGGCTTGCCGTTCCTGCTCAATGATGAATGCTTGGAGACCAGCAAGAGTGTCCACCTCCTCATCCAACCTGTTCAGTATCCAAGAGTAGCGCATCAACTTACTCGGAGGGCATTGCCTTTTACATTCCTTCCTACCGATGCTCGAGGTATACTCCTTGATTTGTGTGTTGATTAACTCAAGCAGAAGGTTCTCGGAGTGTACTGTTGGATAATTTTGCTGCAGAAAAGCCTCGATATGGGGGAGGAGCTCCCCCTCCCTCTTTACCTCTGGAGGCGGTTTCTGCTATTCGTTTTCCAAGTATTGTTGCACCACCTGCTCATACTCAGCACTACTTTTGAATTTGAATTCGTATATCTTCCCCTTGCGATAACCTTGCTTTCGATAGGCACTACAACCTTCAATGATGCGACTCACCGTCTTCTTTTCCGATTGTTTGTACAGACGCTGGCATACATCGTCTTTGGTGAGACCACCTGACTGGTAAGAATCTACACTGCTCAGATTCAGCAATATATTCTTTGTAAGTGAGAACTCCTTGAGGAAGAAGGTACTCTCTGTTGATCTTTGTGGCTCATCGAATTGGTCATCATCTAACTGCCGGTGTGACTACTTGTGATCGCCTCCATCACTATACAACCGCGAAACGACGATAATACCTTCCTTAACATGGCTAACACTCACGAAGTTTGTTCGTAACAGCTTTCTGCAGTAGTGACTGATTGTTATGATGTCTGAATTCTTTCTTGATGGCTAGGTCATCCTATTAAGGATGTCTTGGTAGGAAAGACCCGCTGTATCCTGCAAAATGATCTTGAAGATCTCGAAGAGTGGTTTGTTGTTGTCTTCTGTGTAGTGAAGTGCGAGCCTACGCACCTCCTTCCGTGGGGTCGTGGGCAATAACTTCTCCACCTCTGAGACTATCTCATTGCGGTAGGACTGCTCGCTCGGCGGGTCGGGATCGTACATGGGATGCTACCTCACAACTGATTCGATCTCCAACCGTCCATAGTTCCGAAGATACTTGAGTCGTTTGACTGCATCATTGACAACCTGCTGCATAAAAATATTATCAATCACGCTTATTGGACAATCTCATGGTAGCAAGCGGTGCTACCCTCCCAAGCAGAATGTGGGAGTTGCGTTGCTTTCTTCTCTGGCAACGGTTATACCTTTGAGTGACGTTCTGTACGTTCGACGAAACCATGTATTTGTAGTACTGCCGCACCGATTCAAAATCGTTACTTTGATCCGAGTTTTCCTCGAGAATGCTCTGTACAAGGAAATTTATGCTGTTTCGTTGCAGGCTGCCGAGGTTTTCTAGCTCCAGAGTATGTTCTGAGGTGCGCTCCTTGGTTATGCCTTTGGTGCGTAACCGAGCAACAGGACTGCGAAAGTTTAGTCGGAGACACTGTCCACGATATTGCTTGTAGGTCTTGTTGACCTTCCGAATCAGAACTGCACGGTGTGGGTAGAAGTGCTATCGAGGATTTTTTAGTTAGGGAACCTCGATAACCTCCAGCCGCTAAGTCTAGAGGTATCGATCGCGAAGTTCATACAAGGCCTCGCAATCGTGAATTTGATTGGAAATGGCTTCCAACAGATCAGCTTTCTTGAGTTCATATGCGATAGTGAATACTGTGCTTGTCGCCGATATATTAACCTTCTTGCCTGTTACCAGTTCGGTATAACCATACACGTTCAGGCTGACCCCGTCAGTGCTCTTGCGGCAGATAGACTTCACCCTTTTGCTGTAGACTCTGTTCTTGTTGTGCTTGAGAATGCTGATATCAATGCATCCTTGATCTACGATGTAAACGCTCTCCTCACCGAGGAACTGCAGCAGAGGCTAGCTGGGCTGTAAAATACGCTTTTTGAGCCTCAGCGATAGTTTGTTTTGGAGGGCTTTGGTGAACTGTGTGAGAAAGAATATGCTCTTCTTCATAACCTTGGAGTTGGTTTCTTCCAAGAGCTCCTGCTTCAAGACTGGGTTCAGTTTCTAAATCAACCGGGTTTCATCCAGCAAGGAGAAAGATGTGTCAGCTTTATGGTTGTTCTGTAGGAAATTCTTTAAGCGATAGGTGAGATCGTCTTTTATTGAAAAACACTTGCTGATCTTGTCGGCGATGGTAAGCTACTTCTCTAAGGCCTCATCACGAGACTTCAGCTACGAAAGGGTCATTCCGATGATGTTGATCATGTAGCCGAAGATGCTAGTTCCGAGGATCTCCACGACGATGACCACGCACACCTCGTACTTATTCTGTGGGGTAATGTCGCCATACCCCACCGTTACCATAGTCGTGAAGGCCCAGTACAATGAAAAGATGTAGCGGGTTGACCATTCTGCGTTATCAAGCCGTGAGAATCTGAGCCAGTTATCGTGATTATCAGAGCGAGATCCCACTAGGTAAAATGCCACTGCAAACACATGTCCCATTGCAATGAGGAATCCAAAAGAAGTGACCAGCGTCACATGTTCCTTCGCGAAGTTGTGATCAATGAACGGCTGTAGGTTTCTGTACTTCCACATTGCCTTGACAAGTAGAACGGCAACGAGCACGAGATAAGCGACTTCGCTGACCTGCTGACTATCCGTACCGTTTTGGAGAATTATACTGATTACGCATAGAAGGTCGATAGGCATCTATCCGCCCAAGTACATTTTGAAGATTCTCCAGCGGTTCTTGATTTCGCGACCTTCCAGCACTCTCGCTGTATTGAGGGTGATGAAGATGTCTAGAACCGCTACCGTCTGCCATACACTCGGCAGAGCTGAAAACCCCTCCTCTACGTTGAAAGCTGACTGCACCGAAACGAACCAGATCATCAGCACATTGATCAGAAGCAGTGATAGCTCGATTAAGAAGTATAGCTTGCTGAGCTTCACAAATAAGTAAACTCCCTTTTCCTTACGACTTTCCTCCTCATCTTCGCCCTTCTCCCATTCTTCTCTGATTTCTTTACGATCCACTGTTCGGAACACAACTAGTTCCATGAGCCTAGCCAGCATCTTCTTCATCAATACATTTCCACGCAGTCGCTTCACAATATTCTCATTGAGCCCATATTCACATGCCACCGGTTCAGGTTCAGGGTTAGTTGGCGGTTCCTCTGAAGCAAATGCTAATCGAGGGTCGGTCATGGTGCAGTCGGAGACTCGTCTGGTCTCACGTTCGTTATACCGTACTGATAGTCGATGCATACTTCTCGAGGTCATTTCCACTTTAAATTCTGTCGTAGAACTTTCTCATAATACTGGAGCTACTTCCTGATGCAATCGCACCTTCAGAAGATTTCAAGTGTCTATCGAGTATCTTATGCCTCCTCTGTGCAGTTGGGAAACAACAACAAAATTGAAATCCTAGGCAAAGTTAAAAAAGCTATTGGGAAGTCGTCACCCTTCTCTCGCTCAGTCCTTTGTTCAATCCGATGTCTTTTGTTGTGTTTAAGGTTAGTCAATAAACAGATACGAAGGCATGAAAGCATATTTCTTGTTAAATTATTCGAATGGTACGAATGCCTCGCTTCTTCCTTAAGATTTGACTCAAGGCGACAGACTACAAAGCATCACTGCAGCTTTGATTTTGATAGGGATAGGACAGTGAAGGCAATCAGCCTTGCCGCGACTGATAGTGAAGCCAAAATGATCAGCGATTATGCCAAGTTAAGATCGAATCCGAGTCTTTCTATTGGGGCTGGCGTGTTCCTGTACTCGTTTTAGGCGTAAGCAATAAGTGAATACTTGATCGGGGAAAGGTAGTGTAACCATACGATCCAGTCAGCAATGTCCTGACGGTTTTTATAGTACCCACTGTAGACTATCGCTGTGAGAACTACAATGGGTAATGTGCCTGCAGCCAGTTTTGGGCTATTAAAGAAGCTGCTGAACATAATTCCGTAGGAGTTTCCCGTGAAGCTGCCCATCCAAGATATCAACACGAACATGAAAAAATAGCCGGCCCCGTGATGCAGATCAATCATCCAGTAAACGATCAAGGCGTTGAGAATGGGGCTAACCGATATTACTATTAACTCCATAATGTTTCTGCTGAGGAAATAGGCGAAGACAGAGTACATTTTGTTACCCTGCTCTTTGAGAAATACGGGCTTTTAGACTGGAAAGGTCGCGACAACTGAGGCGAAGGAAGTTACGAATGTCGGTGCCGCAAGGAAGAATAGGGCACCATTTTTTGACACAAAGCTCTTTGAGCTTAGACTTGTGTCAGAGTAGTCATTTGAGAGCTGCCAGAACACCGCTCCGCCTATTAGTGAGATAACCAGAGTTTGAAGGACGCGAGTCAGTAATAGCATGGGATTCCGCTTAATATTTACAAAATCCCTCCACATGAGTGTGGATAGACCCTTGCAGAAGCTGGTAGAGATGATACGTTTCTGCCACATCCCCCTTTCAGATAACAATATTGCTTGGTTGACCCTCGGAGCTATCTGCATGTCGTAGGTATGAAAATATTTGGGGTAGTTTGCCACGTTTATCTTGGACTCTTGATGAACAATCGATATAAAGTAGTCTGGTGGATTCCTGAACTAGGGACACCTAAACCCTAGCGACGTGAAGTAATCCACAGATTCCGATGCCAGTCCCTGATAAACGAGTCGACCGGCTACGATGAAGATGAAGTCGTCGAAGAGGTGGAAGATCTCGGAACTGGGTTGGTGGATGGTCATCGCCACAGTCTTATTTCTGCTCGCAGCGAGCTTCTTCATATACCAGACAATCACAAAAGCAGTAAGTGAATCCAGTCCGGAGGTCGGCTCGTCCAGGAAGATGACCTGGGGATCGCTGACCAACTCGAAGGCAATGGAGGTGCGCTTTCGCTCCCCACCAGAAATACCTTTGAGCTCGTTTCCTCCCACTAAAACATCAGCACACTTTTCCAGTTTTAAATCATTAAGAAGCTTGTCAATGATGGCGTCTCGCTGCTGCTTTGTTTTGTTGAGAGTCATCGATGCTGCGAACTCCAAGGTCTCCCTCACCGTCAATGTTTGCATCAGTATGTCATTTTGCATCACATAGTTCGCGAAGTCCCCAAAGATTTTGTATTCGTAAGGTCTGCCGTTAATTAACACGTCCCCAGAGATCTTGACATTCTTTTTTCTGTCGATTCTGCATGCGAGAATGTTGAGCAGTGAAGTCTTTCCAGCTCCCGAGGCCCCCATAATGGCTGTCACTCTGCTATGTTTGATTATGCCTGTGATGCCCTTGAGAATCTCCTTGCTCACCCGCGGAAGTGTATGACACATAGTTGCCTTGTTATCTTTGACCATGACCGTGTACACGAGATTCCTAAATACAATGTCGATGGGATAAATTTGTTGACTGCCGAGCTGTTGGGCAGATACAGTATTGGGACGGGGATGTTCCAGATATCCAGCAGGGTTTGGTGTGTATTGATAGCGCATATGTGTTGTTTATTATTACATCGCTGAAGAACCATTACCACTTCAATTTTTCATTGTTGTGGCTATAAAACGTCTTATCCGAGATGGTCATATTGAAATCCTCGGCATTGAAGGCATTGTAACATCTTCGGAAGGCATTCGCTTCGGCTGGCTTGGTTTTGTTCTTTTTGATGACAATATGCCTCAGGAACTCAGAGATCTCTGGGTTTCATTTGCCTTCTTTACTTCATCAGTTAAGTATTTGAATATTTTTTCTGTGTCACAACCACGCACTCACAAAGGTGCGACTCAGAAGGTCATAGAGTCTGCTCCATATTTGATCAGTCTTATTTACATTTAAATATTATGCAAAAGCAAATCGGAAGAGCACCCTCTTCATCTTCTTCTTCAGAGAACGACTAGGAAGACCGTAACGTTCATCACGAGTATCTGCGCAAGCTCGAAAGCTACAAACTTGTCGGCAAGCAGCAGTCACTACAGAAGAAACGGGAGCCTGAGAATTCAGTGCCATCTGAATCTGAGGACAGCGACCATGAGGCTCTGAAGCCATGTCTCACACCGCAAAGATAAGCAGCAATTATGGCCAAGAATCAGTCTGAGAGGAGGCTTCCAAACGATAGAAGTGTTGGTGTAGGTCTCAGCCGACCGTTGACTTCTCATAGCTACAAACCCAAGCCTCCACTTCGGAAAATTCGTGCCAACGACCCTGTAGCCCGCTACCAACAAATGTCTCGTACATGGAAGAGTGATAAGTTTCTCTCAGGGGGCGCCAACAAAAAGTAGGGGAGGAAACTGGAACTGGACAAACGCTGTCGTGAGTATGGACTACCGCTCTGACTACCCACTCTTATACTTTGCTCAAGTGATGGTGTGTTCCTTCATATTTCGCATCGTGTGCATGTATCAAACAGACGACAGGTAGGCGATAAGGTTCGCCCTATCGTTTTCATCGTTGAGTCCGGCGAAAGACATTTTGTTGCCTGGCACGTGCTTGCCTGGATTTTTCAGGTACGCGAAGAGATGCTTCTCACTCCAATTGAAGCCTGCTCCCTTCATAGCCTTGCTAAAAGCGAAACCGGTGGAGCCAGCCTTCCTTCCCACAACTCCTCCGAGCACGGGGGCAGCAGCCGACTTATCGTCTCCCTAGCAATAACGGCATCGCTTACTTCGATGGCATGACAAGCGGAGCATTGTTCGTCAAAGAGGGCCTTGCCCCTTTTGGGGTCTCCAGCAGGCACAGTAACGTCGGGCTCCTTGATCTCTTTCTTCTTGGGCGGCATATTGAGTGTTGTTAATAAATTATTTATAACTTGTGACTGGGGATGCAGTTAAGGTTGTCGTCATTTCACAGCGACCGAAAATGGAATTTAGCATAGACAGTTTAACTATTGCCGTTTCGGTTGAGCAGCCCATCCAAACACACAACCCACCCCAATCGAGAGTGAAATACCATTGGGAATATGAATCAACCACCTGCAGGCTTGTTCTTATTCTCTGGAAGCTAAGTAGTGCAAATAGGTACCTTTTCTTTGTCTGTGTCATACTCATGATCTCCACGTATACGCCAGTTCACAGCCGCGGTATGACTCTTCTTATGCTTTTACTCCTATTGACTGGCGTAGTAGTTTTCCTCCTCAACATACTTCTTAGCCTTGGTTGCGTTCTTCTTTTTACAGTGGAATCGCTTTTTCTTGACATCACCTTCGGAATCATTCTTGCAATCGGATTCGCCAGTAACGATTTCCTCATCGCCATCGTAGTCCTGCTGCTGGCGTGGATGCTCCTCGCTTGACGTGTTCTTCTTATCCTTAAGCACTTTCTTGCTTGGAGAGGAGCCCTCATCGTCCGATTCAGAAGGCTATGCTTCCTCCACGACAATTTCTTGACGAAGGTCGCTATAGGATTTGAATTTGAGCTGTTCAAGGTGGTTGAGTGCCTGCCGAGTATTCTTGTCGTTGAGAGCTTTCTCAAATTCCGCAGTTTTGATGCTGATGATTTCGTGTACAGGCAACGACTACTGCTTTGGGTCAATTTCGAACAGAGACTTCACTGTATGTCGAAATGAGAGTTGTTGTTCCTTCCCCACAGTGTTTAATTGCTGCCTGACAACTGTGTCTTTCAAGGATAGCCCACCGAACACGACTAATTCTGCCAATGTATGACTTAACCCCAGCTGTGGAATAGACTATGGGTCAGCTGACCTTTCCTATTTGTCATCTTTGCGTGCCAGAGCATTGAAGTAGTGTTCTCTCATCGACTGGAACTGATAGATTTCCTCTTCGATCTGCTTTCTCCGGCTAGTTAGATCCATCCCCTTGTCCTTCTCAGTCTGATCTTGTGGGACAGGCGAAGCACTACTGGTCAGTCCATCAAGCTTCTTCGTAAGAACTTTAATGCGCTTCGCGATATACTTGAGAAAGCAGTCTTAACCTTCCTGGTGTTTTCGGTACGGCTCCATATTCAAATAAATAGCAAATGTTTTCAAGTGGTGGTAACGAGGACGTGTAGAGGTTTGCCTTGGAACGCGAACGCTAGGAGTATGCTGTCAACGTACGCAAACACCATCGAGATTAAGCCCTCTCCAAACGCCGAAACCTCAACAGCGTGCTGGAAACCAAGGTAGTGCCAGCGAGCACAGGAGATTCATAACTCGAGAAGCACATCAAGGAGTAAATTCAAAGTTATTTAGTTGCCTTGCGAGGGAGATCACTATCAACGATCTTTACTCGCTAGTAAGGAAGCTGGAAAGTCCAAATCCTTACGACCTCCACGAAGGAATGATTGGGATTAGGAAGCTCCTATCTGTAGACAAGATGCTGCCCATCCAGGCTGTCATCGATGCTAATGTTGTCCCCAAGATGATCAAGTTCATGAGCGAAAAGGCTTATCCTCGGTTGCAGATGGAGGCGGCATGGGCGCTCACCAATATTGCTAGTGGCACTTCTGTGCAGTGTCAGTCAATCATCGATAAGGGGGGAATTCCACTCTTCGTTAAGCTACTAAGCTCTCCTCACGACGATGTGATTGAGCAGGCAGTATGGGCACTGGGAAACATTGCGGGAGATCTACCATACAACCGAGACCTCATTATCAAAGCAGGGGGTGTGGATCCACTGATTCGGCTGGCTATGATGTCCACTAACCTTACGATAGTCAAGCAATCCACTTGGGCCCTTTCCAACCTATGTCGAGGTACATAAACTATTGCATATAGGCACTCCACCAGCAGACCCAAGAGAAGTGGAAAAGGGTGTACCAGTGTTTGTGAAGGTGCTTCTAAACCCGTTGATTGATGAGCTGGAGATCATTACTGATTGCTGTTGGGCCTTGGCCTACCTTACTGATAACAAAGGCCAGAATATCTACCGGATGATACTGGAGGGTGGTGGGGTTGAACGACTTGTAGTCTTCCTGAAGAGCCCAACCTTGGGGTTGCTAGGCCCTGCTCTGCGGACTGTTGGAAACCTCTGCGGATGTACAATGTTTGCTATTCAGCAACTGATAATCAGCTTATCGCTGAGCTACTGCGCCAGCCGCTGCTCGATAACATTATAATACTGCTCAACAATGACAAAAAGACTCTAAGAAGAGAGGCTTGTTGGGCACTATCCAATCTTACAGCACACCATGCCGAAGTGGCAGCGAAGATTCTCACTTACGATCCATTAGTAAATCGCCTCGTAGTGCTATTCGAAGACGATGCTGCTGAGGTTAAACGGGAGGTTGCACTAATGCTTATGAACTGCGCTTCTGTCCTCAAACCCTCTGATTTCGTAATATTCTGCAGGCAACGGAGACTCATGGCTATTCTCTGCCAAAACCTTCGTCTTGATGAAGCCAAACCATTATTGACTATGCTGCGCACAGTGAATGTACTCATGGGAGTGGGTCAAAAAGCCCCAGTGAACGGAATGAACATGCTTCGAGAGGAGTTCAACGCAGCTAAGGGTATCGACATCCTCGAGGAGCTGCAAATACACAAGCTGGAGGACGTGTACAAGGAGGTAACAGCCATAATCGCCGCCTACTACGAAATCGAGGATCCCATCTGATCGCTAATAGGAAGGGTATTGATGATTTAGTCAGCCGTTTGCAGTACGTTGCTGCCGAGGGTCCGTAAGGAAGAAACTCACAGAAGTTCCCGCTTCCTTTCTGTCAGAAGCTCGGAGGAATTGATCGACGTCCTCCACAGCTCTTGCTTCAAAGTATTTACTTGCCTGGAGGCCCTCCAAGGCATTCTTTTCATCTTCCTCCAGCTTTATCAGCAGGTCCTAAATAGGTGCATTGGGTACATTGTAGGCTTGGATCTTAGCGATTTATGCCTCCAATTTGCATAGGTAGTTCTCCTTGGATTTCTACATTGTAAGCTATTCGATGAGATGTTTGCGGTCGGCCTGCCGACTCTTGTTCATTCTGGCCTGAGCATACCGCTCACGATTTTCCTCAAGAAGTTGCCTGTTCTTGAAGCTTAGAGCATCCCTCACCGTTTGTTTGTACTTACCCACCTGCTCCCTCAGTTTATATGCACGAAACAGCTCCTGATTCTCAATGACCTTCTTGAAGTATTCCTACTCCAGACGCAGCCGCCGGACGGACTAGAGTTTCTGCTATCGATCTTACATGTCCTTATGTTTACGCTGAATAATTATGAATGCCGTACATCTTCCAGTAGTGATTTACTGAGCAACCGCTGTTTCTTCACCTCATATAACTTCATACAGTTGGCTTTGGCAAGATGGGCCATTCTATCGTTCTTGCTGATTTCGTTCTGGAGCTGACGATACTTCTTTAGAGCCTGCAGCATTGATTCCTTTGCAACCATCGCCTCCTCCTTACTCCTCTTGAGCTTCTCCATTCTTTACTAGTCGGTGCTTGCGAAGTGTAGCTTCCTGCTGAGTGACAGTCTCCTAGACCTAGCCTTCGAGCCTGCGCTACTGGGTGGCCCCTCCTCGAGAGGTTACTCAATATGCGTGGGAAACATCCTCCAGCAATAATAATAAGTTAGTTAGTCGGTTGCACAAGCTGTACAGACGTCAGCACTGCGTATTCGAGCGCAGCTATCGGTTGGCTTCGTCCTGGCTACGACTGAGCGACTCATAGAAGAGAGTTTCGATGCGATTGACTCGATCCCTGGCGATATTGCTTGCCGACAGCGCCACCTCGTCGTGCTCGAGAATCTTCGGGCGGGAGTGTTTGAGGTGCTCAAGGTACTTGTATCGGTCCAAACTGTCCGATATTTTAGATGGAATCGTGACAACTGGTGCAGGTTTGGATTTTAGTTCCGTCAATGGTTCGATGGGGATTAGCTTAGCACTGCGTGAACGATCCCTCATAGTGTTTGGATCTTGGTTTTATTTAGGACGGTCGATGATGCGGCGCATAGCTGTCTCCACTTAATTGCTCTTCCGGTGAAGCTATTCTTTCGCCCTTCTGAAATACTGCTAGTACTCCTAGTCACCAGCAGCAGAAGGTTCTGTTGGTTCAAAAGTTCCTCCGCTGAGCAACCTGGTTCTGCTAGTTACTGCTTCCTGCCTTTATCGACGACCTTCCTCGACAATTTGTAGCCCCACTTTCCGAACGATCTCGCAGCATCGCATGATGGCATCGTTGTCAACTCGGAATTGGAAGCTCTCAACTCGCTCAGGCTTGCCGATCAACTGCGACTCCTTCAGAGCAGTATCAACTGCGTCCCTGACTTCCTGCTTGTGAGAATGAAAAAATGTGAATGCCTCTGTCTGTTTCCCCAGAGAAGGTTCGACCATGAGCACTCTCTCATGTAGTTCATCTTCATACTGTTGCAGCTGGCCAAGTCTTACTCGTATCTCCTCCATCCTCCTTTCATACTCGTTGAAGTTGCTCACCAAGAACGACTCAATCTGTTTGGAAAATTCTCGTTCCTTTGCTTGGAGGGCTTGTCTGATGCTGTCTAAAGTGTTTTTGAGCATTTTCTTTGCGCTAGACGTTGCATCCAACAGTTCCCTCTTGCGGTTGTTGTATTTGGACTCCAGTTCCAGCAGAGTATCGGCTGCTCGTTTAATTTCCATTCGAAGCTATTCCGTACTCTCCACCAAAATTGGATAGGCCTTTGGAATAGATTTCACGTTGTGGTTGCGATGCAGTCCGGCCAGATAAGCATCTATACTGAAACAACTTGCCTGACAGTCAAGACAAAACAAAGAGTCGGCACTGGGGTTATTTGCTTCCTCTGAAGGTTCTCGCTGATAGTTGGGTTCTGCTTGAATTTTCAAACTTGGTCTAATGTTCTTCTTCAAGGATCGTGCTTGGCTTCTTCTCGAGGCACTCACCTCTTCGGCTCGAATTTAGATTTTAGCAGCTTTCATCAAGCTCTCGACGAGATCCCTCTCCAACACTGTTTTTGTATTGCAGCATTCACACTTATACGTGAGGGCTTCCTGTCTCTGAGCAACCACCAGCTTGGCGACTATGCTCTTGGAGCAGTCGTAACACAGCACATGCTAGCATTGCAGGAATATCGATTCGTCTTGCCGCAGTGCTGTGAAGCAGACCACGCACTCGAACTGTTCGCTGGGTGACGCATCCGCAGCATCTTCCTGAATTCGCATGTCGCCACTCATATAGTTCAGTTAGTTTGAATATTTATAAGGAATGGCAATCAGTTGCGGGGGTCATCATAGTTCCAACCGCATTCCAGGTTCAAGGCCTTTCCGACTGCACATTCTGTGAGGTCGAAGTGGGTACTTCCACGATAACCACCGATAAAGGCTCCCCATGGTCCACACCAAGTTGACCTACATTTTTCATTAGAGCAGTGGTTTATGTGCCTTGCCATCTTTAACGCCAGAGTATAATTTGGAATTTTAGAACGCTAGCCCTCAGGAGCTCGGGGTGGTCTTGTGCTGAGCCATTAGGCCTTTCGGAGCTCAGCTTCAGTGGGATCACCGCTTTCCTCTTCAGCCTCCGGATGACCTTCCAACATAGTTTCCAAATCGCTCTCCGGGTGTTTGTACTTGTGATGCAGCACCATATTTTTTAAATGTGATTCGTATGGGCATCCCGGTAATTTGCACTTGAACCTGGTATCTGCAGGCAACTGTTTGAGCCTGTTAACTCGTTCCTCGTGCACTCGCTTGTTCAAATCCTCGTTGATGCTGGTTGCTAGGGGCTCTGTTCGGCAGTTTGGACATCTATTTAATAACCGTGGCAGGTGCTGTCGACACATGCGCTTTCGACATGTGTTGCAGTTCACTGGCGTCTTCAAGAGGTCTAAACACACAATGCACTCGAGCTCAGCTGTAGATGATTCCATTGCTATATTATAATAGACTGGCGAACCAATGCCGATGGATTTCAATACAGAGACTCTAACCGCCGCAAGCGCGGAGAAGTTTACACGGATGAGTTATAAGCGGTTGGGTTCAATGAACAAAGCCGTGTTGTGCTTAAACCAATGTTTCAGAATACAGGAGCAGGAGTTCTTTGTCGATGATTAAGGTTGTATGCAGTCATTTAGTTATGTACAAAATCAAGAAACAGACTAAGCGTACATCCAAGCAGCTATTCGCCATTCTTAAAGACAAGCTCCTTGAGCTGGCGCGTAGTCAACCAAAGATCAAGGTTGCTCAGCTCAGCCACCAAAAGATTATCTTTCCCGAACAGCTCAAGTTCCCTGCTCCCAATCCCGAGGAAATGGCCGACCAGTCTGTCACTCTCGCAGACCTCAAGGACCATCCCACTGCCAAGTACGAGTTCTACCTCCAAAGTTACCAGATCAACATCAACGATGAGTTGCTGTCACTGCTGAGGCCTCAATGCATCTATTCTATCCCATAGCAACATGCTAATGGGCGACCGAGTTGCATAGCAGCGAACTCCAAAGGAGTTGTTGCGGTGGGTTTCGATTCCGGGAAAGTAGCTATCGTGAACGACTTGGCCAATAAAGCATTCGAAGTGCTGCAAGCATCTACGCAGACAATTCTATGCTTAGATATCAATGAGACCTGCCTGTTGTGTTGCGACGCTGTTGGCCATTGCAGCTACTTCTAGCTGCTGCTACCGACGAGCAAACCCAAACTCATCTGTTAGTTCCAAACTGCACCATCAATAGTGTGCAAACTCCTGAACGATCAAATGGCGTTAATATGCGACCTAGAGGGAGGCATTTCGCGGGTTAAAATCAAGAAATGGATGCTCATCTATCGGGTAGAGGTCAAGCTATTGATCAGGGATAAGTGCTTTTTTCAGATGCTGCGGGTGCTGGACCGGAAGCTTCAGATTAAGTATCTAAATAAGCAGGAATATGGCTAGCTTACGTTCTTCGCTGCAATCAGTCAACGCTTTGCCATACTGTTCAGCTACAACCCCAACAACGACCGCATTGATAAACTATATACCCTGTCCAACCCCACTTTAATTGCTGACCGTGGATCTAACTCGCTCGAGTTTCTGACAGGACCGATTTCCAACACGGTTGAGGACTGTTTGGCGCTGGCATGTGGCTTTGACGACCGAATTTATTTCGTTACCATCGAGTTGGCTGACTCGGAGATCGTCTTGGAGGATCACGTACAAATAAAATCACGTTTTGAGTTCCGCCAATCCAAACGTATGAAGTGTACTAACTCCATCGTGGCGATCAACCTGCTTCACAATGGGCTCTTTACGATGGTCACTAAAACTGGAACCATCTTCTACTGCTACACTAAAAATATTATCTTCCTCGAACGGTTCACTAACATCGGGGAGCTCAAGAAGCTCAGTCTTGATTACAAGCAGGATGTGCATGGCCTCACCATCCCCGATGGATTGCCTGCGCTCAAGGGGATTCATCTGTACTGTGGTTCCACCTGTATAATAAACGGACACCTCCTGATAATCACATCGAAGGAAATCACGCTTTGTGAGGTACTTGATAGCCTGGCAGTTCACAGTCGTCTGTGCATCACCGAAAATATCTTGCTACTTTGCTACCTTTTGCTGCTGCGGTTAAGTCCTTCTCCATATCTCACACCACTCCAGGATTTCACGGGAATGGAACTAGAATTTCCACGAAGCTCTCGAGAATCCAAGCAAATTCTGCTAGAGTACTACTACTTGATGGATATGGAGCCTCCAGAGGATTTCGCAACTGAAGATGAACTGAACGAACTGCTACTGCCGTTTATTCTACGCCACCAATTGAGCAACCTCTCTGATTAGCAGACTGATGCGCTGGTTCGTTATTGGGAGAAGAAGAACTACCTGGTGATTGAAGAAATCATCATGTCTGGGATCAACAAGGGCTGGGATATAGCAATCAAAAACGCTTGGATGCGCAGCCTTGTAAAGATGGTACAGATGGGCGCTGAGTATGATTTTCCTGTGTTGAAGCTGTATGGGTATGTTGTGCTGTACAAGGATACTGACCGTCAGCTGATGGAAAAGTATGCCGTTCGAATCATCAACTATATTCTCCTGGGACTCAGGCACAAGTTGAAACCGAACGCGGACCATGAAGAGTACATTGGGATGGTGCAGCTATTTGTCAGGGTTCTCTTTGACAGGGATCTCCTAGATGTGTTGGTATCTGTCAAACCGAAGAAGGCGATGATAATGATCACGCAACTTCTTAGCGGATAGAGCAAGCAGTGTGTTGATGAAATCGGCCTCTGTCCTTTCATAGTCAACTGCAACCGCAAATATGAGGACCTGTCGATTATGGAGGGGAGTGTCTCTGAGATACTCTACTCGCATGCCTGCCAGACTGTGATGTAGATGTACCCCGAAGACAAGCAGGTGCAGAATTGTGTGGTGCTGCAGCAGGCTTTCCAGATCCATGGTTGGGACTTCCGATTCACCGAGGAGAGAGTGTTCAAGGTTATCTCGTGCCTACTATCTAGTGATGAGATCTTCTAAAAGCTCAAAGCCCACCCAATGTTCGCTGGTAAGGTCAAGTAAGAGCTGGAACTTGCAGCTCAATAGTTTATCATTGACCTCATTGACAATATGGCAAGTAACTACTGTATCAAGGAATAGCAGAAATGGACTTTTGTCGAGTTAGCAGATAAATCATCGGCGTTTGACTATGTGACAATCAATCTGCTGAGCTCAACTAAAAAGTTTGAGAGTGTCTTCGCCAAGTTCCTATCGAGTCGGAACAGTCTCGTCAGGGAACGTATCTTTGACTGGATGATCGATACAATGGAAAAGTGTCAGCGTAACCCTGACCCGAAGGTGCTTGATGAATTTAACCGGGTGAGTCTCTCGAAGGTTCGTTATTATATGCAGATCAACAAGGAGAAGACCAAAGCCTTTGTGCAGCAGTACTATAAGAATAGCGAAAAGAAACTCATCAGTCGCATTGAGGAATACCCGCAACTGCAGCTGTAATACGTGGAGCTCATTATCCAGGACAGCACTGAGGAGGTTGAGTAGTACATTCTTAATTTGCATATCTCACTGCTGTGTAGGTTGAACCCCTCGCGAGTAATCCCGGTGCTAGAGGAGTACAGCACCCACTAATTCGTGACATACAACCTTAAGGAGGCACTGGAGCTCTGCATTGAGCACAAACTAACGGAGGCAGCAATCTACATCAACGAGAAGGTTGGGGATGTTTACATGTCCTTGGGCAGACATCTTGAAGTCTTTGCAGATTAGTGGGAAAAGTATAAGAAGGATAAGCGTGAAAAGAAAGCTGCTAATAGTATTCGCAGGACCGTCACTCTTGATGATTTTCGTAATCTACTCAATCGGCAAAAAACAACAAACGAGGAGTCAAAAAACAGTGAGGAGGTGTTGTACGATCATCTAGACTACATGCTGGATCTGATCCACAAACAGCCCAAACTGCCCTCTTACTACTAACTCTATGGACTTATCGTGAACTACTTTATGAAGCTCTATACCACAGAGGAGGAACAGTCCAGGTCGGTCGTCAACCGTGGCGACGAGACTTTTCTCAACAAGGCAAGTGATCTCATTGGGATACTCATTCTCGATTTGGCCAGACAGGGTAACATTGACTACCTCGTGGATTAGGTTATCGACAAGTACGTCAACATGGACTTCCGAGAGATGCGCAAACACTTCTCCTTTACTTACAAGGTGCTCCAATAGACTCTGATGATGCTCAAAAAGGTGAGTGATGTGTCCAAACGGCACCTCCTTCGGTTCAACATCATTACCCGTCAGGAGATGGTGTCGTCCATTCCCTCTGAATCTCATTGTGGGCTTTGCAGTGGACTCTTGACCGATTAGTCGGAAGCACTGTTGTTCAATTGCGGGCATATCTTTCATATGGACTGCACAATCTGCCAAGATGAGAATGACTACTGCGCACAATGCGTATACACGAACCCTGTTGGTGCACTGGTGAATGATCCTCAGCTCAACCTAAACAAGTTTCTAGGGGAACGTGCAGCGAGACTGCGACAGAACAGACAATAGTAGCAACAACTCGCCCAGAAGTAGTCATAAGCAAAGAAACTGACACTGAACCAAAAGCGTATGAACAAGATGAAGATCTACGACAAGCGACAGCAGTAGCTTATCCTCTAAGCAGAGACCATCGAACTTCGGCTGGAGCTGCAACAAACTATCGAGTGACTTACTGTATCATGGCTGCCAGCCCGCACTAACGCTTTTTTTGTATTTTATATAGCTTCATTGTTGCTCGGCTTGCTGAATGCTAGCTTGGAAGGTTGTTTAGTGCCTTGATGGATTGAACGGAAATGGATAATATTAAACAACTGCTGGTCGGAATGCTCAGGTACGTCTGCCAGTACTATTCTCACAGCTACGTCAGAAGGCAAAGAAGAATGGCCGCTATGCTTCCGCTGATGATGCAGCATCACCAGTAGATGGTGCCACATTAGCTTCGGCCTTTCTGTATGCTCCATCGGTGGTCACATGGGCATCTCAAATGCTTCGTACCGCCAACCCAGCACGTACAAGCTGCACACACCAACACCCCATTGAACTCTCTTGTCAAACTCAAATTGAACGTTAATCACAACCCTCCAGATCGTCCACCCGAGTTTGATGATAAAGTAGGTGATTTACTGGAGTTGATGGATCTGGGTGCAGGTCTATCAGTCTACAGATATGCTGTGGGCAA
>ERZ724508.578-NODE-578-length-25368-cov-6.000751_pt1 | contig 25368 bp, 36 predicted proteins | sample MGYA00376041_ERZ724508 | MGnify/ENA primary metagenome ERZ724508 (study PRJEB28724, sample SAMN07190887) | wastewater metagenome | isolation source: effluent of sewage treatment plant in Hong Hong | place: USA: Christiansburg, Virginia | collected 2016-03-01 ...
AGACCCAAGAACTTCGATTGATATTGAAGCGTTATCAAGGATCCATATGGAACAGGCAAACAAACACGCGCTTCCATCAAATATTCGACATGCAAAACTGATGTCAAAGTTGGGTCACCAATTCGAATTTTAGGAGACCGTAATTCAACATAAATATGCAACTCGGGTCGCTATTGTTCTGCAGGGGCACTAACCCGCCTTATACGCGTGGCGGGTCTTGTATCAATTATACATAATCTGAGACAATGTAGGAACATGCTCTGAAGAAGCTGCGCGAACAGATTCCGAGCTATAACGAGGTGCAAAAGGCACTGCACGACTACCTTATCGACGGATCCATCCAGCGCCTGCAGATCAGCACATCGACGTTTTTGGAGAGCATTGAGTAAGCATGTACTAATACAGCTATGTCTTCAACAGCATTCAGAAGAACAGCAACCCACGCAACAAGGCAGGCAACAAGGACCAACCCAAGATCGAGGAGATGTTCTTCAAACTCTACAATGACGATCTGTCTCGCTTCTGCACTTTGCTAGTGAAGAAGCTGCGAAGCCGCATCGATTCCGACAGAGAAGAGTTTGTGGAAAGTGTTACCAAGCAGATCCGCCACTATAAGACATACATGTACTCCGTCTACAAGATCTTTCTGCATCTTGATGGCATGTACCTTCGCAATCGTAAGACATCGCTCTTCCTTGAGGGCGCCAAAATCTTTCGAGATCACTATATCAAGGCACTCCTTGCTGAGCTCAACGAGGCTCTCTTCGAGCTGCTCAGTCGCTACAAGGAGGGCATTAAGATCAATGAGGAAGACGTGGAATTCGCGATCCTGCATGTCGGCATCTGTGGTTTCTACGAATCAATGACATCGATAAGCCTCCAGAAGCCTTCGAAGACTGACAACCCAAACTTCATCTTGGATGGCATCTCGCCTTACGAAACAGTGTTCTTCAAAGATGAGTTCGTGCGGGAACTCGTAAAATACGTGGAGCAGCAGTACCGGGATAAAAGCAAGGAGCTGCTGAAGATGTCAACTCCAGAGTATGTCGAAGAGGCCCTTCGTTATATCGACCGTAAGATTGCTGCTTAGCTTAGTGGAAGAAACAGTAGCGACAAGGTTCTACAACAACATCAAACCGAGAGAGATGGTTCTCACAACAACCAAGAATATTCTGGCCAATGTGAACGGCAGGGCTGTGATGGACAATGAGACAACGGGGCTTTACAAGATGTTCCAGCACAAGAAGGAGCACGAGCTCAAACGAATTTACACTCTACTGTTCAAATCCGATCACAAGAACCATTTCTGCAGCACCTTCGTGAGCTACATCGACAAGGAAGGTACCGACATCCTGGACAAGATTTCGGCAGAGGATGAGAAGATGCTCAAAAGTAACCATGTCGCTTACCGAAGAGGAGAGAATCACAGAAACAGTGCTCGCTGTCATTGATCTCAAGAATCTTGTTGATGGGTTTGTTTCGGGCCCCTTCGCAAACGATCCTATGCTGCAGCAGACCCGCGACCATGCTTTCCAGACTGTCGTAAACAAAACCAACAAAATGACGAATTTCCTATGCCACTATGCCGATCTGGAGTTCAAGAAGAGCAAGGGCGATAACGAGGATTTTGGGACGATCATCGGCAACGTGATGCGAATCTACAAGTACCTCTACAGCTCGGATGCTTTCCTGAAGATGTATCAAAAGCTGCTGACCATGCGAATCCTCAACGACCAGTTTAAGAACAGGGACTACGAAATTGAGCTGATAAACAAACTCAAGTCTGAAAGTGGTGCGAGTGCCCTCACCAAGATCACCACCATGATCTCCGACATCGACCTGAGCGATAAATTCAACAACGAGAACGTGGTGAACAGACACGACCTCAACGAGCTGTTTACGTTTAGGGTGACCTTGCTGACTTCCGGAAGCTGGCCCATTACCGACCACAAGAGCGGACGGAAGCTGGTTCCAAAACAGCTGTAGTTCCGAGTAATGAAATTCGAAGCTCTATACGAATAGAAATTCCCTTCGAAGACGCTGAGCTGGATTTTCATGTATGGTAATGCCGAACTCGAAGTTAAGTTTGTCAAGACAACCCATATCCTGAAGGTCAGCGGTACCGTGATCGTCTAATGAAGGCTTCCAGCTGCTCGTGCTGCTTCTGTTTGAATCTCCCGCAGTGCTGTCGATGACTGTCAGTCAGATTCAAGAAGAGATCAAGACCAAGGAGGAAATGGGAATGGTTAACGCTGCAATTATGCAACTCACCAAACTCAAAATCCTAACGAAGACAGGTGAGGAGAATAAGGTTGCTGTCGATGACGTTATCTCCTTCAACGAGAGCTTTTCGTACAAGTCGAAGCGTGTTATGTGTATCCAAACGCAAAAGTACGTCGAAAAGGTACTTGTTTGAATAAGTCAGCCGAATCAGTCAATGACGGAGTAGGTCATGCGATAACGCGAAGTCGTTATCGACTCGGTCGTGGTGCGTGTGATGAAGACTCGAAAGGTGTGTAAATACGAGGAAGTCATCAATGAGACCTGCAAACTTTGCAAGAACTTTAAGTGCGAGGTGGGAATGGTCAAGCGAAGGCTGTAAAGTCTCATCGAGAAGGACTATCTCAAGCGGGACGAGAAGGAAGTCAACATGCTGATATACATCCCATCGTGATGTCTTCTAAAAAAACGGCTTCGGATGGAATCGAACCATCATCTCTCGGTTAACGGCCGAGGGCTCTCGCCATTGAACTACGAAGCCTTTCATATCAGCTAAACATTAGAGTTTACCATGTTCAGATATAGCATACTTTGTCCGTGGATTTTTCGTTCAGTTATCCTTCTCCGATATGCTATGTGCATGTCGATAAGCATAAATGAGATTTTCCATCTGAATTTGACGGTCCCAAATGTTGCTCCATACAGTCGACTGAAAGCCAATAGGGACAACGTTCCAACGAAGCTTCGAAATGAGCTCCGCCGCCTGTTATTGAAAACATTTGTTAGGTCAACCAGAAATTATCGGACTCATTCTTCATCAATATCGAATGAACATCTGCCAGTAATCAATTAACAGCGCTATTCTCCATGAGTATACGTCGACACTCCAGCAATCTTTACGATGTCTCCGAGTATTTCCTTTTTAGCAGTCCCACAGAGCCCTGTGGACCCGATCGACTCACAAACTCGTACGGTCCATTCTATTTCGAACTCGAATCCAAGGAACAAGTGGACTTGTTCAAGCTACCCACTGACAACAACTATCCTTTGGCTCGCAGCGATCAAGCAGCCGACGATTCTCACGAAGATGATTAACCAGTCCTGGCACTTGTGAAGAAGCGGTCCTCGTTTAAGGTGGAGCTCATCCTGGAGGAGTTCAGTCTGGGTGACTGTGAGAAAGATCGACCAGAGATGGAAGGGTCAAGCATCGCATCCTAATTCGTGGAAGAGCTAAAAAACAACCGAATGATTTCCTCTGATTTGTAACGGTCGGAGTGTCCACGCTTCAAGCCCATTTCTAAATGCAGCAGAATCAGCAGCATTTCGACGGCTATCCTTTCGAATTGTGGGAGTGACGTTGAACTTCCATTGACATAGGAAGTTCGGTTGCGAAGACAACTTCGAAAGGAGAAGGTGGAGAGGTACTTAGCAAAAAAGAAAAGCAGGATCTGGAATCGCAAGATCTCCTATGACTGCCGTAAGAGGTTTGCGGATACAAGAGTGAGAGTGCGTGGAAGATTCGTCACGAAAGTGGAGGAGGAAGTGTTAATGCGACTTCCGGAAGACAACCAACAACAGTACTGCCGTCCACCATCCAATAGGAGTATTGAGTTGGATCGGCTGCTATATTGATATTACCTTTATTCAAATTCTGTGTTGATTGTTGCGACAACCGAACCGAGCGGTGATTTTGTTGGCGAGAAAGTTGATCGGAGCTCACAGATACATCATGGCGAAAGCGTAGAGTTTAAATGTTAGAATCTTCAGTCGACCATCTCAACCTTCTGATCGTTTCAGACATACACATGGCCATGCCGTACCTGTAGGCCCTTCAATCGTGGAACCAGCACAAAGGACTGATCAAATTTGATTTTGTACTGGTACCTGGGGATACCGGCAACCTACAGTACGGCAAGCCTCACACCACTAACCCAGAAGTTCAACAATAGGCCGAGAGTACATCCTCAGCTAAACCCAGATCAGATGGTAGAGGTGCTTCGTTTGCTCGAAAGCTTTGGTTGTCCAGTGCTATACATCCCTGGCAATCACGACTGCTTATGTCAGTTCGAAAACAAGTCGCTAACAGACCGAAGCATCTCGCTCCACAAGAGGCAACACAAGTTGGCTGACGGGTTGGTCTTGATTGGCTTCGGTGGTTCTTTGCCTGCGTTTGAGAGAGCAGGAGAAATGGTATGGGAAGGGTATCCGTTCAGGAGCGAGTAGGAGTTTGAAGCCGAGTGGAAGTCTACAAACTTGAAAGTTTAGCATTCACAAACGATCTTGATGACTCATGTGGGCCCATATTCCAGCGGAACATCAGTAGACAGAATGTTTAGGCACTACTTGGCTGGATCTAAGACGCTCGATAGACATTTAGAGGAACACAGCGAAGGTCTCCTACTGTGGATTCACGGACATACCCATAATGGAGTCGGAATGCTCGAAAGTAACCTCAAACCAATACTGAACTCGGGCTCAATTTCGCTAGGGAGGTTCTCAGTGGTGCAGTTACGGAAAAAATAGGGTGAGTGGCGGTTAGCAGAAGCTAGAATGATCAATTTAAATGCGGTCTGATAAACGAAAGCGCGGATGTTGATCCAGCTCATAACGGGTGTCGTCTTTATTTATATTATATATATGAACCAGCTGGGCGCTCAAAATTGAACAAGATGATAGAGGCACACGAAGGCAGAAAGGGCGACCGTACCAGTGAAATGAGCTTGTGCATCCCCAAGAAGGTCAGGGGGTGCCTGTGGAGACCAACTTTTGATCCACATGGGAACTAAGTATCGGCCGCGGCAGCCTCCGCTGAAGTTTTATTAGACCCCATTATTGATTAATATTTAAAGTGCATGGATAGGCAAAGCAAGTTTATTCACATCAAAGAAGAGCTCGCCTGGTACGGCCTGTCGGTAATCCGGAGTCTCGGCTCCGGGGGCTTCGGAGAAGTAGTCCTGGCCAATAAGGGTACGTCTTAGCTGACCCAGACGGCAAATCTGTAGCTGTTAAGTGCTTCACAAAAAACCAAATTGCCAAGCATCCTGAGCTGACCCGCTACATCCGGAACTAGTTCGAAGTAATGCGCGCACTGCACCACCCAAACATACTGCGCCAGGAATACAACATCGATGGTACGACAACGGTTTAACTCAGCTAAGGAGCACTTTTTCATGGTGTTGGAGTACTGCAACCTCGGAAATCTTCTCAATGAGCAAGTGAAGAAGCCCCACAAAGTGTTTTCCTACGAACAGACAATTCGCATTGCTGCGAGCATTCTCTACGGCTTGCGTGAAATTCACAGCAATAAGTTTGTTCATCGTGACATCAAGCCTGAAAACATCCTCATCAACAACGAGAACGGCGAAATTGTCTACAAAATCGCCGATTTTGGCTTTGCGAGGCCTGTCGAAAACGATTCCGCGGAGACTCATTGTGGCACTAGCTACTACATGGCGCCTGAAATCTATGCGGGTAGGCACTATGGAAACGCTGTGGACTTCTGGTCCCTTGGAGTACTAATGTACTTCATGCTGTTCGGCGAGCAACCCTTCCGTAGCCTGACGAAGGATGTCGAAATCTAACGGAAATGTATGAAGGGTTTCGATTTGCGCAAAGAGCTGCATAAAAAGTAGCACCATCTCGACGAGGAGGCATTCACCAACCTGTGCGATTTTTTCAGAAAGGTGTTCGTTCTTGACCCCAACAAGCGCATGGGCTTTAACGAGATGATCAAGCATCCTGTATTTGCAAAGGAAGCGCTTCAGACTACTAACAAAGACTCTATTTCGACGAATAGCAGTCTCGAAGAGGATGATGGCTACCATAAGGAGAAGCTGTACATGGAGCTTGAGAGAGAAAAGGTCTTACTTCTGAAGGAATGTTTGGCGCGACTTGCGACGACTTACAAAGCCCATTTGAACGGTATCGACAACAGAGATATTTGGGCAGCGAGCTACTACATTCTAAAGGCTATCGTGTTCTTCACGAAGTCTATCTACATTTCCTTACTAACGAAACGAGCTCCTCATCACGATCTCGTGGGTTGGCAGCAATTCTGCCTGACCCGCACTGCAAACGAATGGGTGGATACGCTGAGCTTCAACCTGAAAGAGTGGGAGGGACAGATGAGCGACTTCTACTACCGTATTGAGACTGTAGGCATTAACATCAAGGGCTTCAAGGACAGTCTGACTGCAACAGTGGAGTAAACTAACTTCAACGATTTCAAGGGTTCATACCGTACTTCTATTGGCAACCTCTTTAAGCAGGTCCACAACGATTCCAGCCTAGCGGCTGACATGAAACTGCAGGTCAAGCTGGAACTGTTCTGCTGCCACCTCATCAACCGCATTTTCGAGGCTAAGCACTTGGAGGCAAACTTCCCGACCTACGAGGGCCGCAGGAAGTTCGAACACAAATCGTTCCTTAAATGGATTGCCGAACAGAACCGGGAATCACTTGAGAAGTTGATCAACTACCTGAACAACAAGTACATGAACACCAAGTGATTAATTTATGAAGTTCTTCTTACTCCTTCGGCTGGGTGGCAGGTGGCTGCTGAATGGCTGAATAATGCTATAGTAGAGTCGTAAGAAGTAGAAGAATCGGAGTCCCGAGAAACAACGTGGTGGCATACCCACCTTTAAGGACTATGTGAGGGACTTGCCGGTGGGGCTTCCAGAGGAAATTATGGCCATCATCCGTAGGCTCCCGGCCATCAATAATCGCTTTAACGAACATCTCGAAACAGTCACGCTCTATCGACCGGCACTCGGAGCGAGCTTTGAAGGTTGCTGGGTAGAGCTGCTTGATTTCATTAAAAAGCTTGTGGGACAGATCAGCAACGTTACGAAAGGTACTTGGACATTAAACAAAAGGCATCAGAGCAGAGTATGAGTCTAAAATCGAAAACACCGTCCGCACGACGACGGAACTTGAACGCAACAATCTCAACCTTAAGGATAGGTTGGAGAGAATTGAAATGCTTCGAGAATTGGAGAGTGAAGATCTATCACTTGCTGAGATCGAAACAGCGGCGCTCAAACGGGAGATCAGCTCCATCTACGATGTGATGCAGCGAGACATGAAGAAAGTACTGGATTACCTTGTCAACGTTGAGAGGTCTCAAGACTCAGAAACCTCGTCACAAATGTTCGTGGGGCTGTAGCGGCTCGCTGAATCAATCAAGATGCTTGAAGAGGAGCGTAACAACACTTCGACTGCCCTCGGCAGCATGAATGAACTCATCAAAGCGATGGCCAAGAACACCAAAATGGACAGCTGTACCCAAGTTTAGGAAAGTGAACTCCAATGGAAGGCGAAGGACGTGTTTCCAGCTTAGCGCAACCGTCGAGTGTCTGTCGAGTAAGCAGATCGCGCAGCCGTTAACGTCGAGAGCTTGCTGGAAAGAAGTCCTGAAAAGCAACACATCATAGCTCAACTGCAGCTAAAAGAAAGAGAGGTGCCTGCAGAGGTGTACAACCCGAAGAAAAATGTTGAAAAGCCGTGGACGCTGCCACCGACTATCTTAGTGTTCTTATAGAATATGTCGAAGGAAAACGAAAATGGAAGAGTTCTTCCTTGGGAACATGTAAAACGCCTCATTAACGAAATCTACCAGGAGCGACTCGCCTATAACCGTGAGTTGATCGGTGGGATGGTTGGTAATGTCTGCTCATTCGACGAGTTCTTTGTGCTGCATTTCGTGCGGAAGCACAGCATACGACGCCTCGCTGAGCTAAAGATGCTCGAATTCGTCATATCCCTCAAGTACTACTCTAAGTTCTGGCCAAAGGCAGAGATGTTCGCTTACATGTTGGATATCATGCGCTTCCAACCCTCCTTCGAACTCAACGAAAGCATCAACTACCGTTTCGATTTGTTCGCACAAAACTTCTTCCTTGCAGTGTTCTCACGGCTCAACGATGGAGAGGTCGTGGAGTGGGATGATGGTGCCACTTATGCAGGATTCCAACGAATCAAAAATGTAGTGAGAAAGCTGCTGTTCTTCACTGACGACCTCACTCGAAGCCGTCTCTTCGCCAAATTGGAAAAATCTATTCGCTTGAAAGATAAGAAAGAGTACGCCGACTACGACTTCGCCTTTCAACTCTTCATTGACGAGTATTTCGCAGGCCGTAAACGCAACCTTTCTGCAATCAGCAAAGCCTTCTCGAAGCTGGGCGAGACTGTGCAAGGCTATTTCTCCCTAAAAGAAGTGACGACGGTGTTCCGAGAGTTCGAGGCCATGTACTCTCAGGGCACTGGGTTCCAAATGAAGTATCCAGCAGACTCCACTATCCAACTTGCCAAACTTTATTTGTACAGCATCACAAGCGCCAAAAACAACTTCGAGATCAACGGAAAATAGTTTTTGGCTGCATGCCAGAGATTTGGTTTCGACTGTCCCTTTCCGTTTTTGCACGTTTGCAGTGCTCCAGACTTGACTTTCAAGGACAAAACAGAACTTGAGTCAACTCCACAGAAATCTGCTACTCTCCTAACCACCAACCAATCGCCTTCAACCGAGCATAATGCCAAGGTCCAGCAGGCCCCGCAAGCAAACCTTCCCGAACATCTATCAACGATCGCTGCCAAGCGTGTGGAAATCGGTTCAATCCTATTTTCACAGCACTTCTCCATCCTCCGTGAGCTTCGGGAATACTGTTTGGTGTTTAAGTAGACCATGTCGCAGGAGAAGGACGCAGAGAAGCTATGGAACAACTTCGATAAAATTCTACAGATTCTGGAGAGAGGCTGCCACTTCCTCAAGCTACCGCTAAAAACGTGACTGGCTGGCTTTGTTATTGGTCGACTGTCAATGTTTTGCATGGATCGCTGTTTCTATTGTTCGCAGCCACTCCACATCGAAGTCGCATTTGAGTCGCGGTCCTTTTAGCTCCAATTTTAGAAGTTCATTGATGAGCTGTTGATTCAGGGCCTACTCGCTGATAGAAACGTAGTGTTCAGCTTCGTCCACATAAAGGGTTGTATGGATATGTTTTTTCTTGGGTTTGTAGTGCTGCAGCTCCAAGCATTTTTCATCGCTATCGGCAGTGCTTGCTTCGGTCTCGTCCAGAGGCTCGGTTTCGCTATTATATTCGTACAGGATGCTCAGCATCTCCTCAAGCTTGGCCAGAGGCTATTGGTCCTGTAGGTCACTCTCGTGGAACAGCCGATTTGTGTCGTTGAGCCATTTCTAACTAAGGCTTCAAGTACCTTGAGCTTCACCTCGTGGTTCATCATATAGATGAACGTGCTTTTGTAGAGCGGGCACTTGCTCTCTTTAAGGGTTAGCTCAGCAGAGTTCGTACCCTTTCCCTGCTCATAGTAGAGCTCAATCATCTTGTCTATCTCTTCGCTTGAGGTTTTTATCACGTAAAACTCCTCATAGACGACAGTGACAAACTCCACTTCGAAGCTCCGTTGGTCCAATGGTCTCACTTCCTGACGTTGTTGGGGATTCTTTCCGACGTCGGGCTTCCCCTCAACAGTGAAGAAACGATTGCGTTACTCTAGCAGATAGTCACAGGTGTCCTAGGCTAGTCTGAGTGGTACCTCCACGTAGTCTCGAATAAGCTGATTGAGACGATCAACGAATTCGCCTTCTGAGGGAATCTTTTGGATGGCCAGTTAGATGTCCTCACGCAGCTCCTCGAAGGTGCAGCCCATGTAGTATATCTTTTCGAATATTCCTTTGAGTTAATTTATACCCTGTTCTACGCTACCGGCTGAAGTTACTTAGAACCTGCATGCGCTTACGACGCTTCTTTCGGTTCAGCTTTCGTTTCATTCGTTTGCTGCTTTCCGGAGACAAACACGATGACTCCGCGCCCGGCTGCAATCCTTTCATTTGCTTATCAAGGCCGACTAATGTTCGGCTACGCACTTGTCGCATGTCTGGAAAGAACGCTTGAGCACGCTCCTCTGATCGCTCCAGCCGTTTGAGCTAGGGTGAAGGCGAACCGTCGAGCACAGACCTTTGTTGCTGCCTTTACATTATAAAAGATTAGAGTATTGGCTCCTCCATTATATTATAAACATTCGCGTCTGCTCTCTCAGGGAAGATGGAGAGAGGGAAGTCGGACTTTATGGGATGTCAAATTTAGATCGTAATTTTATCACATTTTGGTAAGCAAATACCGGTGAGGAAATGGTTCGATCCCCAGCCAGAAATCTTCGGGTGCTTAATACTGTACTGATAAGGAGTTCAATTAACATAATTTGGTCGTTCGGCAGTGATTGGGATGCAACTTTTCTGCTACTGTAACCCAGCATCAAGGGATGTGCTCGTCAAGCACCTCGGAACTTAGTAGGTGTGCTGGGTGGTGAGATAAAAACATCAGGAGTTGCTTGCTGTTTGCAGAAAACAATTCAAATCTGATGATAGCACCACAGTGATGCTTGCAGTTGCCTCACGTCGAAGCGCAGAGGATGATTTACTGGAACTAATCGATGCGGATACTCTGAATCAAACCCAAAAGGGTGACTCACTTGAGAAGGAAGAGTCATTGTTGGATGAGGATCGCCAAGAGCTGCTGGAGCAGGCATCTGGGGAGTGTTACGAAGTTGCTATCCTTGAAGGCTATCGCAGGATATCGAAAGGAAAACTCGATGTAGCCTCGTTGGTTCGCTTTTTGAGTAACTTGGAAAAACCGCGTACTTCGGTTCACCTGTACTTTCAGCACGAGGAATGCGCGAAAGATATCACACCGGACAGACTAACTACAAAGGAAGCCGTTGTTCTGGGAAATAGGCCAAACTCTTCGAATATCACTGGAACAGAATTCGAGAGCTTGCTCCCAGAACAAGAAGAACCTTCGTAGTCACTCCTGTCAGTTGACATTCCTGAACAACCACAATCAAGACCCAAGTAATTGAGAAGAGAGCAAGAATAGTTCGACCCGTTTATATTGTAAAAACAAACCCTTGCTTCATCCAAACTCATTGCCAAGAATAAGGAAATACTCGAGCTGAAGAGAACAATCAACCTCCTCCAAGATGAGCTTCTCGAGTTGCGTCGGTAGAATCTGAGGCTCAGTGATACGGTGGCCCAGCTGAGTGCTTAAAGTAAGGAGAACGACGAAGCCGACACCAACAATATGGATATTGTGAAGAAAAGGCGTCGTGTTGATGATGGGAGCGACTCCACAAGAAAGTCCGTGCTAGTTCAAAGCAAAGGTCGCATGGCTGAAGAATCAAGAATCCGTTCAGAGAGCCTCTTGAGCAAATGTACAATGCTTGTTATGTAGATCGTCGCTCAATGATGGAACTGGAACGAAGCCATGCTCAGCTTGAAGACGAGCTGCATATGTTGAAGTATGCTGGTGTGAAGCTGTGAGTGATCTATTTCTTTCAAATTAATGAGTTACTGGGACGTAAGCGATTTCCTGGCTGAGGAGGAACCCATCACTTTAAAGTTCAGGCGAGAAGCACTGGGTCTTCACTTCCTTGACCCGTCCAAGGACTTCACTGATAGCGTACCTCCAGACGAGCCAATCGAGGTGGCACTGTGGAAGGTCGTCACCATTAACTTATTCTCAAACCTCGAAGGTAGTCTTGCTTCGGAATCATAGATGTGCTTGAGGTGAAGATCCCCAAGTTCTTCGAGAAGGGTAGCGTCTTCGAATCAATTCGAGTACGAAGCAGCCAAAACAAATTGGAATCCGCCAATCTCAAGGACCTGTCGGACTACTTCTACCAGATGCAAACCCTTCTTGGAGAGATACTTACGAAGACGTTTTAAGCAATTTAACCAGCAGAGTTGTCACAGGTGTACGCCAAGCGAGCGGCTAGTATAGTGGCGATAGCTCTCAAGTCCTACAGCTCAAAGGAAGCGGAGCTCAACAAGCCAGGCTATACACGCTGTGAGCTAGAACTTTATAGCAAGGCATTCAGAAAGACGGTGGAGAGCAACGACTGGAAGTTGGGGAAGAAAACCGCCAAAACGCGTTGAAGTTTCTTCAAACTAAAATTTCTTCGAAATCACTCGAGGCCTAACATTTTGCCATGATCCCACACGCCAATTTGGGTAGTTCCTTCCCTCTTGACCAGCCTACCTCGGCCATGAGGCCTGTCTGCCTTGAAAGATCCTGTATAGGTATTGCCGTCGTTGAACAGCATCGTGCCGTAGCCCTCCATTTTGCCTGCCTTGAACTCTCCTTCGTATTTGATCCAATCACATGCCTTTCCGTAGAGTACACCTCGTCCTTCGAACATATCATCTTTCCATTCCCCGTCGTATTCGACAGACTTGTCGTTATAGTAGAGAGTTCCGCTACCGAACATCTTGTTGCGGTACCAGTCACCGTAGTAGAAACTTCCATCTTCGTAAGTATATTTGCCTTTTCCGTGTCTCTCGTCCTGTCCATTTTTTTGCCCTTTATATGTGTTTCCGTTGGTGTAAACTTCGTTCACTTCGTGGAGGTTGAATGTGCTCATGGGTCGGTATTGTGAGGTGAGAGTCGATTGTACCTGGTCTCCTGGAAGGACTGCCGAAACCAGCACACGGTTGCTACTCAATACTCCTGGCCTTGAGTTAACGAGCTGAGAGTTGCTTGCTAATGGGCCATGTATGCTTGACAAGTGGTGTATTACACTATCCTTGACATACGAGCTATTCACCTGAGAACGAGGAATCACCGATAGGGTCATATTCTACATTAGCTATGAGCTTACCGGGGAGTAGTTCTTGAGGTTCGATGGAAGCTTACTTTACAGCTGTTGGAAGCTAACTCGATGCTCCACACTCTTCTCTGTCATTTCCTTCAGAACGTAGAAAAATCCAAGTGGGTACTTGTTCCGAATTATATTCAAGCGCTCTTCAACTTCCTTGAGGTTCATCGTGCGTGCGCCGTAATGGTAGATCTATCGAGACTAGTTTTGCAAACAAAGTTCGAGGACAGCCATCCCAAGAGAGTATACACCGCTCTTTGGGTTAGAAAATGCTCGCTGTCCTGTGGCTAATGCCCTCACTTCTTCGGGGGCCAGAAAAATGTCTTACTGGTCTCTATCTCCATCAGCTACTGCCAGGAAGTTACTTTTGGAGGGGAACAGATTGCTATCGGCTATCTTCACAATCGGTATTTGATCTTTGAGTCCGAAATAGATGTTTTTGAGGCGCACCTTATCGTTGGGGATACCTTCTCTTTCAACGCTGGCGTACCCCTTAACTGCTCCAGCCAGGATAGTGCTGAGCTCTTCATTGCTAAACTTGGTGTTCATGCGAATGCGGTTGCGTGCTTCAGTATGCATATCGATGAGGATGTAATCGAACAGCAGCAGGATCTTCCACTGGTCGCGTATCAATCCCTGGCTATGCTTCTTCATTAAATCTACGTCACACCTCAAGTTACATCTCAGCCGAATTATGTTGTCTCCTATGAGTCGCTACTTCCGTTTCTGGAACTCGTCGTAAGCTACTTCCATCTCCTCTTGATTCGAGTACGATAGCTCCTTGAGGATGATAAGTTCGTGGCTTCGCCGATGCTCCAGAACCCTGCAATCCTGGAAATAGGGATCGTGGTAGAAGGACTTAAAAGTGAATTCGCTGAGCACCTCTCCAACCTGACCAGCCTCGAGATCAGGCTGGTAGAATGGGTTGCTCATACCCGTTGCTGGCTGTTCTTCGTTGTTGTTCAGTGGTTTATTACCCATGGATGACTGTTAGGAAATAACTTATAAATGGTTCAAAACCCACATAGAATCACCTGGTGCTGGAAACCTTTTCTTTGAGTTTACGGAACTTCGAGGAGTGCTGAAGGAGCACTTTAAGGTAGGGTTTGGGAAACCGTCCTTCTCCGTCCAGCAAAAGTTCTGACTCGAGAAGTAATTACTCAACTATCCTGGCTGAGTAGTTTATGCGGTCCGCAATCAGCTGTGTCTTACTCTTTCTGGTGGGATCGCCACTGCCGAGATCCTCCTCGATAATAAAAAACTTCTTTTTGTTGCTTTGTGCATTTATCTTCGGCGAGTGCAGTGATCTTTCATGAACAAAGGGGGTTAGTTTGGGGGATACGATGGTAATGCTCACTTCAGACTCGTTGACCCGAAGCGAAGCAGGTTTCATTGGTGCTTCGCAGTTTGGACAAGTCGTGTTTATCTCGGCAAGGCTTTTTTGAAGATTTCTCTCTGCGCCCCTCATCCTCACCAGTGCACAGAACACGGATGGAATGAGCGAGTGAGCAACCAGCACCATGTAGAAGTACAAGGACAGGTATATCAAGTGGGCGATGATTCCCTTATTGCGAATTTCCAGAAAGATCTCGTAGGTGGCATATTGGAAGTTATTGTAGATATACGAGAAGAAAGAGCGATGAAAGCTTTCGAACATCACCGTTTGGTACGCGAGCATGGAGTAAAGAATGATTCCAGACAGAAATATGAGAACGTTGCTCCAGAGGGATAGAATGATGGGCAGGGCGTACCGTAGGGTATAGGTGAAGAGATATTGGTTGCCAGTCCTTTCAAGATACGGTAGCAGCAGCATCATGCTCATGAAGGGACTCAGGCTGTTGCTGATGATAATGAGAAAGCAAAATACCATGGTTGCTACCGACCACCATCCCTCACTTCCAAAGGTTGATTTGCTCGAAAGGGTTCGGGCTTCAAGTAGTAAGAGTATCGCAGCGAGCAGAATCGTGAGTATCCTGCTAAGCATGATATTTCTCTTCGCTGCGGTCACTCTCGGAATTATCTTCGTATGGAGATTTGCTTTGAGCATCCAACCTTTCTCAACTCTGTACACCAGCTCCAGCTTGATCTCATCGAAGGCGTCACTGTCCCCCACATCGATCGTGATGTTGATCGTCTGCGCAGATAGCAGAAACTACCGAGTGTTTTGTTTGATATAGTCTTCGAGTTCCTACAATTCATAATTTTGCCGTAAGAAGGTCCCGTTGCGGTATGCGACTTCCATCCAGGTCTATTGCGATTGAACGTCGAGCTCGAAGAAAAGCAGTCCATCAAAGTTATTGATGGTCTCGAACACTGTTAAGAAGTGCTCCTGCATGTCAGGCAGTGTTGCATACTCTTGAAAAGGCTCATCGATGTTGTCGCCATATTCGTAGATGGAGATATCAGTGTTACCTAGAAGGTGGTAGTTCAAGATCTTGTGCGCAACCCGCAATCTTGGGGTCTCATACTTCTACTCTACTTTGAGGCCCAAAAGGGTGCACGCAATGAGCAAGCATGTCAAGTAAAATGACCCTTGACGGAGACCTGCTTGTGAGCTTACTTAAGGGATCTCCAGCTTGGCGGATTATTAACAATGCCTTGAAAGTAACACAAGAATGCTATCAACGAGTGGGGCTGTTACTGAAGCAACTGCCAGATGTCGCGGCTCTTGTAAGGAACAGTTCTTCATTGATTCCTGTTGATGTGGTGTTTCTGGTCTTAAGTTTGGCTAAGTGTTGGCTCGCCGATAACTGCTTCTTGGACTCTAGAACATCTCGGTCAAGTCTCTTCAGCATGTCCTAAAACAAGCGCCTTCTGAAACGGCTCTAATTTGCTTGGCTACCTCCTTAACTAATAATAGAGGGCCTTTATCCTTCTGGTCTTTTACTGAGAAAATATTTCTCACAGGTCGTATTCGGGTGCCTACGTTTTCGCCCTCGGAAAAGTACTTCTCGTTCTCTTGCTTGGACCACCTTCGGTTCATTTTCTTTCTTGGCTGAGTCTGCATATACTGTTTGCTTCGAACCAAGGCGTTCCAGGAAAGTCTGTACGCTGCGATTATTGAATGGTTGAATGCCGTAAGTTGGCGGTTTCTGTTGTAGTTCTTTCGTCAGTCGATCATACTCCCCGTTTCTCAATTACTTTAGGGAAGTCGCGATACTTTCTTCCTCCTCCCCGTAATTATCTAAGTCTTATCAATGGTACTTTGCTAATGCTCCTTCAAAGACTTCTGGATCAGCTTGACACGTTTCTATTGGTTCATCTACTTGAGAGTTGGGCCACGAAAGTGAGCTAGATAATCCGAGCTTGTTTGAGTCAACATTTCATGAGGGCTTAATTAATCCTGAAGGAGCCTTGTTTTTTTGTTGTTAGTCATACCAAAGGGTTGTTCAGTTTCATCAGAGCCGTTCTTTAAGATGCCTCTGATTTTTTCAAGGAAGGTGTCGATCCGGAGAAGACCCTCTTCATTCTTTGTCAAGTTCTCGCAATAGCGAACGAGAAGTGTGCGGATGACCCGCAGGGAGAGCACGAGTTTCTTACGTTTTGCCGAAGATTGATCCTCGCGATAGTTCCATTTGTATGGCAATGGCATCTGAGTTAGTCAGCTTATTACATTGATGTTCCAGTCAGCAAGCAGAGTGCCTCCTTTGGCCCATATCTTGATATGCCCGTCTGTGCCAGCAGACACCGTATGCTTATCAGCACCGACAGATGCAAGTGAACTTATAGGGCCGTCATGAGCGGCATAGCTCTTTATCTTCTCTTTGGGAATACTGTAAGAAGATCCCAATTCACTGACCTTGGATGTTGTGAAGATCCTCTTCGCAATTTAATTGGAGAAGTTCTCCTTCAGCAGCGTATCAAAAACATGAACAGATTTTTGAGATCGTCCATAACCATAACTGCCTTCTTTGTCAGCCTGCGTAACTAATTCAGTGAGATCGATTTCCACAATCTTACCGCAGCTGCTACCGAGGGTTAGCTGGCACTACTGAAGAATATTTGGTTAGAAATCTCTGCTGGTCATCAACTGCACCTTTACTAACTGTTTACAAAAGGTATCCTCGCCAAGCTCGATTTGCATATCCACCAAAGCTAAGAGTTAGGTAATCAGGCGACTCTCAGTCTTCTCCAGTCTGACAATGTACGCCCTTGCGAAGTTTGTTCCGATCACAACTATCGGATGACCATGAATGAATGCCAATGAAGTTGGCTCCTCATCGCCTTCAAGTTTCAAGCCGCCGAGGACCTTAGCTAGTTCATAATCCCAAAAGTTGACTGAGTTCTCCAGGACGGATCCAATGGCGAGAAGGCTATGGCGACTGCCAACCGCCATACATGTAATCTCTTTTCGATTGAAATTATTGGAGAGCCTGCGAACCTCCTTGAATGTGGTCTGTGTAGATTGCTTTTGTATGATAACATCGGAGTCCCACGAGGAAGTCAAGTAGAGAGCGTTGGCATAATCATAACAGATTTCGGAAACTTCGCAGGTGTGACCATTGATGTTGGAAATGAGTTGACCATCGAAGGATGAGTATACTTTCACCTCTCCACGGTCATTACAGATTACGAGTTGCCGTTGCTGAGGTACGTATATGCCAGCCACAATCTCCTCGTCTGCTGCCAATGAGCACGAATAGATGTATTTGATGGTGCCGGTATTGATGTCGCAGAAGCGGATGTCTTTGCGAGTGAAGACAACCAGCTCCCCTGAGGAGGGTTGATAGTCAATGTGAATTGGGTATCGGTTCACCTGCACTGTATTATTGACTGATCTTTCGGAACGAGCGTCAAATTACATCAGGCTCAACCGAGAGCCCGTGAACGCCAGACGATTTGCATCCATCAGATCCACTAACTTCACAATCAAGGTTTGGTCTCCAAGATCAACAGTTTGAATGCACTTGTAGCTTCTGAGATCCCATATCTTGATTTTGCCCTTATCGTCAGCACTGACGACCATCGGGGTGTTCTCAACAAGCGTAAACGTGTTGATCACTGACTCATGCCCCACTAGCTTGCCCTTGACACTGATGTCGAAGTATTGAGGATTCACCTCGAGCACGTCGATCTTCGTGTCGCAGGCACAGCACAGCAGAACTTGATAGGTATTCGAAAACATTATGTTCTGGATCTGACGGGGGCTGAGTGCAAGCTCACTGATTTTACATCCCTTCTAAAGATTATACAGGCTAATGCTGTAGAGGGAGTTGCTAGCACCTTTGTTGTGTTGCTTCCATCTGTTGTGTTATCTGCTATTTTGGAGATCGTGTAGCCTGCTATTGGAAGCAAAATCCATCGAATGTTCCTGAGAAAGAGCGATCAGCCCTATGCATGGAAGCTAACACAAATCAGTCACTTTACTCTCACGTTCAAGCTTCAGGCATTCCCTGGGTGCTTCCTCGTTGATGTCCCATATATACAGGCGACCACTTTGATCGCCGGTCAGCCACATATCATGTTGCTCGAGGTACCAAATACAGCTCTGAAAGTCTGTGCAGTGGTTAGCCACTGAGAACATTTTTTCTGACTCGAGAATGTTGAGGTCCCAGAATACGATGGAATAGTCTTTGAGGACAGCACCTACTCTCTACTGCTTGCGACTGTATGCGAACCAGAGGATGTTATTTTACTTTTTAATTTTGCATAGGCTCGGACTTAAGCGTTTCACCATTACGCAGTTCAAGTCGTACACTCCGACGAAATCGGAAAGCGTGTCAAGTGCAAGAATCCTCTGGGATTTGGGCTCGTAAGCAGCACTGCATAGCTCTACCAAGTACCATTTGATGATCCCAAAATGTTTGTAGCGGTCGGTTCTGAGCTTTTTATTAGGAGCAAGCTTGGAAAGGCATTACTGCGTCTATCCGTGGATAACTGGTGCTTGGACTTCAATCAACCGTACATCTTTCACAGGTTGCAGTCTGGGGGCTTTCGGTAGAAGCCGAGTTTTTATTCCTGGCTGGTCGTACCGATGATTGAATATCCTCTAAGCCTCCAAAAGAACTGTACCTGGCACAGGTAGTTGGTGAGGTGGTCAAACCGAATTTGTTTTGTTGCGTTGATGGAGCAAACTTCCTCGAAGAGCTCGAGTATTGCGGCTGTGAGGTACACCACTTCCTCTTGACTGTGCTGGAGAAGGTTGAGCAGCAAGCGTGTAAACTCTAGCAGGTCCATTCCACTTTCCCGTCCTGCTTTGTAATAGGACTCCAATCGCTCGAGTTTCAGTCTATCGAGCTGCAATACAATCTGCTAGATGCTGAACCTTTAGATCATCGGTGGCTCCGATCGTGTTCTGTAGCTCATCAAGGCATCGATGATTCGGTCTGGTTGTGGGTTGTTTATGCCGACCTACCTACACTTCGTTTCCATGTTATAGAATATCTCTAATTGGAACAAATTGTTACAGCCGTCTGTCGCCTCTGCTCCTTCACGTTCGGTTGGATGGGATGCTGTTGATAACAGAGCCTTGAAACGAAATCGGGATATCCGAGCAACCAAAAATAAAGTCGATGGACTGGGCTCTTCACAAGATAGCCAGTGATATGCTTACTGGAGAATATAAAAACTGCACAGAGTGGGGATCGAACCCACGCGCATTACTGCAAAGGGACTTAAATCCTCCGCCTTAACCGCTCGGCCATCTGTGCTCTATACTCGTCAAGTGTGTCTCCATTTCATATAAGTATGCCACTCCGGTTGAAGTACGATTATCGCAAGAATACCTGCAACGACATTCAAAAGGGCCATTCATAACTAGCAGGTCGACAGTATGATTTTAATTATAAGAACGGGCATCGTCATAAGCCTTTGATCTGTTTCCTCAGTAGTTTCGAGATGCATTGTATACTGAATGCGAACGTAAACATTTAAATTTAAACGAAAGAAGTCATGTGCGCACAAGGCCCCAACTTCATCACGCTGTCACGGATGAAGGACAGTCGAGCAGAGGAGTTGAGCTAGCGAGTATGATTTAGTGCAAGTGCAGAACCCTCGGGAAGAGGAGTAGCAGCGACGCCAGCACATCGACAAGATTCTGCAGAACAGCCGATAATACGAACAGATGATAATCGGTCTGAGGAAGGCACTGGAGCTGAATGCAGCCGACACCGATATCACTGAGTTCTACCCAGAGTTCGTGTTCGACAACGATTACCTCCAAGATTCCGAAAAGGATATAATTGACGACGAAGAGCTGTCAATGCTCGTTGAGAAGCTCGAGACATAGAATAGGCATCTTAAGAACTAACTGAAGGCATGGACCCATGAGTTCGGGAAGAAGGCGCGCCTTTCGGATCTGCTCATCAAGGAGAACAAGTACATTAAAAAGCATCTTTGCCAGAAAGATAAGGATCTTGTGGTGCTCCTTCAGACTCTGGCATGCGGATACGGGCAAGATATGCAGCTTCTAGAGCATCGCATACACGAACTCACTGAAGAAAATAATCTGCTGGTTCAGCATATGAACCGCATTCAAACAGCTGTCACAGAGAAGAAAGAAGAGCACGCCGATCTTGACCGAATGCTTGAAGAGTCCAAGGGGAAGCGAGAAGATCTTCGAGTGAGACTGCAAAAGCTGATGGAGGATGACGAACACTACAGCAAGCTCACTGTGATGAAAGCAAGCAACCTCGAAGGGGTTTCGAGAAAGCTCCAAAGGGCTACTGTAGAAGAGTCGAGACTCAAGCACATAAAATAAACACTTCAAGGAGAGAATACTTAATTGTAGGAGTATTTCGGGGAGCAGAAAGCCGAGGTTAGCGACATCCGCAAAAATATTGTAAAGTAAAACTAGAGCAAGATCAATGAGTAGAGAGGGTTACGTGGACAACTAAGCGAGCTCAAATCCGAACTTGTCGATTTGTCAGTTAAAGAAAGGTCCCTCGATAGCACGATTGCTCGCAACATTGAGAACTTAGCTGAGCTCGAAGGAATCATGAAGAATTCGGCTGAAAAGTCCAAAACACTAGAGGCCGAACTTAGTGTATCTGGCGAGCGACTTCAGAAACAGCTGGAGCGATAGGCTGCCAAAGGCAATGAACTGACAATGGTCGAGCACAGTGTGCAATCTGCAGAAGGCCGGTTGCTTCTGCTCGTGGAAAGTAAGAAATTGGAGCAGTCTGAGCAACCCAAGCGACTCAAGACGGTGGTTTAAGAAAGATAATCAGAAAGAAAAGTGGTGTAAAAAGCGATATCAGAGCTGGAGTCTCGCCATTCGTTGGATCTCCTCAACCTGAACAGCGAGGTGAACCGCTACCGATCGGAACTGGAGAAGCTGCATGCACAGCTCAACAACAAGAAAGAGGACATTAAAGAGATGCGCTTAAAAATCGAGGAAGCCAAGCTAAACAAGCAGAATCTACGTGGTTTGAATTCCACATATCGTTCTAAAGTGGCAGAACTCAACGAGCTCAAGGGGTCAATAGCTCATTGACATCTTTTGGTCGATTGCCTCATATAATTATCATTGTCAAAGAGATGTTCAAGAAGTTGGTGAAGATCGGTGGCCAAAATCAGCTCTCAGGGAAGGATCGAAAGATGCTTAAGGCAGAGCTCGTGAAACAGCTTGGTGAGCCCGAAGTGGAGCACTTCTTCGCCACCCACGAGAAGATCATTTGCTAAAAGGTATCAGGAACCAAGACACTGATCTATGTTACTGACGACTATCCCGTCTTCGTCGACGGGACAGGCAAATCGGAGTTCTTCCCAACCCTTTATGCGATGGCTGCGTACCCAAATTTCCTCCCCAGTCTGACAATCTGTGAAGGCGTCGAAACCTTCATTATCGGAGGTGCCAATCTTATGTGGCCTGGCGTTGCTGACTATTCCAGGTTGGGCGATTTCAAGAAGGACGAACTCGTTGCAGTGAAGAGTAGCAAAGGAGAGTTCGTTGCTATCGCTGCTCTTGCTGTTAGCAGCAAGGAGCTAAGCGATGAAACTCGAAAAGGAACAGCCTGTTATGTCCTCCACTATATCAACGACAAGCTTTGGGAACACGGTCCAAAGATAGCACCGAAAGTTGAGTTCGAGAGGGAGGTGAAAGAGGAAATCAAGAAACCCGAAGAACCGAAGAAGATCGAGAAGCCTGAATAGCCAAAGATAGAGGTGAAGGAGCCAGGCGCTGAAGACAAATAGGTGTAGAAACCAAAAGATAAGAAGGACAAGAAGAAGAAGGGATAGAAAAAGGAATAGGAACCTGCTGCAGTTGAACCACCAAAAGAAGTCAAGAAGGTTGAAGTTAACAAACCCGCCGAGGTTGTCAAGAAGGTGGAGGCTGTTAAACCTGAGAGTGAGTCATAGGAAGAAGAGGAACTGACAACCCTTCTGCACAACAAGAAAGGAAACCAAGCTAAGCAGCCAACAAAGAAGATCGTGGAAGACAAAGTTGAGAATAAGTTCTAAGACGACTCTGATGATGATAAGAAGAAGAAGAAGAAGCGCCCTCAGAAAAAGAAAGAGGAGGAACCAGTCGAAGTATAGAAGAAACCAGTGAAGGGCAAAGCCGCTAGGAAGGAATCATCTGATGAGTAATAATAAGTCAAGAAACCTGCCCCAAAAAAGAAAGGAAAAAAACAGGAGAGTGATTCCGAAGAGGAGGAAGTTCAGGAAAAGAAACCAAAAAAGGGAAAGAAAAAAGATGAGTAGGAATAGGTCCACGACTCGAAAGAAACCGAAGAGAAGTCTTCGCTTGCCCCTCATATTATGGATGAGCAGTTTAAGGAGGCATTACTGAATGCTTTAAAACTCGCTGTAGACGATAACGAACTCCCAATTGACTCTGGGATGTTCTACACCGAGTATATCCTGCCTGCAAGAAGGGAGGGAGTGACATTGGACATCAAGCAGTCATCTTTCAAGAAGATGAATAAATTTTACGAGAGTATGGATAGATTGGGGTTGATTGAGTTCAAACAGGGAAAGCAAAAGAATGGGGCAGTCGGCTCCATGATTACAAAGGTTCACCGGGATAACGAAACCCTCAGCGAACATATTCCAACCATCAAAAAACTTGCAGTGAAAGGCTAGGAACCTTCAGAATAGGAAAAAGAAGAAAAAGCCGATCCAAAGCTAAAGTTCAAGATGAGTTCATCAGTGCAAGTCAAATAGGTCTACAGACTGGTCACCTACGGACAAAAAAAGCATGGCAAGGGCCACGAAGGTAAAGAGTAAGAGAAGGAAAAATAGAAAGAGCCACTAGAGGAGAACCCACTCGAATTCCTCTTCCCAAGAAAGCCGAAATAATAACCTGAGAAGAAGGAGAAAGGCAAAGACCGAAAGATTGTGTTTGACCCAGAGGAGTACTTCACTGAAGAGCAAGTGAAGGATAAACTGAACAATTACATCACCCAGCTGGAGGAGCAGAGTGCGAAGAAGAACGAGCCGAAATAGGAGGAGGAAGCAGCAAAGCCCAAAAAAGATAAGAAGGATCGACCAGAGGAGTAAGACAAGAAAAAGAAGTACATCTACATCAACTACAGCCAGGATCCCAACATCCAGAAACTATGTAAAGATTGATGTAATTCAGTAAAGGATGAAATATAGGTGCACGAGCATTTCCTCAAGCTTGAAGCAGAGAAGCCCGTTGCTGAAGAAGAAGGCGAAGAAAAGGAGGTCGAGAAAGAGAAATCAAAGAAGAAGAAAGACAGGGGTGAACACAATAAGCATCTCCTGAAGATCACTAGAGAGGAGCTGGAACATAGAGCCATGCAGTTCCTCGAGCCGTTCCACCAACTGAGTGACAAGGAGAACGGTCTGATGGAGTTCCGACCAGGAAAGTTCAGCGGAATTCACGTATCAGCTGAGAAGAGCAACAACAAGAACATCACAACACTCTCCGGCTTTGAGCTTTTCCTCGTTCCAAAGGATAAAGTTAACCAGCAGACAACCAACTTCATCAGCCTTCTACAACAGAAGTTTAATAGCAACGTAAGTGCCCACAACCTTCAGCGTAAGGCTGGTGGAAAGGAGCTATCCATTCAAGGCCACTTCCTGGATGAGGTTGTAGCTTTGCTAGTCGATGACTTCAAAATCCGAAAGGAGTACATCACGACAACGAACAAGCTCGACAAGAAAAAAAAGAATTGATTGTCAGGCAATACGATTCGTGTTTGGTTCTGGCCCTCCTTCCTTCGAGGCTTGCTTCGATGAAAGCAGCTGCTTCTGCTCAATTGCCATCTCCATCGCCAATAGGTTCTTCGGCGCTTTTTGTTTATGAGATGATGAAGCAAGCGACGGTTGCACAACACTGTCGGTTTGTTGCTGCCATGGTCGCTTTAAACGTTCATAGTTGTAATCGGTTCCTTCTACCATCATACTCTGCCACATCATCTACTCGCGTGACTACGATAATCGGTCAACCAGGCTAGGGTCTGGCACTGAGTGTACAGACCGGTCTCGATTCGATAGTTCTGGTTTTGGCAGGGCTACCACCCCACTGTTGGTGAGATGAACCTCAGCCACTTGGCTTGTCACGAGATTGTGGGTTGACGGTTGTTGACGCTCTAGCTGCACTACGCTAAGATTATTCGTGTGTTGGATAAAACTTCTTTGACGATCCGAATGTACTCCACTATTTGCGAAGCTCCCCATGATATGCAGCTGAGGAGTGTGATCTACTACTCTGAACGAACTCGAAGACTGAACTCCCAGGCTCTGTTGCGAGTTGGCCACTGAGCGCGCTGCATTTGGGTAGACCAACACATTGGGCGGATGTTGCTAGCTCTGACGGCTGTAACTCGAGATATGAAATTGATGCTGGCTATGGCTTCGATGGCTGAGCACCTTCCCGCTTTGTTGTGAGTGACCTCCAAGGGAAGGCTCCTTACTCGAAGCCGCATAGCTGGACATCGGCACTTAGTGTGGTACGATGGCGAAATGGGGTTCCTGCTTCTTGAGGAAGCTACGTTCATTGAGGTGATTGGCAGAGGTATCCTTATGCAGTTGTATGTGGTATCCAAACTAATGCGGTAGGTAGCCTCGCTTGCACAACACACAGTAAGTCTCCTCCGGAGGCTTCTACGTTGAGATACCGCAGATGTTGCTAACCGGTAGATGTTGTTGGAAGCGGTTGGGGGTTCTGCTGACGCTTGGCCCTGCATATTATTGCTCCTCCAGATGCAGTGCTGGTTGCGTGCTCGATGTAGCTGGTTTGAAGGTTTTGGCGTTGCTACCAATTGGTTGCTGGGAAGGTCCTTGATTTGGAATACTCAACTGAACCTTTCCGCTGTCGATGTCTACATTCAACCGGAGGTCGATGTTGAGCTGTTTCTGCGAGCTGTTGCTGCTGCCCGACTCAACCGAGGAAGGTGCGCGAGGAATAATCCTTACCTGCACTGGTTGACTAACTCTCTTCATGTTAAATTATGTAGGAACTGCAGTCGAGAAAATATACAGTGGTACCAGTCGAGGAGGCCTATAAGCTCAAGATCATCTAAAAGTACATAGCAGAGAAGAGTGGGCTAATCAAGGCATCTC
>ERZ724508.579-NODE-579-length-25337-cov-5.631516_pt1 | contig 25337 bp, 24 predicted proteins | sample MGYA00376041_ERZ724508 | MGnify/ENA primary metagenome ERZ724508 (study PRJEB28724, sample SAMN07190887) | wastewater metagenome | isolation source: effluent of sewage treatment plant in Hong Hong | place: USA: Christiansburg, Virginia | collected 2016-03-01 ...
CCACCTACATGGTGGAGGGCGGGTCCTCTCGTGACTTCCATAATATCCAGCGCATGGTGTACGACACACCTGAGCTGGCTCATGCATTGCTCGACAAGATTGCACTGTCGGTGATTGATTATCTGAATGCACAGATTCGTGCGGGTGCTCAGGTAGTACAGATTTTTGATACCTGGGGTGGTGTGTTGCCGGGGCCGTTCTATCGTGAGTTTTCTCTGGCCTATATGCAGAAAATCATTGCCGGTCTTATCCGCGAACATGAAGGCCGTCGTGTTCCTGTCATTCTGTTCACAAAGGGTGGCGGTCAATGGCTGACAGACATGGCCAATACAGGCGCTGACGCATTGGGACTGGACTGGACAACGGATATTGCCCGTGCCCGTCAGGAAGTGGGTAGCCGGGTTGCTCTACAGGGCAATATGGACCCGAGCATGTTGTTTGCCGGCCCCGAGAAAATTCGGGTTGAAGTGGCACGGATTCTAGAAAGCTACGGTACGGGTAACGGGCATATCTTCAATCTGGGTCATGGTATTGATCAGAAGGTGGACCCCGCCCATGCAGGAGTATTTATTGATGCGGTGCATGAGCTCTCGGCTCGCTACCACGGCTGATGATGCTGCGCTGTGAAGGAGTAACGGCATGAACCTCTTTACCGGTACACGTGAATTACGTCGCCTGCGTGAGCTGGTGGGTATCCTGCTGCGTTATGGTTTTGATGACCTGGTGAAATGGCTGGGCATGGAAGGAAGCGCCGATCTCTTTGGGCGCTGGTTCAATCGTGAGCTACCCATTGAGATTCGCCGCCAGCCACCGGAAGTGCGTGCACGATTGGCGTTGGAGGAAATGGGGCCAACGTTTGTGAAGTTTGGTCAGATTCTCGCGACGCGAGTTGATCTTCTCCCTCCTGAATGGATCAGTCAGCTGGAAGAGCTTCAGGACCAGACCCGTGCACTGCCATTTTCTCAGTTAAAGCCACTGGTTGAAGCCAGCCTTGGTGCTCGTCTTTCCGAATGCTTTCGGGAGGTGGATGAGGAGCCGGTGGGCACAGCCTCTATGGCGCAGGTGCATCGCGCTGTGACCTTGTCAGGCGAAGAGGTGGTGCTGAAGATCCGTAAGCCCGGTATCGAAGAAAAAATTGAGGCGGACCTGCGCTTGATGCGCAAGATTGCCGAGATTGCTGAAGCTCAGTCGCAGGAAATGCGTCGCTATCATCCTGTAGAAATCATGCAGGAGTTCGAGCGTTCATTGACGCGTGAGTTGGATTTCAGCATCGAGGCACGTAATGCAGATCGTATGCGAGAAAATCTACGGCAGCTTGATTTCATCAAGGTGCCACGTATTTACTGGCAGTGGACGTGCGAAGATCTTAACGTTCAGGAGTTCATTCGCGGTATTTCTGCCAAAAATGTTGATGAGCTGGATCGCTCAGGCGCGGATCGTAAGCAGTTAGCCCGACGCGGTGCGCGCGCCATTTGGAAGATGATGTTGGAAGATGGTTTTTTCCATGCCGACCCTCATCCAGGCAACTTTATTATTCTGCCGGGCAATCGCATCGCGATGCTTGATTTTGGTATGGTGGGGCGACTGACACCGACGCGTCGGGATCAGCTTATTCGCTTGATCCGCTGCGTTATTTTGCAAGAGCCTGAAAATGCTTCAACGGTGTTGATCGAGTGGGCGGGTGGACGCTTTGTTAATCGAGAGGCATTGAGTGCGGAAGTGTCGAGTTTGCTGGAGCGTTTTGATGGCGTTCCTATAAATGAGTTGGATATTTCTGCGCTGCTCAATGATGTAGCGTCCATTTTGCGCAATCATGCTGTGCGTTTGCCTAGCGACATCACTCTGCTGGTAAAGGCTTGTGTCACGCTGGAAGGGTTTGGTCGATTGATTGATCCGGACTTCCAGTTAATGGAAGAGGCGGCGCCCCTGCTGAAAAAGACGCTGGTGACGCGCTACTCACCCAAGATGTTGGTAAAGTCTTTTCGGGTGCGGGCAATGGATGCGGTTGAGCGCTTGTATAACCCATCAGTCCCTATTTTCGGGGCTTCGGCTAACGGCATGATGGCTTCTCAGTCGCTGGATACAGACGAGGTGGAAAGGTTGGTTAATCGCCTTGAGAAAGCGAGCCACCGACAAACGCGTGCCATTCTGCTGGCGAGTCTTTTTGTAGTCAGTGGGATGATTACCCAGATAGAGAGTGGGCCACACCTATTGGGCCTGCATGTTCTGGGCGTGCTGAGCCTGATGGGGTGCTCCCTGTATTGGGTCTGGATGCTCGTTAATATCTGGTGGAGTGAGCGTGGGCATCGCTCCTGAGTTCTATTTATTTCTGGCTTGAATCATAGAGGAGGCAGTTATGCCGTCGATGGATGTGGTATCCGAACTGGAAATGTTCGAAGTAGGTCACGCGGTGGCCAACACGGTAAAAGAAGTTGCCACGCGCTTTGATTTTCGCGGCTCTAAGGTCGAAGTTGAGCTTAAGGAGAAAGATAAGCTCATCAAGCTGAGTGCGGAAAGTGACTTTCAGGTGGATCAGGTGCGTGCCATGCTGGAAAGCAATATGATCAAGCGTAAGGTAGATCCTCAATGCTTGGATATTCAAAAGATGGAGGCATCCGGCAAGGAAATACATCAAACCATCAAGCTGCGTGATGGATTGGAGTCAGATATAGCAAAGAAAATTGTTAAAGCCATCAAGGATTCGGATATTAAGGCACAGGCCAGCATCCAGGGAGATAAAGTGCGTGTCACGGATAAAAAGCGTGATGTGCTGCAGGCAGTGATGGCTTTGTTACGCGAACAGAAGCTTGGGATACCACTGCAGTTTAATAATTTTAAGGATTGAGAGTGCGATCCATAAAAACCCCGGATTTCCGGTTTTTTTATGGATCAGGAAGTCACTTTATTTCGGCGAAAATCGAGAGGAGTCACGCCAGTCCACTTCTTGAAAACGCGAGAAAAGTTGGAGCTTTCTTGAAAGCCAAGAGTGTAGGCAATTTCTTTTACGGATTTTTCAGAATTGCGTAAAAGTCCTACCGCTTGCTCATGACGCTCGCAATCCAGCAATGATTGGTAGGACGTATTATTACGTCGCAAGCGGTTACGGAAGGTGCGGGCCGACATGTTAAAGGTATCGGCGACTATCGACATCCGAGGAAGCGGGCCATCAGCACGCTTTAGGTGAAAGCGTACGGCATCCACAAAAGAGTTCTGTGTGCGCGCCATCTCCATGCGTGAACTGATCTGGTTGACGAGCAGACGATGGGTGTCGGCATCGGCAGTTTCTACGGGGCTATCAAGGAGGTTGTGTGGGATGGAGACGCCGTAAAAACTGGCATTAAATTGCACATAACCATCAAAGTAAGTGTCGTAGTCGGCGGCATTGGCGGGCGTTGGGTGGGCGAAATGGAATACCAGTTCACGCGTGCGCTCACCCAAAATCAACTTAAGGATGTTGAATGTACTGAGCAGCATAATGTCAAAAGTGAATGGCGCATTCACAGGCACATCGCTAATCATTTCGAAGACCAGTACGCGGCTGCTGCGGCGGTCTTCCTGATGCATTAGCAGGAAGGGGGCTACCAGTCCGATATAATCATAAAAAAGATCGATGGCATCTTGCAGGCTACCCACGGTCAGCACGGCAGCACCCAACAGGCCATGGGAGCTCGGACGTAAGCGAGTCGCATACCGCAGGGCAAGATCTGGTGCAGAGCATGCCGCAACCCCGTTGCGGAATATCGTAACAACCTCGGCAAACGGTACGAGCAGTTCTGGATTATCCAGTTGGCTGTATTCAATGCCTGTGTCGGCCAACAGCGTTTCAGGAGGAACCGCCCACTCCGATTCGAGTAGTTGCACAAATTTGCGAGGGTAGGCACCAAACGTCAGGAAACGACCGGGGCTTGTTATTTTTTTCATGGCCATGCGTCTCTCCAGCAGACAACGCGCGTCCTGCATTATGAACAAAAATGAGCCCGATGCTCTTGGCCGAACAGCCTCACTGTTTCGTCATTTTTGGTGTTTTGGCCGATTTTGTTGGACAGAGTAAGCGTGCTTCATGCTTTTTAGCTGAAGATTTGTTGTTGGAGTCTAATTGGCAAGACTTTGCAGTCGCGGCTTATCATGTGCGGATGAAGAGGCTTATATACGGTACTTGGGTGTTTTCTCTTGACCGAAGAGCCGCTTGTCGCTTACATGGCGGGGCTTTTTGATCAGGGAGTAACAGCATGAGTTTCAGCAATAATCTCATCCGCATTGTCGGTAAGTTTGATTTTCTGCCTCCTAATCTGCGCTCGACGGTCATTTCCAAGATATTTGGTCGGGTGGTTCCTCTCGTTGGCACGGCAGGGTTGCGCTACGATGAGCTCACTCCCGAGCGAGTGGTGGTGAGTATTCGTAATCGTCGCCCAGTTCAGAATCATATTGACGGGGTACACGCTGCCGCGATGGCGTTGCTGGCGGAAACAGCCACTGGCTTTGTGGTGGGAATGAACCTACCTGATGACAAGCTGCCGTTGATCAAGTCGTTGAAGGTTGACTACCAGAAGCGCACGAAGGGCGACATGCGTGCAGTAGCAACGCTTTCTAACGAGCAGATACAGCTGATTCGCACAACACCTAAGGGTGAGGTGCTGGTGCCAGTGGTAGTGACTGATGAGTCTGGTCAGGAGCCAATTCAGTGCGAGATGCTGTGGGCCTGGGTGCCCAAGAAATAAAAGTCACCAAAGAAATAGAAGGTGCCCCTAAAGAAGTAAAAGCCAAAAACAAGTGGCTCGTTAAGTCAAAAAACCGGCTAATTTGCCGGTTTTTTTGTGTCAGCAACAAGGCTCAGTAGTGGGGGGGGCGTTCCTGATCGTCGCTGTTGGCAATATCAGAGGGGGAAAGGGTTTTAACCTGCTCATAGACGAGACGTAGTTCACGCTGTATCAGGTCCAGTTGCTGTTGTTGCTCTGCGACGATGGTGTTGAGGGTTTCCAACAGCTCATCCTGGAAGGCGACCTTGGTTTCCAGGTCGTTCAGGCGTGATTCCATGGTATGGGGGTGTCCATATCGTGAGGATGAAAAGCAGATTGTAGTCTGCCAGCCGCCTGACGGCATCCTCCTGATGCGCCAAGCCTGTTATCCTGCGCGCCGTCTTCCGGTGGTGTCTGTCATGAGTCTGTTATCCCTACGCGATGTTTCCCTGAGCTTTGGCAGTGCGCCGTTGCTTGATCGAGTCAATTTCAGCCTGGATCGTGGCGAGCGCGTGTGCGTAGTCGGCCGTAACGGTGAAGGCAAATCGACCTTGCTGAAGGTAGTGGAGGGAGTGCATCTGCCGGATAGCGGTGATGTCGTACGTCAAGGCGGCCTAGTGCTGGCGAGTTTGCCGCAGGAAGTGCCGGTGACATTGACTGGGACGGTATTTGACGTGGTGGCCGATGGCCTAGGAGAGGCGGCTGGTCTGCTGTCCCGTTACCACGCCCTGAGTGACCGTTATGCGCATGGGGATGATTCCGTGCTAGACGATTTAAGTCGTACTCAGGAAGCACTCGAAGCCGCAGGTGGCTGGCAGCTGGATTCAAAAGTACAGCAGGTGCTTTCGCGTCTGCAGCTGGATGGCGATGTGGACTTTGCCAGCCTATCGGGAGGGCGTAAGCGTCGTGTGTTATTGGCACGCTCGCTGGTGAATGAGCCGGATATCCTGTTGCTCGATGAGCCCACCAATCACTTGGATATCGAATCCATCACGTGGATGGAAACTTTTTTTAAGGACTATCAGGGTACCTTGCTGTTTATCACCCATGATCGTAGTTTTTTGCAGAATATTGCGACCCGCATTATTGAGATTGATCGCGGGCAATTGCGTGATTTCCCCTGCACCTATCCTGAGTATTTGGAACGTAAGCAACAGTTACTAGACGCTGAGTCGCAGGCCAACTCACTGTTCGACAAGAAGCTGGCACAAGAGGAAGTCTGGATTCGTCAGGGCATCAAGGCCCGTCGTACCCGCAATGAAGGGCGTGTGCGTGCACTTAAAGAGTTGCGCAATGAACGTGCCGAACGTCGTGAGCGGATAGGCAAGGTTAACTTGGCGGTGAGCGAGGCGGAACGCTCAGGCAAGATGGTGCTGGAGGCGGATAACATCTCACTGGGCTTTGGTGATCAAACGCTGGTGACTGATTTCTCCGTGATGGTGATGCGCGGTGACAAGATTGGCTTGATTGGGCCGAATGGCGTCGGCAAGACCACATTGATACGAGCACTGCTAGGGCAGATTCCGGTGCAGAAAGGCGAGGTACGCCACGGCACAAAGCTGGAGGTTGCCTATTTCGACCAGCTACGGGCGCAGCTGGACCCTGAGCGCACTGTGATGGAAAGCGTGGTGGAAGGTTCGGACTTTATTGAGGTCAATGGGCAACGCAAACACGCACTGGCCTATTTGCAGGATTTCCTGTTCTCACCACAGCGTTCCCGTACGCCGGTGAAGGCGCTGTCCGGTGGCGAACGCAACCGTTTGCTGCTGGCAAAGTTGTTTACCCGCCCGGCCAATCTGCTGGTGATGGATGAACCGACGAATGACCTGGATGTGGAAACGCTGGAACTGCTGGAAGAGTTGCTGGTGACCTACAGCGGCACACTGCTACTGATTAGCCATGACCGTGCCTTTCTCGACAACGTGGTAACCAGTACCTGGGCGTTTGAAGGCAACGGCGTTGTGCGTGAGTATGTTGGCGGGTATGAAGACTGGCTGCGGCAGCGTGCAATCGCAGGGTCAGTGGCGAAGACAGTAAAGCCGGTAATTTCAGCAGAAAAGGCGACGATTGAGCCTGCCCGACGCAAACTCAGCTATAAAGAACAGCGTGAGCTAGACGCCATTCCTGGCCAGATTGAGGCGCTTGAGGCAGAGCAGGCATCAATTCAGGCCAAGCTTAATGATGCGAGCTTCTATGTGCAGTCGCCGCAGGAAGCAGCGGCGGCAGCCGAGCGGCTGAGTTGTGTTGAGGAGGAGTTGCTGGGCGTGCTGGAGCGCTGGGAAGCATTGGGCGGCTGATGGCGTTGTGCAGAGTGGTTTCAGTCTGACACCTCCACGGGGTATCATCGGCGTGCTGCAATGGTCGGGCACGCCAGCATCCCCCCCTAGAACAAAGCCCGGCAACATTCAGCATCACCATTCAGGTGACATTTTCCGGTCAGGCAGGCCGGTTTTGAGGGAGATTCAGACATGCAGCGTTCCTTGACTGGCCTCGTCCTGGCCACCCTGTTTCTGACAGGCTGCGCTATCGGCCCCGGTCCGCAGAAGTCCGGCATGTACCATGCGCCAGCACGCGCTTATTCCTTGGCCTTGGATTCGGGTGCTTTCCGCGGTGCGGTAACCATGACGGAACAGTGTGACGCTAAGGGCGGTACACTTAATCTGTGGGATGAAACCGGGCGTTTCTTCCGTATCGACTACCTCAAGCTCAACAAGCATCCTGTCGCGGAAGTCCCCAACTTTGCCAGCGAACGCACGATTGACGAGTTGGTGCAGAATAATTATCTGCGCGAAGTAGTATCTGCTGCCGAAGGGATCAACCACAGTGAGGTTCGACTGTCCGAGTTTGTTGATACCGGTCGTGGCGATGCCATGTTCAGTGTTGCTAGCATCGAGATGAAGCCTGAAGCCTTGCCCTACGGTGTAGAGTCCAAATCATATTTCTACGGCTTTCTGGTCTTCACCAAGGGTGACTTTGTTTACGTGCTGCAGCATCGGTTTGATGCGTATCAGCCGGACAAAATGAAAAACCTGTTGTCGGCGCTGCGTCAGGATATGCTGGTGCCAGGCATGCTGCGGCACAATGAAAGTGCCTTAAAAGAAGCCCAAAGTGGCGAACAGCAGTCCTCCGGACCAGACGGCTGCTGATGTCAGTTTGTCAGCCTCTGGCTTCTGATGCCAAAAGGCTGCTGGAGGCAGAGGCTCGCACTCAACTGGCCCTGCATGCCTTGCAGGGTTGGCAGCTGCTTTTTGAGGGTGCCGGTTGGCGCCTGCTCAAAACCTACCCTACGTCCAACTTCGCTCAAGCATTGGCTCTGGCCCAGCGTATCGGCTGGCTGGCCGAGCAAGAGCAGCACCATCCTGAGTTGACCATTGCCTGGGGGCGTTGCACGGTGGCGTGGTGGACGACAAGCCTTAATGGCCTGCATGAAAATGACTTTCTGATGGCCGCAGCGACGGACGACATCCTGTTCAGTGGCAGGGAATTGTCCTGAGTATTGACGGTCGGTACACTGCGGCACTTTCGACCTGTTAGTCACTTGAGGACGGTATGCCCGATTTCGACAATCTTCCTGCGGTGCCGATGGTGCCCGCCCCGTGGCAACTCAAAGGTCAGGGCTACATTTTGGCAATTCGCTTGCCGGATGCGTTTCTTGATAACGAATCTTTCTTGCCCGACAACCTTCGCCCAAGTCGGCGTGGTGGAACGGGCTATGTGATGTTTGTCGACTACAGCCAGTCCGATGCAGGCCCGTATTACGAGTTGTTATATATTCCGGGCAGCCTGTCGTTTGGTAAGAAGCGGCATTTATCGATCAGCAAAATCTATGTATCAAGCTGGGACTCGGTGGTGAATGGCCGTGAGAACTGGGGTATTCCTAAAGAGTACTGCGACTTCCAGGTGCGCTACGGTGCGAATGGGGTGGATGAAGTGCGCTTGGTGCGGGATGGTCAGGTGATTGTTGAGTTGGCATTTAAGCCACGCCTGTTCCGTCTGCCGTTTGATGGCCGACTCATCCCCGCGCGACTCCGTACGCTGGCGCAGCAGTTCAAGGGGCGTGAGTTTGTTTATATTCCGACAGCAAAAGGGCATGTAAAGCCGGCATCGCTTGTGCACTCGCGCATTGATCCGCGATATTTTCCCGATGTTAGCCAAGGCAAGGTGATGGCCTGCGTTAAGGTCATAGACTTTGACATGACGTTTCCGGTGGCGACAGTTCGTTATTTGGACTGAGGCATGACATCAAAAAAAGCCCGGTCTGTCTTAAAGGCAGCCGGGCTTTTTAATGTTCAATGTGGAGTGCAGCAATTACTTGGGCATAACTATTGAGGTGCAACTATTTAGGTACGACCCGTGGAATGTCGTGATTCAAATCCGGAATGAGTTTTTTTGAGAGCAGTGCGCCAGGAATGCGGTGCCGGATGCCATCATGAAGCCGAGGCAGTTCAGACCAGTGCATACCCGGATAAATATGGTGTGCCGTGTGATAGCCCAGATTCCACGAGGTGAAGTTATACAGCGGGTGTTCGACATTGCGTGATGCCAGCAGATGATCATCGGTGCAAAGGCCGGAGTGTTGCTGGTAGGTGTTGTCGAGCAGGACCACCAGCATAGCAATCATGGGAATGACAAATACGATCAGCGCATTGATTGGGTTAATCAGCACAAAAGCCAATAACACTAGATTGCTGATGACGAACCAGCGTTTAAAGCGTGCGAACAGGACGGGGTGGCGGGGGCCAATCTTCCATATCTCTGGATAGATCATCAGTGCGTTCCAGAGGTCGTATTTAATGCGGCTCATGGTGCGGCCATCCGGCTCCTGCCAGCCAGAGGGATCGATGTGTTGATCCAGATAATCACCGTGATGCCCAATGTTGTGATGAATAGTCCATGAATAGGGACTCGTACCGGTTTGCAGGTGCATCACGGTTTCAATGAATCGATTGGCCCAAGGGCGGGTGAAGATATTGACATGGTGGTGGTTGTGGCAGACCGCGCCACAGGACACTTGGATTACCATGAGTAACGCGACAAGGACGGCCAGCTGCCAAGGGTTTTGGATGCTGAAGAAGGCCAGAAGCTGAAGGATAAACACGCCAAACACCAGTAGGGCGGCGGGGATATCCTGTCGGTGACGAAAAAACGGCATGGCGGCTCGCAGGTCGAAGTTATTGTTATCATGCAGCCCGGTGCGTCCGGGTGCCAGTAGTATAAGGGCCGCTGTAACGGACTGTCAGTCCCGATGGATAGGTGGCAGACAGGATGTCCGTATTTATTGAGTATGCAGTCGGAGATCGTAACGTGAAAGCATCTGCGTCCAAGTGGCGTATTAACCTCTACCCACCTTTTCTGGGAGCAGGAATTCGGGCGGAGCGCATCAGCGATGATTTTATGGAGGCTGACGTATCCTTGGTGTTGCGCTGGTACAACCGCAACTATGTGGGGACCCAGTTTGGCGGCAGTCTCTATGCCATGACAGATCCCTTCTTCATGCTGATGCTGATGAATATCCTGGGACGTGATTACATTGTGTGGGATCAGGCGGCCAAAATTGATTTTGTTAGCCCAGGCAAAGGCAAAGTATGGGCTCGATTCCGGCTAACTCATGAGGAGATTGTGCGCATTAAGGCGGAGGCAGAAAGTGGCGATCCGTTGCGGCCGGTTTATCTGGTAGAAGTGCGTGACGAGCAGGATGTATTGGTCGCACGAGTCGAAAAGACGCTCTACATTCGTAAGAAACTACCAAAGAAAGCGTAGTGGGTTGGTAGCAGCATGCTTTCATCATTTGCGAACATTTCTGATCCAAATATTTAACCGTTTTATTATTTTTTCGAGATTGCCATGGCCTTTCGTATCATCCCTGTCACGCCGTTTGAGCAGAATTGCACCCTGATTTGGTGCGATGAGACCATGGAGGCCGCTGTGGTTGATCCGGGCGGCGATCTGGATCGTATTTATGCGGCGGTGGCGGCAGCAGGCGTCACGCTAAAGCAGATCTTGCTGACGCATGCGCACATTGATCATGCCGGTGGTGTGGCGGAGTTATCGGAGCAAAAGCACCTGCCTATTATTGGGCCTCATGAAGGAGACTTGTTCTGGATTCAGGGTCTTGATGAGCAATCGCGCCGCTTTGGTTTCAAACCCTCTCGGCCTTTTGTGCCAACACGTTGGTTGCATCAGGGCGATACCGTGCAGGTCGGTAAGCTGACGCTCGAGGTATTACACTGCCCCGGCCATACCCCCGGCCATGTCGTCTTCTTTGAGCCAACATCTCGCTTGGCCATCGTTGGTGATGTGTTGTTTGCAGGCTCTATTGGCCGCACTGACTTTCCTGGCGGCGATCACCAGACTCTGATTGATGCCATTCGGCAGAAGTTGTTTACGCTGGGGGATGATGTGCAGTTCATTCCCGGCCATGGCCCCATGTCGACCATAGGGCGTGAGCGAGCCACTAACCCTTTTGTGGCGGATCACCGTTTCGGCTGAATTCTTACGGGCGGTAGCTTCGTCCGGTCAACGCGCCATGTACTGCTAGGTACTGGCTAACCTCATCAGATTTGGGGCATCCTCATAAGGTTTATAACTTTAAGAAGATGCCCTCATGACAGCAGCCTTTTCGCCTGACCAGACTCCTCGCCAGATTCTCGTGACCGGCGGTGCCGGATTCATTGGCTCTAATGTCGTCAAGGTATTACGTCATCGTTATCCCGCATCAAAAATTCGTGTGCTGCATCTGCCCAAGGAAAATTTGCTCAATTTGCAGAGTGTCGATGGCATCGAATTAATGTCAGGAGACTTGCTCAATCCACTGGACGTGCGTCGAGCAGTGCAGGGCTGCGATGTGGTATTTCATCTTGCAGCAGTTTATGCGTTGTGGCTGCCGGATATGTCCTTACTGGATCGCGTTAATGTTGATGGCTCGCGATTGGTGCTGGAGGAGTGCGTAAAGCAGGGTGTGCAGCGCGTGGTGCATACCAGTTCGTTTGCCGTGTTCGCGGGACAAGGTCTTGATACGGCGTGTACCGAGCGCTCGTCGTTTGCTCTGGCAGACTCGCATTACAGCCGCACCAAGTATGAGTCGCATCGCATGGCGGAAAGCTATGCCCGCAAGGGGCTGGATGTTGTGCTGGTGTGTCCGACTTGCCCGGTAGGGCCAGGAGATGTTGGGCCAACACCAACAGGCTCGATTATCACTGAAATGTTCAAGACACCTATTGCGATAGCTTTACGGACTGAAGCGAATTATATCGATGTGCGTGACTGTGCCATGGGGCATGTGCTGGCGCTGGAAATGGGGCGTACTGGTGAGAGCTATATTTTGGGCGGCGAAAATTACACGCATGAAGATATTGTGCGGCGCTGTATGCGTCTGACAGGTATTAAGCGGCCACTGTTTGTGTTGCCGCCGGATGCACTTAAACCAATAGCCGTAGTGGCGACCTTGCTGGCCAAGATTACGAAAAAAGCGCCTTTTACAACAACGGTAGAAGTCGAGATTACCAAGAAGGGACTGATTACGGATGCCTCCAAAGCGCGGCGGGAGTTAGGCCTGACCGTGCGTCCTATTGAGGAAACGCTAAAGGATGCGATTAGCTGGTTTGTGCAGCATGGCTATATTACGGATAAAGCACTATTGACCCGGATGGATAAGGCGCCACTAACGACAATTTGAAAACTGCAGCCCCCCCTTGAATGGGGGAGGTAGGCTGCATTTAGTGCCGTAAAACCTATCGCTTGTCGGAAGACGGCTATTCTGACTGGGTAACTAGGCAGTCTGCTCTACGCTGTATACAGGATTGGGCCTGAATACCGTAGGCAGGTAAGAGATGTTGAAAAGTACGGATATTCATTCAGAAGCAGTGGTGAATGATCGCGAGGTGGCTGACATTGAGCGCCTGCGTGACAGGCGTCGTCTGCGGCTTGTATTTGGCCCTGATCTAGAACGGTCCTACCAGCAGGACTATCAGCAGCGCGCAGCGGGAGCCTTCCGCTATGGCTCTATTCTGGTTTTTCTTCTGTATTCCCTGTTGGGCACTGGTATCTATGTGCTTATGCCCGAACGCGATGCCCAAAGCTGGCTAGCGCTTTATGGTGGTATTGGCGGCACTCTCCTGATTGCAGGTACGCTCTCTTATATTCGCCAGCTGAACTCTTGGTTTAATGTTTATATTGGCTTATGCGGTTTTAGTGCAATCACTTTGTCGGTAGCGGTCACAGGTGTTGTGCATGAGGCGGAAGCAGAGCAGCTGATTCAGGCTACTATTATTTACACGCTGATTATTATTTATGGCGTGATCGGCTTGCGCTTCCAATACGCTACCTTGGCGTGCTGGGGTGGAGGGCTAGCGGGGTTAGTGCTGAGCAATATGCTCGACGGTAATCTGAACTGGGAAATATTTTTTCGTACCTACGTGGGTGCCAGTGTCATGGGTATGTTCATGGCCTATTACGCCGAACGCCGTGATCGAGAAATGTTTCTTCAGTCTCGCTTGTTGCAAATCGCCAAGTGGCGCACCGACCGTTATGCAGAGCAACTCGACAAGCTCTCCCGCGAGGATGGTTTGACCGGGCTGGCCAATCGCCGGCATTTTGACGAGGCATTGAAGGAGGAGTGGCTTCGCGCCAGCCGTCAGAAAAGCTCACTCGCTGTACTGATGATTGATGTTGATAACTTCAAGCATTTCAACGACAAGCTGGGGCATCAGGAAGGTGATCGTTGCTTGCGGACAGTAGCGGATTTATTGGCGGCACATGCGCGTCGCCCAGGCGAGTTGGTGGCGCGTTATGGAGGAGAGGAGTTTGTAATGATTTTTCCGGATACCGATCAGCCGCAGGCAATGCAGATTGCCGAGCATGTGCTGGACAGTATTCGTGAGGCCCGTATTCCTCAGCCGGATGGGCTTGGGTGCTGGTATGTGACGGTGAGCGTTGGCGCCTCGGCTACCATACCTTCTGAGCGCCTGACATCATCCCGCTTGCTGGTGGCGGCGGATCAGGCGCTTTATCACGTTAAAAATAACGGTCGTAATGGTTGCTGGTGCCAGTCGCCAGAAATTCGATCAACTTCAGGGCAGTTATTCAAGGATGTTAAATGGATGATGTAGGTCTGTATAATTTTACCAGAGCAGATCATTACCACATTAGATCATCCGGGATTTGGTAGGCCGCGTAAGGGTCTTCTTTATCATCTTTATCAATTGCGCGTGTGTTCAGTAGAACGACGGCACTTTCATCGCGACTGCGAATTTTCTCAGCCACAATCGTTGGCACCAATTCATGGCTTTCATCAAGACGCACAACGGCGATCTGGCCTCGCGCGAGCTGATCCTGTTGCTCTGCCGTTACGTATAGTTTCTTGATTTTGCGTTGGTCAGTGAACTGGTAAGAAACGCCACCACCTTTACGATCGATACGATGTACTTCGATCAATTGACGAATTTGTGCTGGCAGTGCCTTGAGCGCTTGTTCGGAAACACGGGCACGGTTTAACTCGCGATCACGCTCTGCTTTTTCAGCGATAGCCTGCTGAGCTATATCGTGTGCCGTTAGGGCGTTAGGATCTTTGGCTTGTACGCGTTTTTCGTGCTCGGCACGGCGAGCATTTTTAGCATTAGCCAGGCCGGCTTTCATGAGCTGGTCTTTGAGTGACATGATCGGGCTCCGGGTTATTTCTGGGGAATGATGCGAAGGCCGGCATCTTCGATGGTGATAAGGCGGTTTTTATAGAGTGAGCCAATCGCTTGCTTGAATACCTTTTTGCTAACGCCGAATAATTTGTAGATGGCCTCGGGTGGGCTCTTGTCAGTAACGGCCATAAAGCCATCGTTGCGGATAAGCTTGTCGAGAATGCCTTGAGCGGCACTATCAATCTTGTCAGGGCCGGGGGGAGTAAGAGCGATGTTGAGGCGAAGATCACTGCGTAAGGTTTTGACCCAGCCATCCCTGCGCTCACCTTTGCGGGCATTGCCGAAAAGCTCGTTGTTATGCACCAGTCCCCAGTAGCGGTTATTGACCACTGCGCGTACGCCCAGATCGGTGCGGTCGCCGATCAGTAAACTGACTTTATCACCTTCATTAAAGCCTTCAGCCTCGCGTGCCAAAAAGTCGTCCAGTCGCGCGGATGCGGCAATACGGCCGCTGCTGTCCTGAAAGACCATAACCAGTACCGAACGGCCCGGTTCCAGGCCAATCTTTTGTTCGCGCGGAACCTCGTTCCACGGCAGCATCAGGTCCTTGGCCAAGCCCCAGTCCAGAAAGATGCCTGCGTCGTTTTCGGCCACGATTTTTAACCACGCCACATCACCCACCTGAGCCAGTGGGGTCTGCGTGGTGGCGATCACGCGGTCCTCGCTGTCGAAATGGACGAACACCTCAACGGAGGCGCCAACAGCGATGTCAGGCGGAAGCAGGCGAGTGGGCAGCAGGATGTCGCCACCTTCTCCATCGTCCGTGTGGCCATCAAGAATCGCGCCATGGCCGGTGAGACGGAGGACGGTGAGGGTGTTGAAGCGACCGATAACTGCCATGGCAGATCCCTGAGGATGAATATTCAGGGGTGAATTGTGAGGCCCCGGCGCTGGCGCGTCGAGGCCGCTTTGGTATCAGGAGAGGAGAAATCACCCAGCGCCCTCACAAGGGGCACTGGGTGTCTGGTATTAAAGCAGCTCGAACTCGTCACCTTGCTCAGGGATTGCCACGTTCCAGCCAAGCTGTCGTTCCAACTTCTGCCGCAGGCCGTCGGAGGCCACAGGTTCCCCATGCGTAATAAAGGTTTGCTGTGGCGGGGTCAGTGGCTTGAGCCAGTCCAACAGCTCCGAATAATCGGCGTGGGCTGACAGGCCGTTAATTTGCTCGACCCTGCAACGAATATCCACTTCCTGACCATAGATACGTAGCGTGTCGGCACCGGTCAGTAACGTCTGCCCGCGTGTACCCTCCGCTTGATAGCCCGTAATGATCAGTGTGTTGTTTGTGTCGTTACCAAAGGCAATGAGGTGATGCAGAATGCGGCCCCCATTCAGCATGCCAGCGCCAGCAATGATGATCTTGGAATGTTCGCTGGCCGATAGAGCCTGTGATTGTTCACTCGTACGGGTGTAAATCACATTGCTGCTCATGGCTTCGCATTCGGCATGATTCAGGCGATGTTCTTTATCGTTACTCTTGAAAACCTCGGTCACGTTGATGGCCATTGGGCTATCAAGATAGATAGGCACGCGAGGAATTCTCTTCAGCGCCATCATTTGCGTCAGCAGATACATCAAGGTCTGGGAGCGACCCACAGCGAATGCAGGAATGAGGACAGTGCCGCCTTTGGCAACGGTCTCACTGATTATTTGTGAAAGCTTTTCGATGACATCATCTTGTTCGTGTAAACGGTCGCCATAGGTGGACTCAACCACCAACCAGTTAGTGTCCTTCAAGGCGGCAGGAGGGTTCATCACTGGATCGTGCGGGCGGCCAACATCACCACTGAATGTAATGCTCTTGCCTTCGCACTCCACGCGTACACAGCTGGAGCCAAGGATGTGACCTGCCGGTGAAAAACTGATGGTGAAGGGGCCAATCTTGAACGGATGGGCATAAGCGGCCGTCCGGAACTGGGTTAACACTTTTTCGGCATCGGCGGCGGTATACAGAGGCTCTGCCGGTTCGTGCTTACTGTAACCATGGCGATTGGCATGCCGCGCATCTTCTTCCTGCAAGTTACCGCTGTCGATCAGGAGGATTTCGGCAAGTTGGCGGGATGCCGGCGTGCACCAGATATGTCCATGAAAGCCTTCACGCATCAATCGTGGCAGATAGCCGGAGTGGTCGAGGTGGGCATGGGTCAGTACAACGGCCTGAATTTCCCGGGGATGAATAGGAAACGGTTTCCAATTGCGGCTGCGGATGTTTTTCACACCTTGAAACAGGCCGCAGTCGATCAAGATACGCGTGTTTTCATGAGTCAGCAGGTAGCGTGAGCCGGTAACAGTGCCGGCAGCACCAAAAAATTGAATTTTCATAAGAGTCTAGGGCTCCTTGTTTGTTTGGCTGCGGGTGTTATTCGGAGCATTGTTCCGCGACCTGCTTCGGTGAGGTCAATAGTGCCGTAGTATTAGCGAGTCTTTTCGATTTTGTCTGCATGGCATAGAGAGTTACTTTCACAGATAATCATAGTCCTTTACTTGCTGCTCCGGCCCTGATTTGCATCAGGATTTGTTTAGCTGGCGATTTTTCAGCGATTTCTGTTTTTTGCGATCCCATCATGCCTCGTTTTCTCTTTGTGCCCCTGTTTGGCCTGCTGTTGAGTGCTTGTAATAGCGCTCCGCATGCGCCCGTCAACAATCCTTTACCATCGGCACCGCCGGTGATGCCAGCATCCATTATTAGCGTGCCGGTTACCGTTGATCTAGACCAGGTTCGAGATCAGGTCCTTAAGAGGGCGCCCAGTCCGCTGGTATCTGGCAGCCAGACCCAGATTCTCCGGGTTCGCTTCAATCCGACGGGGCAGTCCGGTGAGCCGGGGGCTTGCAGTATTACGGAGCTCAATTGCCTGGCGAAGCGTGCGGCGGGAGCGGTTGCTGTGGATTACACGGTGCCGGTTGAGACGGTGATCACCCATCAGGTGTACTTGCGCGATCTCAGCATGCGCATGACGGGTAACCAGTTCAATCTGCTTAGCCAAGTCGAATTCGCCATCAATACCCGTATCAAGTCATCACTGGCCCAGTTTGGCGTGGCCAGTTGCGGCGTAAACGAAACCATGCCGCGTATTGAGCTCGCCATGACAGGAACCGTCGACTGGGTCGCCGCGAAAGGCGACTTTGTGGTGACCTCAAAAGGTTGGAGCATGAAGTGGATTCGACCCTGCAACATTACGGCATTTCAATTAAATGTTGAGGCGCTACTGGATTTGCCCGGCGTGCGTGAGCAGGTTAAGGCGGCCATGGATGAGGCGCTGGTGAGTGGCTTGCGTCAGGTAAATCTGCGTAGTGCATTGGCACGGGCTTGGCCGGAGTTGAATGCTCCTCGCGAGGTGCAGCCAGGAATGTGGTTATTGCCCCAGCCGAAGCGAGTCGCCTTTGCTGATCCAGTGGGTAATGGCCGTTATGTAACCTCCGGCGTATTGGTTGAGGCATTTCCAATTATTCAGAGCGGTGTAAAACCACAGGTAAAAGTGATGCCAGTGCCCGCACCCGAGCGAGGCATCAGTGGCGATACGTTCTATGTGGCCTTAACGGGCGATATCGCGCTGGAAGAAGCATCGCGACTGCTGAATCAGCAGATGGCAGGCAAGCCAATTGTGGCAGGGACGCACAAGGTAGTGATCGAGGATATTCGTCTCTATGGCAGCGGAGACAAAGCGGTCATCGGGTTGTCACTGGCACAGCCGCTTCGGGCCGAGATTTTCGTTTTAGGCCGCCCAGTATTTGATGTTGAAAAAAACGAGGTGCGCTTCGAGGACATGGAATACTCCTTAGGGACGCGCAGCTTTTTAGCCAAGTCAGCGAATTGGTTGCTGGGCTCGACTTTTCGTAGCGCACTTCAAGAACGAGCACGCTTTCGGTTTGATGAAGATCTGGCCGAAACACTCAAAGATTTTCGAGATGTGCGACAGGATTTGGGCGGTGGTTTATTGTTGCGTGGCAGTCTACAGCGGGTAAAACCACGGGGGCTGTTTTTTACGCAGGACCGCCTGCGGGCTTATGTGCAAGCAGAGGGGCGGGTAGCACTGGATGTGGGCCGTATTCCCGCTCCTTGATAGCTCAGAAAGCCTGAGAAGAGAGCTCTAGTAGTCAGTTTTTCTTTGCGGCCAGAATAGCCTTACTGGATTGAGTAAGGAAAAATTGCGCATAAAAAAACCGGCCACAATCGTTGCCGGTTCTCTGAGTGAGTGCGCAGTGATTAGATCAGTGCTTGAGCGCAAACTCATTGATGATGGCTTCTAGCTCGGACTCCACTGCAGGTTTGCAGACATAGGCGCGAGCACCTTGGCGCAGTCCCCAGAAGCGATCGCTTTCCTGAGTTTTGCTGGAGATCATGATAACGGGAATATGAGCTGTTTCTTTGTCATTTAGCAGTTTGCGCGTGGCCTGATAACCATTCAGTTCAGGCATCACCACATCCATCAAAATGATGTCCGGCTGCTTTTCGCGTGCCGCAGTAATGGCAGACTGACCATCTTCAGCAAATACAAAATTGTGGCCATATTTCTTCAGCATGCTGTAGATGGCGAGCTTGTCGGTGGGGGAGTCATCAACGATAAGTACGCGGGCCATGGCAAAGTACTCTTGGTTCATTAGTGCATAGGATAGGTGTCGGGCGAGATGAACAGAAGCAATGACTGAGTAGTCTGCGGCATCCGTCACACTCTGTCCGCTGACTGGTTGGTTGTGTCGATGGGCGGCCAGTTTGACTGAGTTAATAGTGTGATAGGTGCCAAGTCTTTACACATCAACAATGGCAGGGTGGGGTGTTGTCACCCCACAATGAGCCTCACGACTACACTATAAATGGAACCACCCTGATGAAACGTCATACGCTCAAGATTACGGCCACCCTTCTTGTGGCCAGCATGGGCCTGACCAGCTTGCCGGTACAGGCAATGTCGATTTCAACGCAGGAAGCCATCGAGCTGACTGCGGCAGTTGATGGGCGAGCCTCGGTAAATGCAATGCTGGCTCGCGCTGATGTGCAGGCTGAACTGGCCCGCTATGGTGTTGATCCTACGCAAGCTGCTGAACGCGTAGCCGCTTTGTCGGATGCCGAAATAGCCTCTCTCAATCAGCGCGTGGGCGATACAGCCGCCGGTGGCAGCGTGGTTGGGGCCATTGTCTTTATTTTTGTGGTGTTGCTGGTGACGGATATTCTGGGGCTCACCAAAGTCTTTCCTTTCACGCGCTCGGTGCGCTGAGGGAAATTACTGCCTGAGCGACATCGCTCAGGCAGGTTTAGTATTCTGATATTTCCCTGATGCCCTAAGGACAGGCGCACATGACGTTTTCTTGCAAGTCATTACCCTGGTTAATGCTGGCCGGCTCTTTGCTGCTAGGTGGCTGTGTGGCACCGCAGACAGCGGTTATGCGCAAGGCTGCTGTTGTTGCGCCGCCCGTGCAGCTACAGGTTCCGTTTTTCCCACAAGAAGACTATCAGTGTGGCCCCGCTGCACTCGCCTCTATGCTGTCCTGGAGTGGCCAGTCATTAACGCCTGAGCAGTTGGTGCCAGAGGTTTATGTGCCAGGGCGCAAGGGCAGTTTTGGCGTGGAGATGGTGGCCGCCACCCGGCGCCATGGCCGCCTTATGTATCCGTTAGCCCCCACCATGGAAGGAATTCTCACGGCCCTTGCACAGGGATACCCGGTGCTGGTGCTACAGAATAATGGCCTGAGTATTTATCCTCTCTGGCACTTTGCCGTGGTTACCGGCGCCGACCGATCAAAAGAAACATTGTGGCTAAATTCGGGTCGCACACAGCAGATGCCTCTCAGCTTTTCAGTCTTTGAGCGTACTTGGGCGCGTGCGGGCTACTGGGCCACACTGGTAATTGAGCCGTCTCGTATTTCTGATGTGCTGGATGCCCCGGTAGTGGTGCGTGAGTTGGCGTTGATGGAGCAGGCCGGCGCAGTAAAAGAGGCGCAGGAAGGATTTGCTCGGGCGGTCATTACCTGGCCGGAACGCAAGACTACTTGGTTAGGTTTGGCATCGAGCTCAATAAAGCTGGGGGATAATGCTTTGGCAGAGTCCACTCTGCGGGAGCTGGTGCGACGTCAGCCACAATACGGTGCGGGCCTTAATAATTTGGCGGATCTGTTGCTAAAGGCAGGTCGGGCACAAGAGGCGCTGCCTTTTGCAGAGCGCGCCGTCGCTGTTCTGGATATTCCAGCTACTCGCGCCACATTGGCTGCGGCTCATGCGGCAGTTGCTGCCTTGCCATCACCCGTATTGGCGCCTGCTACAGTGCATTAAGCTGATCAACGCACACTGGCGGGTTGCTGCAGTGCATAGTCGATCATGGCTTGGGAGTGTTTCGGCCACACCACTAGGCTGATGCTGAGAGAGAGGGCCAGTAAAGTGACCCCTAGCACTTCGGGCATCGACAAGTTTGGGCGGGGTGTGCGGTGCCAAGACCAGCGTAATAACGCCACCGTGCTTAAACCCAAAAAACTGCCTGCCATGATGTCGCTGAGCCAGTGCACGCCCAGATAAGGGCGAGAAGCAATCGTGAACAACATGATGCCCATCAGCAGCGGACGAATCAGTTGCATGATTCGTGATTCCAACAGGCGTCCACAAAAGATCAGCAAAAAACCCCATACCATGACGGTTGTGAAGGCATGGCCGCTGGGGAATGAAAAAGAGGCTGGCGGGTTAGCCACTAAGTCAGGCCGTGGTACTGCCCATACATATTTCATAAAAGCCGGAACGCTTAGGCCAATGCCGGCGGCTAGAGCAACCAGTCCTGCTGTGCGCCATTCGCCACGCAGGAGTAACCAACCCAGCAATACAGCACCAAAAACCAGTAGGCTGGATTGATCGCCAAAGGTGCTCAGGGCCACAAAGAAGTGATCCATCATTGGGTGGCGCAGTGTGATCAGTTCCTGAGCCGCCCTGTGGTCCAGAGGCTGCAGCAGTGACAGGCTGCCCGCCGTCAGGATGAATCCGGTGGCACCAACGCCCGCCAGCCATAAAGTGACGCGCTGGCGCTGTGGCTGGCCATCCGCATCGTAATGAGCGCCGCTATTGGGAATTGGGTGATGCTTTAACCAGTCCTCGATGATTGGCAGCAGCCACGACAGGATGGCGATTAGGATAAGCAATGCGGCCATGAACAGTAACTGACCGCGTCCGGGGAGACTGCTGTCGGCGGCGGCGATGCCAAAGCTGTAGCCGGGGATTAGATGGAAGGGCGCCCATGCCACTGCCGAGAGAAAGTTCATCCAGAGAAAGTACAACGGTTTCATTCGGAAGATGCCGGCCGCCATGGGCACAAACGCACGCAGGGGGCCGATGAAACGACCGAAGATAATGCTCTTGCCGCCGTGCTGCTCTACATAGGCTTCACTGCGCGCAAGCCATTGTGGGTATTTACGGAACGGCCAGACATTTTCGATACGGTGCTGGAAGGTGCGGCCGATAGCGTAGCTGAAGCCATCACCCGCCATGGCGCCGGCAATGCCGGTTACCAGCAGCAAGGTGAAGTCGATATGGGCATGGGCTGCCAGTACCGACAGCACAAACAGCAGGGCCACGCCTGGCACAATGGCGCCGATTACGGCCACCGCCTCTAGCATGGCCATGCTAAAGATCAGCGCCAAAATGGCTTCAGGGTGCGCGATCAGCCATGTGCGCAGTTCGGTATAAAAGGCGATGAAATCCATGCGGTGGGCCCGGTCTGCAACTAGGCAGGGGTACGGGTCTCTTCTCCATCAAATTGGCGGTTTGCATGGTAGGAAGAACGTACCAGTGGGCCACTCCAGATATTACGGAAGCCGATCTGACGGCCGTAAGCCGCATACTCCTCGAATTCAGCAGGCGTCACAAAACGCTCAACCGGAGCGTGTTGCTTTGATGGCTGCAGATACTGGCCAATGGTGATCAGTTCCACATTGTGGGCACGCAGATCATCGAGCACGGCAAACACTTCTTCTTTCGTTTCACCAATGCCCACCATCAGCCCGCATTTGCTGGCGACGTCCGGGCACTCTTCTTTGAAACGTTTGAGTAGCGTTAGAGAGTGCTGGTAGTCAGAGCCAGGGCGGATGGCCTTGTAGATGCGTGGCACTGTTTCGATGTTGTGATTGAACACATCAGGTGGGCACTCCGTCATCAGCCGCAGGGCGATATCCATACGACCACGGAAGTCCGGCACCAAAATCTCGACTTTTGTCTCTGGATTAAGCGCTCGAATCTCGCGAATACAATCAACAAAGTGCTGCGCCCCACCGTCTTTTAAGTCATCGCGATCGACCGAGGTCACCACGACATAATTGAGATTCAAGTTTTTTACCGTCTCGGCCAAGTGTCTTGGCTCTTCGGCATCCAGGGCATTGGGACGGCCGTGGGCAACGTCACAAAACGGGCAGCGGCGGGTGCAGATGTCACCCATGATCATGAATGTTGCCGTACCACTGCCAAAGCATTCCGACAGGTTGGGGCAGGCCGCTTCTTCGCACACGGTGTGCAGTTTTTGCTCGCGCAGCACACTTTTGATGCGCTGAACCTCGCCGGGATTGGATATGCGAACGCGAATCCAGTCGGGCTTACGGGGGAGTTCAGTGGTGGGAATGACCTTTACCGGAATGCGGGCTACCTTCTCAGCGCCACGCAGTTTCACCCCTTGTTCAATGGGGGCAGGGCGGGCGGCGTCGTTGGGCTGACTCATGAAGGAGACTCCGGTACGTCTGAACGATGTGTTTAGTATACCTCAGCCGAAGCGCTGGGCCGTAGGCGCAAGAGGATCAATCGGAGGATTCCGTTGTCAAAAATTACACAGAGACGGTGGCCATACGGACAGGCGACAGGCGGCGATGTACCATAACCGCTCGTGGAGGAAGCTATGTATAACCGTTATGACGTCGTGGTGATTGGTTCTGGCCCAGCCGGTGAAGGCGCAGCCATGAAGGCAGTGAAGGAAGGTCGACGAGTGGCCGTGGTGGATAGCCGCCCTCGAGTAGGAGGCAATTGCGTCCATTTAGGGACAATTCCGTCCAAGGCATTGCGTCAAACGGTGTGGAACCTCCAGCGGTTTCAGCGTGACCCGCTTTTTCAGAGTGCGGGTGCGGAGCTTAGGAACGTCCCTTTATCGCAGGTGCTGGCGAGCGCTTATCGCGTCATCGATAACCAGGTTGCGGTGCATACACGCTTTTATGAGCGCAACGATGTGCACCGGTATACCGGCAACGTCCGCTTTGAAAGTGATCATTCACTGTCTGTGCTGACGCCAGAAGGCGTGCGCGAAAAGCTGGATTTTGAAAATGTCGTGATCGCCACGGGTTCGCGGCCATATCAACCGGCAGATATCGACTTTACGCATCCGCGTGTTTTCGATTCCGATAAAATTCTTACACTCGATTATTCTGTGCAAAAGCTCATTATTTATGGGGCCGGAGTAATCGGCTGCGAATATGCCTCTATTTTTGTGGGATTGGGATGCAAGGTTGATCTCATTAATACGCAGAAACAGTTGCTGTCGTTTCTGGATGATGAAATTGCCGATGCACTGTCGTATTACTTGCGCGAGCTCGGCGTGCTGGTGCGAAACCAAGAAGAGTACGAGCGCGTAGAAGCGCTGGACGATGCCGTTATTCTGCATTTGAAATCGGGCAAAAAAATTAAGGCAGATGCTATTCTCTGGTGTAACGGCCGTACCGGCAACACAGATACACTGGCCTTGGATAAAATTGGCCTGCAGGCGAATAGCCGGGGCCAGATTGCTGTTGATGAGCGTTACTGCACTATCGTACCGCACGTGTTTGCTGCAGGAGATGTGATCGGCCCTCCAGCGTTGGCATCGGCGGCCTATGATCAGGGACGCTGTGCGGCTGCCCATATTACGGGCGCTAGCGATGTGCCCCGTGTGGCCGAAGTACCAACAGGTATTTACACCATTCCCGAAATTTCTTCGTTGGGAAAAACAGAAAAGCAGTTAACGGAAGAGCGCGTGCCGTATGAAGTTGGCCAGGCATTCTTTCGTCATCTGGCCCGTGCGCAAATTTCTGGTGAAACTGTAGGAATGCTGAAAATTCTGTTTCACCGTGAAACGCTCGAAATTCTAGGCATCCACTGTTTTGGTGACAATGCGGCGGAAATTGTTCACATCGGGCAGGCGGTTATGCAGGGAAAGAACACCTTGGATTACTTTGCCAATACTACTTTTAACTACCCAACCATGGCTGAGGCGTATCGTGTTGCCGCGCTAAATGGGTTGAATCGCTTGTTCTGAGTGCCTTTGCCAATTGGCTGGATTCGACGTAGTTAGGTGCGGCTGCACTATTCGCCATTACCTGTTTAAATTAACCACGATATTTTAATTTTTTACACGTAGTTCTCCTCTGGAGCAATCATGAGCCGTCCCAGTGTATTCATTACCGGCGCTGCTGCCGGTATAGGTCGTACAGCCGCACTGCATTTTGCACGGCAGGGTTGGTTTGTGGGTGCCTATGATGTTGATGAGGCGGGGCTGTCCAGTCTGAAGGCTGAGCTCGGTGACGGCATGACAGGTCGACTGGATGTCTGCAATTACGATGCATGGACTCACTCACTGGAGGCATTCTTTACGGCGGCGGGCGGGCGTTTGGATGTGCTGGTAAATAATGCAGGTATTTTGAGTTCGGGGCCGTTTGAAAATACCCCGATTGCTCGTCATCACCTAATGGTGGATGTAAATTTGAAAGGCATGATGAACGGTTGCCATGCCGCATTGCCTTGGTTGCAGAAAACATCAGATAGTCGTGTCATCAATCTGGCATCTGCTTCGGCAATTTATGGGCAGCCTTCGCTGGCTACTTATTCCGCGACTAAGTTTGCCGTGCGCGGACTAACAGAGGCGCTGGATTTGGAGTGGCAGCACTTTGGCATTCGTGTCATGAGCGTATGGCCATTGTTTGTGCAGAC
>ERZ724508.580-NODE-580-length-25312-cov-6.774280_pt1 | contig 25312 bp, 41 predicted proteins | sample MGYA00376041_ERZ724508 | MGnify/ENA primary metagenome ERZ724508 (study PRJEB28724, sample SAMN07190887) | wastewater metagenome | isolation source: effluent of sewage treatment plant in Hong Hong | place: USA: Christiansburg, Virginia | collected 2016-03-01 ...
ACCCCAACCCCAACCCCCCTCGATCAGAACCTATATCCACATGTTCTATCAACACAAGAGCAGGAAAGTAAGTTTAATACACAGGGTCTAAAGCCAGCTAAAGCATTATCGATCCGGCAGTGAGCCAATATTATAATTTGGTTATGAACGAAAAGAGCGCAGAGACGATCAAAGAAATTTAGTCATCTTCGAACACCAAGCAAGCAATGCAAGAGATGCCAACGAAAGGAGCTAACAAGCTCCAAGAGACCTCAATTCAACCTGCAAGCACTCTTGCGGCTTCCAACAACAAAATCGTCGCGAAACCTAAGAAAAAGTATCGGGAACGAAGACCTGACGACCCTCCGTTAGAGCCACTTCCCAACGAAAAGAAAACGCAAAATGTGACCACTAAAGAAAAGATTATCACTAGGAAGCAAAGGGAAAGACCTTGGTACGACGATTACGAGGAAGACGATGAACGATATGGGTATCGCTCTGGGATGTATGAGGACAAGCCATTCACCCCGCACACTGGTTGGTATATGACTGGAAACGCCGATTTTGTATACCAGTTCCAAGGAGAGACCCAAGATTATACAGCTTGCGACATGGAGTGCGGTTACTGCGGAAGGTGCAGCTATTGATGATTGGTCAGCCATAACATGTTAATTCCTACTTGTTCTCAATTTCAAAGTCAACCATGATCGCGTTTATCTAAAATCATAAGGAGTCTCCACTTCAGAAAATTGGACAGTCTCCTGCACAGGTTTTCTTCTTTCGGATTCCCGAACTGCGGTTGGAACCCTATTGACTTTGGATGCCGAGTGTCAACTTCTTCATGACCTCCGACTCATACTCCAGTGCAGTCACCTTAAACTTCAGCCGATCCTTCTTCGCTTCCTCGAATCTCCCTAGGTTCTTCTTCAGCTCCTTCTGAGCGATCTCATTCCCAACGTAAGCAAGCAGTTTATCTGAATACCCTTTTAAATCCAAGATGCCTGCAAGCTCAACCGTCGCATCCAGGATTGGCTTATCGCTCAGTGCTAACCTTTGCAACTCCTCTTTTGATAGTCTTGACTGTTTTCCATTAGTCACGACCTGCAAGTTTAAGTAGTTCTCCTTAAAGAGCCAAGGGAATTTCTCCATAACCTCAAGAGCCTCTGAGTTACTCCTGACGCATAACACCGAGTATTCATAAGCGGCTTCCAGCTCTATGACGAGCAGTGGGTTCAGTTGGTCTGCGACCCAGAGGATCGTGTTAGTGGAACGGGGGCTCGGAGTTTCCTCCATCACGACTTCCACACATTTATCGGGTTCTGCCTTGTAGCTGATGATCCTGTAGCATGTGAATGGTGCGAGCAGGTACTCTTTTTCTTATGGATAGGCCGAGAACTTGTGAATGTCTTTCGCTTGCTTGGCGTAAATGGTAAAAAAGGTTCCTCTGTTGGTTGTGAACTATCTGGCAACCTCATAGCTTTGGCTAGTTGAGTTGATTGTTCGCCAGAAAACATAGTCTCCTGGCACGTGGTTAGGCAATCGATACTACTTGAACCCACGGTAGACAGTAAGTCTCTCACTCGGGATAAGCTTGAGTGCCTCCTCGAAGTACTTGATATAGAGCTGGTAGTTGTTGAGCTCCTGGTTTCTCAAGAGTATTCCATTCACGATGTCGTAGAACATATCAGAAGTCCATAGCGGCAATGCGTATAACGGCTTCACTCGATTGATGATGAGCCTCTTGTACTCTTCAGACTGGCCTGAAAGAAACTCGTCGATCTTACGGCAGCAAATCCTTCCAACATCCTCATCTGTGTCGGTGAATCTTAATTCTTGGGTGTTCAGACATGTTTTGAGTGATTCTAACAGCTACTGCTCGGTCTCCACTTTCTGATCAATCAGTTCTTTCATCAGTTCAAATGGATTTCCGGGCTACATTCTGTACAGTCGATCCACCGTATCGTCGAGTTCCGTGTCTTAGTTGAGAATGCGACCTCCCCGACTTTCCCCTCGTCTCGTAATCAGCACTCCCTTGGTCTTCAGTATGTCATTTTGATACAGATCCTTGACCCTCCCTAACCCCAGTGGATTTAGCTGCTTAATCTCATTACCTTCCTCAACTTCTAAGTTTCTACGTTTGCCTTTGATCTTCGATGGACGTCTTTTGATCTTGCCCTCCCTATATTCTGATGCCTTCACCAGCTAAATCTAACATTATTTCTCGAGAGAGTAGTAGGACAGTGACTTCTTTGGGTCGAGTTCCCCTTTCTTCTCATGCAGAAGAATGCATTTGGAGAGATCGATACTGTCCATTTGCTATTTGAATAGTCCATCCAAAGGCTCAGTTTGATCTCGTAGTCTTAATGTGCGTGGTTATGCTTCGCCAGGCATGTATACGAACAGTACTTCGCGAGCGACCCTCAAAGGTCCTGCCTGAAGGACATTCATGGAGATCGCGGTAGGCACATAGGACTATATTCCCGGAGCAACCTCTTTTCTTGCCCTTCTCATGTTATAAATATTATATTGAAAGCACATGATGCCGAGAGTTGAATTCTGCTTGGCTATTCATCCCTCAGCTGAACTGCTTGAGCCAATTGATGTTCTTGGCCTTAAAATTCAGATTCTACTGCGGTCGATAAACTTACCCTTGATTATTATCAGCGCACTACCAAAGCAATGCCCCACTGAAACACAACAGTTGCGAGACTGGTACTTTAATCATTCAGCCTATTCAAAGTGTTTTAAATAATTGGTCCTTTCCGTTCGGAGTCAGGTAACAATTGACCGGAGATAACCATTGTTCGTTAAGGCTCGACTTTTGCATTCGTTTGTCGACAAAGTTTGCGATGTCGGCCAGGCTGCCCGCCGTCGATATTAAATCGGTAATGCCTAAAGACAGCCTTTTTATTATCAATTTCACCGCTAGAGGATGCACTAGCCTCTTCGCGTCATCATTAGCAGCACCAATCTCGACCTGGCTGTTGACAAAGATATCCAGTCACTTGCGCATGCACTCCGACGTTGGAGACCAGGAAGCATCATACAAATTGTCGGGCTTGCACAGCTTCCGAATCTCATACAAATAGTCACCCCACCTCCCTGTGATCTATTAGTGCTCGGCACAAAAGGTTCACCTGCAAACGCATTTCTTGTAGAAGACCTCGCCAAACTGGCTGCTGCGGGATGCATGGTCATTGGATATCCTAAATCGATAACCCGTGATGTGTCACTCTTCAAGACAGCAGCGTCCTAGGAGTAGTTCCTGAAGGTAACTTCATCCCAAAGATGCCTCCATCTGCCAATGCAACGGATTGAGTAGTAAGCACTTGATCCACTCGTAACAAACACATCGAAGAATACCGCCGCAAGAAGTCAATCCATGCCAGCAAACTAGTCTTCATTTTCCTCACGCGATGCTGAGATAAAGCGAAGCGAAATCTACCAAAGCAGCGAAGCGGAAAGGTTACGAGCTCAAAAACGAGAACTTCCTGGAGGGTCCCAGCGTTAGCCGATAGATTCGAAAGACAACAGTCGGAAAGGAGATTCTTTTGAGATCCGCCACCCTATGGGCTCCAACAGCATGAAAGAGTACTACCCAACGCACCAACAACATTCCGAAGCAGAAAATGCTGCCTTAAAACGGCCGATGAGTTCAGCCTCAGAGCGTTCAACGTCAAGCGGTTATAGGATTCGATTAGAATCCGTTCGAAGGATCAGCAATTCCCAGAGGAGTGGTTAGGATACAATGGTATTTGTGCTAGAAGGGAATGGAAGTCTCCTAGAACCACTTATGAGGGGGCTAGCTTTAAGAAGACCTGCGATAGTGCTAAATGACCTCAGAGAGAACACCGAGTTTCCACCAGGCTGCATTCTAATCGCACCCTATGAGCTCCGAAGGCAGATTATGGTCTACTTGACGGCGAGAAAACCAAAAATGAGCTGCGTTCTTTTGGGTACTGACTTACTTCCTGATAGTGTTGTCAATTTTCCTCAACTTGAATTGCTCACCCATCGACCTGCTCAAGTCCAGGATTATCTCATGTCCAAAGGAGCTTTGATGGCACTCAATCCTCAGTTGGCTATGCAATAATCTTATTCTTCCGCAACAAGAAGTATTCCCAATCAAGGAGCACCCCACTATCCATCTGCATCGCCTTTGCCCAAACCAGTCAAATTTATTCCTGAGCCTCAACGGCCAAACTAATCTTAATCGCCCAGCTCCTACGCCAACCTCCCTGCAGGAGGTACCAGTCCCCGTGGGCCAGAATAACTCCGCAGCAACAAGCTAGAAATTTCTCCCCAGCAGGCTTCATTGCCAAAAGCCTCAGTAAGCAGCAAAATACGTGAATGGATTGTAAGGAAACGACCGTACTCCGGAGATTTTATATTGACTTCATCGAATCCCGAAGATCAAGGCTCCACTGGTGTCAGATTTCCGGAGCTGCATGAGAATGGAAATTTATTCAAGCCTCCGAACAAGCCACCAAAGCCTTTAACCGAGAGACCAACCTCTCCGATTTCCTATGATCAATCCACGAATATCGCACCTGCCCAAAAAAGCAACCAAATGCCAAGCGATAGCCAGTACTATTCTTCATACCAGCCGTACAGCCAACAAAACAGTATGTACAACCATTCCATGATTAATTCCAACCCTTCCCTTCACATCGCTTCCAAACAGAGCATCCTCAACCAGCGAAAGAATATGCAGAACAACCACTATGTCTAGGAATATTCATAAATCGAAAGCACTCCCAAACGGCCAGTCTCCCGTCGGGTTATTAATCTCGCGGAGGTTCAAAAATCTCCAGAAATGGCCAACCCTGATGCAAGGATCCGATCAAAGCATCTCATCGATAGCGGCAAGAAGCCACAGCAACAGCGCTTTACTTTAACGAAGGCCAATACTGCTGTACTCATGAGGCAGGCCAATACAATACCAGCGACGAGGCCAACCTCCCCGCCAAATAATCTATCAATGAGTCCTCATCAGGAACCCAACTTTAGTGTTCTCAACGAGGAAAGCAATTACTACGGAAGTGCGAACTCATCTTCAAACGCCATTCTCATTCAATAGACGTCCATTCGCTTTAAGAAAAACAAAAAGTCTTCCAAAGAAGGGGGTGATGACGAAATGGAAAGCAGCGAACAGGAACATCAACTAGTCACACCAAAACACAACCAAATACAAGACCCGGAACCACCGCAGACTGCGCCTCAACAGCAACTCTCTGACTAAGCACCCATCCATAATGTGGACTACAAAATACCAGTTGGCCTTCCAAATCCGAATATGAATGTACAGTCAAAAGAAGAAGGGGAAGAGGCGAAGATCAATACCCGAATCAACTCTCCCAAGACGCTCAATACAGTATACTACTCGCCCTCTAACTATATCATTTCAGAGGAAATCAATGAAAATTAATCTCTGGTCTTGGAAAATGATGGAATCCATTCCGGCGGTATCATAAGATCGAACACCTACAGAAAGGCGAGGGGAGCTACCTACGAGAATAGTGATGAAAAGAGAACCTATAAAAATTCTAAACCCTCCCGTGCAAACATTCTAGAGGATTCCCACTAAGATGTGTCATCTTTGACCTCACTACAAAACGAAATCAGGCATAATATTGGATTGCCGAGTCCTTCAGCCTCTAATGAGTCGGAACCTACCCCAAGCAGCTCCGATATGAAAGAAATGGGCATAAGTCTCGCGAAAATGCTGCCGGGAAGTGGTCTCAACTCGGAACGAATAAACCCTCGGATCGACAATGGAGTCAATGTGTATTCATTACAGAATTCAAGATAAAGTAACAGCAGTGGAAAGAAGAACAGTTAGATAGAAAAGAACTCTCAAGAATTGGAGAAGAGAAAATCACCAACCCCAGTTGGAGCTGAATCTAAACACACTGATTTCCCCAAGAATAGTTACTGTTCGGTGAGTCAAAGCAATCCGCAGAGCGCTGTGTAATATGGACTGCCTCCCGCTCAGAAGAAGGAGCAGTCACCGCTGGCAATCCACTTCACGGAAAAAGACTCTAGTTTCCGGCTTCCAGTTCTTTATCTTCTCTCCAAAAGCCTCGAAGAGCTACGACCGAAGGTTGAGGCACTTGCCTCCGATAGGGACAAGATTCAGGTATACTCACGATCACATGAATTAAGGAAAATTAACTATCCAGATTACTCGGTTGTCTTTCTCTTCCCAAAGGAGGATGAGAAATTACCAGAGACATTAGAGCCTAACCTTTACATCATTCATTTGGTGGGACCGGAAAAGCAACATATCAGCCGTGAGTTGTTTGTAAGGGATGTTCGCTAGCTCAGTGGACTTATCGGTAGTGTTGTTGATCCTCCAAACAATCGTAACCGGCACTCCAGCCACGTAACAGCCAACAACTGTGACTGGAGTCGAGCTGAGGAGAATATAAGGAAGTATAGTAGTAGGTTGAAGGTGTTGTTCCCCGGGAGCGAGATTGAGCTAGAACAGGGAATCTATAAAAAGCTAATGGACAAGGTGGTTCCCGTGAAGTATTTTGACAGCACAGCTTTGGTGGACAGAGCAAAACACTTCCGGAAGGACCGAGTGGCGGTAATCATGGTTAGCAGCATGCTGCGTAGTATTAGGGATATCCGTTTGCTGTCGAAGAACATCAAATTCATTGTGCTGGAACGCAACGGTCGATCTATCAGTCGATAAGAAGACGTGAAGTTCGCACAAGACGTCCCTCGGGTAATTCATTTACTGGAAACGTTCGCTGAGCAGCCGAATTGATATTTTCAATCCTCATTTCACCAAACTCGCTCAGTCAGCCTCCGATTGATTCCATCAGCCATGTTGAATGCTTTCCATGGCTCCTGCGGCAGCAAGAGCGAAGAAGGTTGGCTCCTGCTTGCGTCAATTATAATTCCTAAGAAATATAACGAGCCCCTGCGAGAGTTCCATGGACCAGTACAAGCTCGAAGCTGAGAAAGGCAACGGCACCTTTTCGGTCGTTTTCATGGCGCTGTCTTTGAAGACAGGAAAGCATGTGGCCATCAAGTGCATGAAGAAGAAGTTCGACTCGGTCGAGAAGATAAAAAAGCTGAAGGAGATCCAAGCACTGAACATCTTAAGCAACCACGAGAATATCATTAAGTTAATCGAGGTGCTCTTCGATGAGCCCACTGGTAGCTCCTCTCTAACGCAGGCAAACTCGCGCTCGTCTTCGAGCTGATGGAAATGAACCTGTACGAATGCCTTAAGAACAAACGTAAGCCACTGACCCTGCACAAGATCAAGTACTACATGTTCCAGGTGCTGAAAGCCATTGAGTACATGCACCGCAAGAACATCTTCCACCGCGATATTAAGCCGGAGAACATTCTGGTTACTGACGATCTAGTCAAGGTTGCCGATCTCGGTAGTTGCAAAGGTACCTTCAACTTCAACGCAGGAAGACATAGTCAGCAGCCCTACACAGAATATATCTCTACCAGGTGGTACAGAGCCCCCGAATGTCTCATGACTGACGGCTACTACAATTAAAAGATGGACATTTGGGGGTTCGGGTGTGTGTTATTCGAGCTTATCACCAAAGTTCCGCTTTTTCCTGGGAGAGATGAAATGGATCAAGTGCATCGCATACACAACGTCTTCGGAACGCCTAAACCGGAGATCCTTGAGCGTTTCAAGAGTCGGGCAACTCACATGGAGTTCAATTTTCCCGCAAAGAAGGGTATCGGTTTAGAAAAACTACTGCCACCGAATACCAGTCACGATATTAAGGACCTGCTCGAAAAGCTGTTGGCGTATGATGCTAATGAACGTATTACAGCCGAAGAAGCACTCCGACACGAGTTCTTCGCTGAATTTTCCCATCTTGTCGACAAGAAAAAAGACTTTCGCTCGACTATCAGCATAATGAGGCAGAACCACAACGAAAAATCATAAGAGAAAGACAGCTAGTCGGTGAGACTACGCTCGATACAGAAGAAAGGCGGAAAAGACAAGAAGAAGAACGGCGGCAGTCGAAACAACCTCGAGCGGGAAGACGAAACTAATGGCGGAGTATTGCCACGGTTGCCAGCGTTGGAGAAGACAACGAACTCAACAGTGTCAGGAGATAACAACTACAAAAAGACCTTCTATGGCAAGCGGAACAGCAACGATCTTAATTTGGGAGTGGTCCAGGGCAAGAAGTATTGATATGTTCTAGCTGTAAAGAAGTCGGGAGGTCGCAGGAGCAATTCTGTAATAATATTTAAATACATGGAGGACGAGCCGGAGGAAAGGCCAAAGATTAGGTTCAACTCCGCTAGCAAGGTGATGAAGCAGGGTGAAAGCAAAAGTACCAGGTAGTTCGACATCTATGCAGTCTCAGCAGCAGCTCTTCGGGGAGCAGTCTGAATCGCCATAATACGGACACCAAGTTTCCTGGCGATATCCTCAAGCATCGGCGTCACAGCATCAAGGATAAGCCGATCCGCGGGCGAATCAATTACAAGCAGTTCCTTACTGTCGAGGAGGAGGGCGAGGAGCAAGACAAAAACGAACAGTCGCATAACCATCCTCGGAAACTACCTAGATTCACGATCTTCAACGACCGTAGGGAGTTCAACGCAAGCCAGCACAGCTTCCGGATGAGTCGCTGCAAAAGTGTCGGCACTCTCACCAAAGTCGACGAATAAAAGAAGGAGGAGGAAGAAAATAAGCGGCTTGTTGGCAAGCTCAATAACCTCCTCGACAAAGATGAGTTCAACCTTCGGAAGAGTATGTGCAACACAAACCACCAATCTACCCATGAGAACATGGAAGTTTACCAACATATAGGAACCATCGGTGAAATTCGAGAGGCATAGGAGCCCAAGGATGACCGTGCGGCTCAGCCCGAAAAGTCAACGTACATCGGCTATTGAGATAGGATTGGCAACTAATTGCAGAAGATCATTGTAGATGAGATTGACGACAAGAAGAAGCATTGGGATGAACGCTAACGATAGGAGCCAGTGATTGAGTCGATCATCGAGGAGCGCAACGACGATGAGTACGTGGATCAAACTTTACGTGGTGTTCTGGAGCGGCTGCACGAAGAGACTGACTTCATCAAAAAGATGAACAACTCAGACGAAGTCAGGGAAGATATGCTACCGGTGGAGAGCGAAAATATTACCTTGCTTACCGAGGCTATCAAGGAGGAAAACGAAACCTAGAATGAAGTGTGATTGCATGAAAATGTATCTGGAGCAAGAGGTGGTCATCTCATGCCTAGCTTGCTGCTTATTAGGCTGTCGTAGAGTACTCTGCGAATCACTTAGGGTTTTAGAGATCGGGTCGGGAGTGTTGGCTTATGGGTAAGTGGAGCGGTGTTTTCCGTTTGGCTTGGATTTGGTAGAGTTGCATCAGGTTAGTCCCTCTGCTTCCAGCTGTCTGCCGGAGTAAATCGAAGGCTCCCACGCACACATGAATCCAGTACCAGTGAATCATACAATTCAGAGTACTCGAAGGAGCCCGATTTACCGGTCTGAACTGCAGAGTTTCCATTCAGCTTGCTAATTTAAGCGCTATTGTCCAGCTGAGCTACAATTTGGTCACTTGGTTCCATTCTTTTTTCAGAAAATAACCTCTTATAGAAAATACCCTTATTCTAGACTGAACATGACCATATCTTTACTGTCAATGTAGAAACAACCGAAAGGCATGAACGATCAGTATCTGGAAACTGAGGTGGCCATAGTCACTGGAGCCAGCTGATGACCGGGGCTTTTAGTGAAAGATCCGGCTAAATAACCTCCTCCCATCAAGGGTGGGAATGTGGATGATGATATTGGAGGTTGTCCCGAGTAGGATAAGGAAGGTGAGTAAGAAGAGACTGCATGGGTCGGCAGTATTCCTGGACCAAAGCCCGCCTGCTGGTAAGCAGGACTATAGGAGGTACTTGCCGTAAATCCTCCTGGATGCACATTAGTAAATGCTGGGCTCGTCCCAGTAGGATAGTTGTATGGTTCTGCGAATGTTTGTTGGTGTGAGCAGCAGCCTCCCATGTGCCTATTGTTGAATGTGAATTATAACTTCAAAAGATCAATTGATCTGCAGGTTCGTTTCCGTATCATTCAAAACCTGTGTATGGATAAATTCATCCAGCTCTTGGGAGGGAAGAGCTGGTCTCTTTAATGAGAGCGATAGGAAGTTTCGCCAGCATATCAGATTGAAATGCAAACACACTTGTGATCACGCCATGCTTCTGAAGACCAGTCCAGAAAACAATATGTACAAGACCGACATGAAAATGCGCAGCTTCTTGCCGAGGCCAACCAGCTGCATGATCGCAACGAATTCCGAGTAGGCGAACACCAGAAGAACGAGAAAATATGGCTTTGGAACCACCATTTTATTGCGTCTCTACATTGCCGACGTACATTACATTCAAGTCGATTTGTTTGGCTTGCTCCTAATCGATGTTCCTCAGGGTGTCATTGCGAATACGATCTACTGCTCTCACGTCCATGTCTCGCGTATCCACGAAAGTCTGCAGATTCTTGAGGTAGTCTTCCATCTTCTTCCGATGCTCTCGGAAATGTACCACGATGGTCTCTTCAGTCCCAAAGGGGTTGTAGAATTCAACTGATGCCTTGGATTCCGTCGACAATACTTCATCCAGCTGGTTGTTAAAAGCCTTTTCGACGACTCGTTTAAAGCCTTCACGTGATGCATGTTCAGTGTTCTACAGTCCGTATGCCTTGACGGCTTCCTTGAAAAGCTTCTCGAGGGTTGTTGGATTGAAATTCGTTGTGACAACTGACTCCTGCAACCAAGCCTTGACGGTTTGTTCAAATTGGGTTTCAAAAGCGAGTATCTGGCGATTGACGTGTTCCTGGTACTTCACCAGGTTGGTTTCCAACCTTCGGTTGAAATCCTTTAAGAACAAAGGTGCACTGGGAGTCGCCAACAAAAAATCTTTGAACTCCTCGATTGCGTCCTCCTTGCCGGCCTGAACTCTTGTTAGCAAGTCTGGTCGTCGCAAAGAACCGTTGAGTCTTGTCTCCAGCGATTGAATAATACACTCAGCCTTTCTGTTTTGGATCTGATGGAACTACTGGGCGACTAGTGCTGCAACTTCGGAGTGGAGCTCCTCAAGAATGTAGTCTGATATGTCAGTTTCCAGTTGAGTGGTTGAATACTTGTAGTATTCGCTGGCGATGGCATCAGTCTTCTTGAGATAGCTGTTGTAATTCTTCTCGAACTGCCAACTATCGACCAGAATGCGTCGCAAAGCTTCCAAACTTTCCCTCTTGACCCTGCGGCAACAGAATTCCACTGTAAGTCGTCGTTCATTGGCAATGTCGATTTCCTACATACTCGTAATCTTTGTCCAAAGCTCTTGGTAGTGGTGAGTTAGCTCAGCTCCAGGGACTTTTAAGGTACGCTTCGACAAGCTCTTAGCCTTACTGTCGATGAAGCTTCTGAGTTTGGCAGCCTCACCGATATACTTGTCTCTGTAACGATTGTAGTGGCTCATGAAGGTGAAATCGAAGGTAAAGCTGCGATCGAGTTTGGCGTTGGCATATCTTGGCTCTTCACTGAGGACTTCAGCCCAAATTTTGGCAAGATCATCGGTGAGTGTACGCTAGACTGAATGGTTTTCCTGGTCAGCTGGCGTATCCTTAATAACAAACAGCACCAGCTTGCGAGGACTGTTTTTTACTTTGAGGGAGCTGCGGAAGACGTTCTTTAGGACGTTGAACTGACTGCCGTAGTACCTACCAACCTCGTTATTCCACAGATTGATGATGAAGATGTCGGAAACGCTAACGGCGAACAAAGCGACAAACTGCTCCATGAGGGTATCTTTTCGCTAAAGAGAGTCGCTGCCCTCCGTGTCGATCACATTGAAAGGTGCGCGGTTTTGCATCCACACTCCCTTGGTGCACTGCTGTCTCGTGACTTTGGTGTCCAGTTAGCGGAACTACGTTTGAAAAAGTGCATTCAGAAGAGTGCTCTTGCCTGAATTTTGCGAGCCAAACACCGAGATGGTATAGCTGCAGTCAGGTACTTCTCCCTCGAAGCTGAATCGACAGGCACACTTACATCCACTAGCCTTGTTCGCTGACCAGCTGCAACATAGCTCTGAAATAGGTTATATTGGTTGTCGAAGTCGAAGCGAGCTTGGGGGGTGTCCCCGACCAGAGGACCCGTGGCTGGTTGTACCCTAGCGGTAACTCGCTAAAAGAATGCACTTTTCGGGGAGGTCGGGCTGCCGCTGAAGATATTTAAGCCTGCTTTCTGAAGTGTTCCTGCCGGTTAAAAACCAGGTGCTAGAGCCCAAAATCGAAGAGGAAACCAATGGCGGCGAAATTAGCGCAGGTACGCGGTGTATTCCGGATTCAAGAGGGCGCGCTCGTTCGGTATAATTATAATCGGTGGCATGCAAGACGGCTCACAAAAAAAGTTTCAGGAGGAAATCCGCAAGCCTTTGGAGCAACAGGGATACTTAATCCAACGAACTCTTGGAAAGGGAGCCTTCGGATAGGTGTTCCTTGCCGTACAAAGTACCACCTGCCTGTCAACTCAGATGGCCGTAATTGGGCGATTAAATCGATTTCCAAGGTGCTGGTCAAGAAGCGTCCATTCCTGTAGAAGTACATCAAGCAGGAGATCGAAGCGATGCATACTCTGAAGCACCCAAACCTAGTCTGTCAAGAGAAGGTCCTCGAAAGTACCATTACCTTTAACGCAGCGTCTGCTTACTACTTCATGGTGTTGGAGTACTGCGATATGGGCAACTTGCTCACTTACCAGTCCAAACTTAAAAGCAAAACGTTCTCTCTGTCGGAAGCACTCGAAATTTTGGTGGAGGTTATGAAGGGACTGCGCCTAGTTCACGAATTCAACTACATCCACCGGGATATCAAGTCTGAAAACGTGCTGATCAAGACCGGTGAGAACGGTCGCCAGTTCAAAATAGCCGATTTCGGATTCGCACGTCCGATGAATACAGGGCATGCTAACACCATCTGTGGAACTGAGAAGTACATGGCTCCCGAAATCCTCAAGAACCAACCTTACAACAGGTCAGTAGATATCTGGGCACTCGGTATCCTGCTCTTCTTCATGCTTTTTGCTGAATATCCCTTCAAAGGTCACGACCTTTATGCCGACATCCACCGAAAGTGTCATGAAGGATTTAGTCTCCGCCATGTCATTGCAAAGCACGAGAAGGTGAAAGAGGTGACTCCCGATCTCGAAGACTTCTTCAGACAGCTGTTCGTAATAGATAGCCGCAAACGCATCTCGTTTTCGGCCTTGGCAACCCACCCACTTCTGAAGGCCTACCACCACCAGTTTGAGGATAGTCGTAAATTCTACCAGGCTACTGAGAAAAATGGCTACAATATGGTGTACCCAGAACCATAGTAGAACGAACAGCCTGATGTCTATATGGCTCACGAGGATGAAACTCGAGCAGACCTTCTGAAGCCGCAGGTGATGCTCAACAGCGCCAACAAATTATTTGGCAGGGAAATTCTAAGCACCAGTTTCGAAATTCAAAAGCTTTCTTACATAAGATAATGCGCCAACGATCTGTACGTCAACTACGCTGGTGTGTTGAAGCTCGAGGAAAGGGTCGCTTTTAGGTACTATGTCATGCGTGCATTCATCTTCTACAGCAAGTCTCTGATTTCCAGAATGGAGGAGAAGGCCATGCCCTACGAGTTCTTCGAGTATAAACTTGAAAACTGGGGAAAGTTCGCCGCATCGGAATAGTTCCGGTTCCTGCTCAGCCAGCTTCGGGAGGACAACATGAAGGGTTTGCTGGAGTATGACGATGCCTATTGCAATGCAATAACCCACATCGAACGCATCAAGATCGATAAATTCAAGGATAAGCTGACGTCGACTGTTGACGACAGCGACTTCGAGTCATTCAAGCTCCCCTATAGATCGACGACTTCGAGCATCTACAAAAAGATCCACGAAAACCGCTAAATCGACAGCTACTCCAAGAACAAACTGAAGCTGCGCGTCTTCTGCTGCCACATGATAAACAGAATCTTCGACCAGAACGAGCTGGATACTAACTTCGAATGGTACGTCAAGTGGCTCAGCACGGACCCCCGCAGTTCCCAGTCCAAATTCGACTTCAACAACTTCAAAAAGTGGATAATGTGTGAGTCCAAGGAGAATCTCGATAAGAACATCGCCAAGCTACACAAGATATTCTTCAGGTGACCATCTATAATTATGCATAACAAGTAAGTTGCCATTGGCGAGAGGCTTGTTCAGGCAGAAGGGTATATGTTAGGGCCAGGGTGCTATCAGCACAACGGGCAGCTCTATGCATCGTGTGCGGGTACACTCACAGTCGATCAGGCACGCAATGAAGAAGGCAAGCAGCAGCCACGCTTGTCAGTTCGCAACGCACAACACCCGCCAATCGTGCTGCGTCTCAATGACATTGTAGTAGCTGAAGTAGTGCGGATTCGTGACGACGGTGTCTACGTTCGCATTCTTCAAATCAATGATGTGAAGGTGCTGCAACATCTTGAAGGACACATCAAGCGAGAGCATATTCGCGAAAAGGAAATCGATAGCATTAAGGTCGACGAGTGTTATCTGCCTGGCGATGTTATTCGTGCCAAGTTTGTGTCGTTCGGAGATGGCCGGCGAATCTACCTATCAACGGCGGGAGAGGAGCTGGGTGTCCTTTACGCTAGGAACGAAATCAGTGGAAAATTGATGCTCCCCTACAGCTGGACCGAGATGATCTGTCTGAAATCTGGGCTAAAAGAGAAGCGAAAGGTTGCAAAACCCAACAGCAGCTGACTTAACTCTTCTGTTGAATGTTGACGCTCGCTCGGAATTTGTTAGTAGTTGTTGAGCTTAAATTGTCGCCATTGAAATACTGACAAATATTAAATGGAAGCAAGCAAGTCTTTAAAGGATCAGGTTGGATTCGCAGTGGAGCCACGCAGGAACTGTCCACATACCAAAGCAGAGTGGTTGGAACTTCTCACAGAGACCTTTGATACTCAGGGAAAGTCGCTACTGGAGGTAGGTTGTAAGGAATGCGGAGACTCCTCCGAGAACTGGGTTTGTATTCCCTGTGGAGGCGTCTTCTGCTCGAGGTACGTAAACGCACATATGTCCATCCACAACGGTGAGACCAAACACCCTATTGCCTTCAGTCTATCGGACGCCTCATTCTGGTGTTACGAGTGCGATAGCTACATTACTTCGATGATGATGAACCTTGCTCGCAACAAATTCAGCAAGATGAAGTTCCCAGACGGAGACGATACCTCGGAGATGAACCGTCTTGCCGATGCCTTCAAGAAGAACCTGAAATTGACGGATAAAAAGGAAGAGGAAGTGAAGGAGGTAAAGTTCACTAAGGAGGACCTTGTCAACGGTCTACGTGATAAGAAGTACAAGAAGATTGTGTTCCTCACGGGAGCTGGTATAAGCGTATCTGCGGGTATTCCCGATTTTCGTACCCCAGGAACGGGTCTTTACAGCCAGATGGCCAAATACAACCTTCCGCAACCAGAAGCAGTCTTCCACATTGGGTACTTTAGAACCAATCCCGAGCCATTCTATCTGTTGATGAAGGAGTCTTTCAAATCTGATGTGAAACCTGTGATCAGCCACAAGTTCATAAAGAAAATCAACGAGGAAGGAATGCTGAGTAAGGCTGTGACCCAGAACATCGATGGTCTCTAACTTGATGCCGGATTGCCTCAGAATAAGCTAATCCAGGCGCATGGCCACAGTAGGACTGTGAGGTGCATAGACTGCAAGAAGGAGGCATCTCTTGAAGCTTATAAAAAGGCTATCGACGATCAAATTGTTCTCAGATGCGAGTGCACTGGCCTTGTCAAGCCGGACGTCGTATTCTTCGGAGAATCGCTTCCGAAGGAGTTCGCTGAGGCAATAGACCTGGTCGGGGAAGCCGATCTAGTCATTATCATGGGCACCTCGCTGGTGGTGTTCCCATTCGCGATGCTGAGCCAAATGATTGACGAAAAGACGCCTCTGGTACTGATCAATAACACTGATTCTCGACCAGGAAAGAAGGCAAACAGCCTGTGGCTGGACGGTAACCTTGACGAACGTGTAAAAGAACTCGCTGACGAACTGAAGTGGGAGTTGTGATTGTATTCCAGATACCATATATCGTCAACAGTGAAAGTGCTCGAATTCCTCGTCATCGTCGGAAGGAAGGTCTTGCTGGCGAGACCGTTTTCCTCTTTCGACGACATGAGTTGGATTTGGTTCCTTAGTCGTGTCTTTTTGAAGCTTACTGTTTCGCGCAAGTTATTTGCTCTTCTGCTTCAGTTTCTTAATGCTGCTTTTGAGCTCCTTCTCTGTAGTTGTTAGTTGACAGCCCTAGTCCTCAATGCTGCACTCCACTTAGATGCTCATGAGTGGCGCATTGATTGGTTAATTGAAATGAGGAATCACCTCCTTCGTTGATTCCAATAGTGCTGCCATCGATGCGCCAGTAAACCACTTTTGGTTGGAGAGCGTCCCGTTTGCCAGATGTTTTCGAATTTCGCTCCCCTCAAATTCTTGGGAGAGCCGATGCGTAAACCACTCCGGGAGCTACTCGCACATGTACTCCAATGTCGGATCGTTTTCAAGCAAATGCATGAGCTTTTCGTAGCTCTCCAGAAGCTCTGGGTCGATACTAGGTCGTTGGAGTACCTCGAGTAGAAACATGCTGAGTGCCATGTTTGGTTCATGCCCTTGATGCCGATTGATGCATTGCTGGCAGGTTGCTGTTGGGCACATGAAGCAAAACTGCCTGCAAGCAGGGTCAAGACAAACGCGATCACTGGTGTTCCCTGCAGGGCACTTATAAGATGGAGAAATGCTAAACATGCTGGATTATGCACAATCACATCTTAACTAAGTGCTCTTCATACTTCGATTAGTGCTTCTCAAGAAACTCGACGACCTTCGTGAAAGATGGGCGTAGCTTGGGATCACGCTTGGTGCACATCAAGAATAGGTCCACCATCGGTTGATTATCAGTCTTTGGCATCTGGATTTGATGGTTGTCATCTCGACCCACGAGACCGATGATCTGAGCAGGTGAGTACTTTTGGTAAGGTATTTCACCTGTGAGTAACTCCCAAACGAGCATGCCGAAGCTATACACATCGGACTCGAACTCGTACTTTTCGCCCCTGAGGATCTCTGGTGCCATCCAATGAGGCGTACCAACCCGACGAGCTTGCCCCTTTTTGTGATTGGAGTTGATTCGTGACAACCCAAAATCGCAGAGCTTGACGTTCCAGTTTTCGTCGATGAGGACGTTGGATGATTTGAGATCGCAATGCAGTACTCGTTTGCCGTGTAAGTAGGTCATTCCCAGAGCAATATCCTTGATTATGTAGAAAGTTCGCTCTTCGGTGAGAGTTTTGTGCTGCTTGTGAAGGTAGTCGAAGAGGCTCCCGTTCGAGAGGAACTAGGTTATCATGGCATACTGGTCATCGTAAATGCACATTCCCATGTACAGAACGATTGATGGATGTAGCAACCGATTGATCAGCTGCACCTCCTCAATGAAGTGGCCGATGTGTCTGTTTCGAAGTCCTTGTTTCTTAACGTATCGCTGAGTTAAAACACTGCCTACCTTCACGGCGACTTCCTGTCCCAGCCATCGACCAAGATTCACTTGTCCATAACCTCCCTGCCCAATAGGCTGCAGTATCTCAATTTCGTCCTTAGGTATGAGGAAGTTGAGTTTGATTCCGTGCTTTTTGAGATACTCCTCCACGATTTCTGAATTGGATCTAATTTACTTTCGATATTGCGCTTCTTTCCCGATTTTGAAGTGGTAGGCTGAGGGACCTCCAGCAACTCCATACCCTCTTCTGAGCTGTCACTGGAGCTGCTTTCCTCAATCTCCTCCAGGTGATCGCTGGGCTTTTTCTCCATCTTTATGCGTGGTTTTTCATCGAGCTGCACGATGTCCTCGAAGGTAAACGTATTGAAGTCGATATCCTTGACCTCGCTGAAGTTTGGATACAGCTGCTTCTTGAATATCAGTTTCAGCATAGCTATTTAGCGCATCATATCCTTTCGGTCTCCCAGCACAACTCCTAACGTGTCCTTGAGGTCCGCTTCGGTGAGCTCTAACAGTGTGCATCCGTCGATATCCTCTTGCCGAAAACGTTCAGCGTATTCTCCCAGACCGAGCCCGTCCAGCCATATGCCAACATCCTCAGCTGTCCAAATCAGTACTAACTTACAAAATGCGAACTTTTCTTATTGATGGATAGGAATGTGCCGGAGTGAAATTGCCGAGAGGGTGTCCTTTCCCTTGAGATGTAGCGGTTGGACGAGAGACTGAACATTGATGAGTCAGGACCCTTATGCATCAAGCTATAGTGCAGTGGGTTTTCAGGCTCGTGTTTCTCCTCCCAAGAATTGACGTTCTCATAGAGTGACTTTATCGAAGGAGCATGGGATGGATCTGGATTCGCCGACCCCTGTGCAGCCTGCTCCCCATCCAGTTACCGAGTATTGAACTTTTCCTCTTCAACCTTTTCAGTTTGTTCAATGAGTCTGCCGTGCTCATAAATCTCCATGTAAGTTCGGTTGTTTAACGAGTCGTGATACTCTCCAAGACCATGTTTTCTGTTTTCGAAGAAGGGTCCCTTATATTCGGAGCCATCAGTTTCAATGAGAACCCCCTCACCATGCTTCATGTTGTTTGTGAATTCCCCACAGTATCTCTGACCGTTTTCATAGAAGTATTGTCCTCTTCCGTGCTTCTTGTTCTAGAACCAGTCCCCAATATACAGTTCACCGCGGATGTAGTAGTACTTACCCTTTCCGTGCTTCATTCCATTGAGGAATTCACCTTAGTAACGCTCACCGTTATCGTAGGCGAGCGTACCGATACCTTCCAACTTGCCATTGACGATGCGTCCTTCATCAGCCATGATGTACCAGTGTAGATTGCTCCATTGGGAAGTTTGGAGTGCACGACCTTGTCAGTAGCGACTTCAGAAGGCGTTTTCGGTGCGAAGTAGCTCATCAGCGACCCAATAACTTTCATGTTGTTTGAATTTATTAATCTTTGGGTCGCTGTTTGATCAAATTCATCGGGTCTCGTTGTCGCAAGAATTTTTGCGGGATGATATAATTTTAACCATTCTGCAGTCGCGGATTGTACTGAAAAGCGGAGCACTGCTCACCTTGATCACTTATTTTTATTATAAGTTTTTATTCCATGCATCGCACTCCCCTCACCAAGCAGCTCAAGCAGACTCCCTACTCCTCTAGCGTCGAACGGTACCACGTAGATCTACCCAGAGAACCTAATAGGGTGCCTACAGCTCCACTTAAAAGTCGACAAAAGGGGCTTGCGCTTGCAGTCAACGAGGTGTCAGGTCTCGGCAAGGAGCGGCTGTCTGTGCTAGTAGACAAGATGAAGTAGAAAACAGCTCTAACCTAGATAGCAGTCTTTCACGACGAAGTAAAAGAGTAAGGTGGAGATCGTTTCCCTACCAAAGACCGATACAAAGTTTAGGGATACAGTTGGGACCGAAATGCATCACCGACATCTATAGGACTCGAAGCGTCCACAAACATCAAAGTGCTCCCGCCGGAAGGACAAGTAGTACGACAGCGAGTACCACGAGGAAGACAATGAGGACCTTATAGTTGTGACAGGCTTCAAAGCCGAACTGCAGTAGGAGCCGAAGAAGAAGCACGTGACTACTCGTGCAATCTATTCCGCGCAGCCAAAGAAAAGCCGAATGAAACCAATTGACGATCTGATCAAGTACAACGGCAGCTGTGTGAAGAAGCATGGGATGCAACACACAACCCATTTCCAAACGTCCCTCGGGGCAGAGTTTCTGGGACTGTTCGCCAACAACTGACAGCGATCATTAATAAACTTTGGAAGGTGGTGGTGCAAAACGAATCATTGCCTCGCACGCAGACCATTTTACAAGTCCTGCTGACTTGGTCGGACTTCCTCGAGTGTCTTCAGCCGACTGCGAACTCCCATAGAATTGTTTAGGATGGCTCGCTGGCGTAGTCTTTGGTAATCGTTCGTCGAGAAGCCTGGGAGTAGAAGTTGTCCGGTAAAGGCCTGTTTATTTAGACGTGCTTCATTATTATCCATCCTTTTCTCGTTCAGACGCTGCTGCTCTCGTTCGTCGATCTGTTGCTGCAACATTTTTCTAAACTCCAATTTCTTTTCCACATCCTTTAGCCGGTCAAGCTCCGCCTCTGGAAGCTTTTCGTTGATACGTTTTAACCTAACCTCTTCGAGATCCTTTTCAATCTGCGCCATTGGAGTGCTCTGGCGAGTACTACTGCCAGTGTTGTTTGCTGTTCGAACCTCTCCGTTTGAGAACAGATTCTTTTACAGTTCTTCATAATTGCTGGGATACTCTTCCTTGATATACTTGCTTAGAATGCTGTGCTTGTCCTCCTCCTTCTTTTTCATGAGTTCTGCATATAAATGGAAAGTCTCGGGGTTCTGCTGGTAGCCATACTTAATCTTGTCGAGGGTTCCTCTTCGCTGGCGGTCCCGGTCGTGCTCCAATCGAATATTCTGCTCAGAATATAGTACATCCTCCTGTCTATTACGCTGCCTGCTAAAAGCATTCTCGTGAATCTTGTTTTCATAGGCATTTGCGAGCTCTGTCTTTTGCCGTCTTTTCATGTCGTACTCTATCTGCTCAGAGCGCTTCATCTCCTAAATTTGCTTTCGATAGTTCTCGTCGAACAGCCTATTCTCGCGTTACTTGTCTTCGATCTGCCTTAATTCGGTTGTACTTGCCTGCGTATATGTTCCTATTTGGTGCGAAGGTTCTCCCTCGCGAAATCCATCTTAATCTTGTTCAGTCGTATGTAGTTCTCCCGTTCACTCTCAGATAGCGCCGAGTTGTTTCGATCGATGATCTTCATTAACTCTAAGTCCTCTTGCCGGTCTGATCTGTTTCGGCTGTTGCCAAGTGCAATCATCTCTTCGAGCTGTTCTCTTCCTTAATTCTTATGTACTTGTATTGACGTTTGCGTAGTTCCTCTTCCTTCTTCATCTCCATCTCCTCCTGCTTGATTCGATCAGCCTGCAGTTTCATGAGATAGCCCCACTCGCTATCGACTGGATGTGGCTTCGACATTTAATAAAATTATTGGACAACGGTATGACAATGCCAAAGCATCAAGTTGCTTATTTATCAGCCGAAATGGATATTGCTCACTCGCTTGTAATCTCCACGGGGGTTATAGCCAGCGATTTGCCCTTGGTTTTGCTGCTGGATAAGCTGGTTTTGTTGCTCCGCAAGTGCCTTGCGATGAGCCTCTTCCTTGAAGTAATTGTAACCGTCTCCAATAACGACGTTTGCCTTGTTCTTAATCTAAATTTAAATATTCCTACCTCCGCGTAGCGGCTTGGTGGTTTGAGGCCGTTGTCTAGATTTTGTTGCGAGCCATAGATGATTCCACCTGCAGTTTCCTTCGGGCGAATCGGTTCGCGCCTTTCTGGTGCATGCTGTGAATTCGGGGTTGAAGACAGCTGTTGACGGCTCGACGGATTACGAATTTCAGTTGGAGGTGGCTGTTTACTTTGCTTCGGTTCTTTCAAACTCTCGTAGTAAGCCATGACCTTCTCAAGCTCGTCCTGAGGCATTTGGTCGATGTGCTCGTACTTCTTCAGGTAGCCGAGCACCTCTTATTCATTATCTGAGTGTTCGTTCTTATCTGTACAGGAAGGTGCATGCCTGTTGGAAGGCTGTTCCTGAGCGTAGCTGTAGGGAGATTCAATATGGTAGGCAGATGGAAGCTCCTGAGCGTAGCTGCCCTGCTTGTTTAATGAATCCCGTCGGATAGGCTCTTGGTAGGAGAGCTTCACCTGAACATCCTTATTCTTCTGCTTGCGCTTCTGGAAATCGTTGAGTTCGTTGTTTCCGGTGTCCCAGGCAAGCGAAAATTCGCCCTTTCTAACTACATAGCCGCTGGAGGTACCGTCGAGGCCTGAGATTTTCTTCCCAGAGGGCATCTGGTCGTAGGTTGGCTGACCACTGAACATTCCTTCGCTGAATATATTTGAATTAATATAGAATACGCAACGGCTGGCAGCATTAAAAGCACGTCTAAAGTAGCTCCGATCGGAGGCTTACTGGGTCGGTTGGACGCCTTTGAGCGATGAATGCGTAGTTGAAGTAAAAACCCGAGCTCCAAAGCGGTAGAACAACGTAGAAAGCATCGGCAAGATATGAAAAGCACTGCTTGAAACGGGTAGGAGACAATCAGCCAATCTGTTGATCATTCTCCCAGTGTCCTTTTGCTCTTAACTATCCGGCCTGCCAGTCGATCAGTTCGATGGGTTCTGCTGGTAGCGTTAGTTGCAAATTCGAGGTCTGAAATAACCTTCGCCTGTAGTTCGACAATCTACTCGAGCTACTTGATCTTCTTCTTGCAACTGCTGAGTTGCTTCTTACTAACTGCATCTGGGATGCTGGCTTCCACGGACATGTCATGGCAGACCCTCTGTTCGGTTTGTACTGATTGGTTTGTGCAATGCTGTCTCTCCGAATCTCTTCCCAGCAACGTGAGTACATTATGAGCTTGGCTGCTTTCCTACTTATCAGCACTACTCTTGAGGGAGCGCTGGGTCGTTCCCGATATGGATTTAGAACTGTATAGGCGCCTCTCCATCTTGGTCTTGACTGCTTATGTTCGTTCAAGCTTTTGCGTGAGTTCCAATAGCTTCACCTCGGCCGTACTCCTTTTCTTTTCGTTGGCTACATAAGTGTGCTGCTTACTGTCTGCCCTCTTCTTCATTTTGATGTAGGACTCCCTGAGAGTGAGCATCTCCTTGATCATTTCCTCCTTCTCCTGCTGCAGACGGTAGTTCACCTTCCTGAGCAGCTCCTCGGATTTGGTTGGCAAGTTGGGGTGGATGTTTTATTGGTCAGGAATCCCCCTGCCAACGATTTCTTCGATGACTTGCCGGTAGTTCTTCATTGTTATTTGAAATTTGCGCTTACATAGAGAAAATCAGTTGGCAGCTGGCTGCTCTTCTACATCACAAATTTCATCGCTCGGTGGGTTCTTTGATCGTTATTTGATGCGTTTTTGCTGAGTAACGAACGGCGTACCCTGTTATAGTCGTTGGTGTAGCAATTCTGGCACATTCCTCCAGCATACAGCTTGTCATGTGGGCACTTCCATGGCTTCTTGGTTCGGCCCTTGCGGTGGTAGCAGTTGTTGCACATTCCCTTGGCGTAGTGGGGAAGCTTGTCGTGGCCACAGACATTGTTGATTTTTGCGCTGAGTAGACTCTTCCTTACATCTTTTTTCTATGAGCTGCAGCCGTATGAACTTTTAGCTATTCCTTCTGTTTGGTCTAAGTCTCCGTCAAAGTTTTCACAGCAGTACCTTGCAGCAGGGTAGCGTATTGGCTAAACAGCATAGTCTGTTGTCTAACCAGTTCATCCTGAAGCGTTGACGTCATATTTGATGAGGTCACGACTTGATGCTGGCCATCCTTATCTTTGTTCGAATAAATTTCCTTATCGATCGGGCTGGGCTTCTATGATGTCTAGGCGGATAGCTGTGGTTCTGGGCATTTTTGAAGCTTGTCCTCCTGACTGTTGTTGGCCATGCCCGAAAGCCCAAGGGGAAGTCGGAAGAGGCTTGCAAATGAGCTTCCGTTGTTGGTGAGATTAAAATTAAGCACTGATTATCATCGACTGGTACAGCTGGCCCCGCTGGACAGCAGGTGAAGGAAATTCATGCCTGACTTTGATAATATTATTAATGGACGGCATCGTGATTATTGTTTTATTGGCGAAGGCGCAGAATATACTCTCTCTAGGGAACGTTCGTCGAACAGCTAGCCATAATAATAAATGCGATCGGTCATAATTCCTATTCTGCTGATCGCCCTGTTCGGCTTCGTGCACGCGGAGAAGAACTATACTGACTTCGTGCTCAACATCAAGGACAGTATCAGCAACCAAAAGCTGCCATTCTACCATTCTGCGTGGGAAAGGCTGGCTTACATCACGGATACCTATGGTAGCAGAATGTGGGGAACCGATGCTCTCGAGCAGGTCATTCGAGAAATGAACCGTCAAGCAACTGAAGAGAAGTTTGATAACATCCGGCTGGAGCCAGTCAAGAACTTCACGAAATGGGTGCGAGGGAAGGAATCTTTGGTGATGACATCTCCAAGACCAGTAACCACACCACTAAAGGTGATCGGGCTTGGTGGTAGCGTCGCAGGGTAACTAGCTAGCTCTACTCAGGAACGTCTCCGCCGAAGTTATTGTGTTGAGGAACTGGGATGAGTTGAACAAACGACAAGACGAGGTACTCGACAAGATCGTAGTGTTCAACAACCCATGGATCGACTACTACCAGAGCGTTGAATACCGAGTAAACGGAGCTTCGCGTGCTGCTGAGTTTGGAGCAGTGGCGATGCTGGTTCGTTCGGTGACTCCAATTAGCATTGAGTCTGTACATGCTGGCTACATGGAGTACGATCCAAACCAAGCGAAGATTCCATGTGCAGCAATTTCAACTGAAGATGCCGATATGTTCCAACGTATGCAGGATCGTGGGCAGAAGATTGTTGTGAGACTCTCTCTGGAGAGTCAGTTTGTTAGTGGCTGCTACAGCAATAATCTTGTGTTTGAGATCAAGGGGTCAACCTATCCCGATCAAATTATCTTGGCTGGTGGGCATATCGACAGTTGGGATACTGGGTCACAGACCGGTGCCAACGATGATGGTGGAGGATTCATCACAGTCTTTTAAGCTCTCCGAATGCTGAACCGTCTGCAATACAGACCCAAGAGAACTCTGCGGTTCATCGCTTGGAGTGGATAAGAATCTGGTAGCCCCGTCGATGGCGCTGCTCAGTATCTCGCACAACATCGTGCTGAACTGGGTAAACATATTGCTGCTTTCGAAAGTGATTTGGGAAGTAGCAAGTTGCTCGGCTTCGGTCATACCGGAGCTGGTCAAGATATTGTCAAGGGAGTTCTCAACAATTACCTGTCTCTCCTTGGAGCAGGTCAATACAGTAATGACGGCTTTTCAGTCGACGTGGAGCCTTTGTACAATGAAGGAGGTGTCCCCGTTCTGAACAACATAGTTCAGGATACCCCCGACCACCAGTTCTACTTCAAGTACCACCACTCAGCAGGAGACTCGATGTCCATGATGGACCCCGATGACATGGACTCGAACGTAGCTGGCATTGCTGCTATGCTGTACATCCTCGCCGACCTGGACGTCAGCTTGCGTGCACCCACCTATGAACATCTACGCCGCTAATGAGCGAATGATTGCTGAAGGAATTAGTAATTATAA